>ERZ773009.1724-NODE-1724-length-14662-cov-19.762169_pt1 | contig 14662 bp, 14 predicted proteins | sample MGYA00580663_ERZ773009 | MGnify/ENA primary metagenome ERZ773009 (study PRJEB29015, sample SAMEA2737969) | human oral metagenome | biome: human oral; feature: human-associated habitat; material: dental | place: China | collected 2026 ... | reverse complement strand
ACAAAGCGGGTGTAGCAGCGACGGAGCGTGCGATTACGCTGGCGTCGCAGGCGGGTGTCGAACTAACGATTATTAGTTTACCGGAACAGTATAAAGACCCTGATGAGCTGATTCAGGCAGACGTAAGCTCGTGGCAGCGAGCAATTGACACGGCGGAACCGGCAGTTGACTGGATACTGCGGCAGTATGCATCGCGGTTAGATTTAGCTACGGCGGCAGGTAAACGTAATTTTACTACGGCAGCACTTGGCGTGATCCGCCTTTTAGGCGACCCGGTGGAGCAAGAATACTATCTAACACGGACGGCAGAGTTGGCGCAAACGAGCGTTGAGACGGTACGCGCAAAATTTGCAGGCGGTAAAACGCGCGAAAAACCGCTTAAACCAGTTGCGCAGTCGGCGCAAACGGCAAACAATGACGCATATGTCAAGGAGGATAACGCGCTTGCATTGGCGTGCTGCGATCTACGTTGTCGGGATATGCTGCGTCATATTGATGCCGCACATTGGCATGAGGTGTCTCGGCGTGCGCTTGCTCTATACTTACAGTCGCACGACGAGCTCGTTCAAGTAACGCCGAAGGAGTTGCAAGAACATGACATCTATGTAAAAATAGTACTATTACGCGCTGAAGAGCGGTATGAGGTCTGGAGCGGTGAGGATCGCCAGCTTGCGATGAGACAATTGCTACAGCAGATAGAACATGAACACGCGAAACAAACACAGGACAGATTACTCGCGCAGTTGCGAGACGCTGAAGCAGCCGGCGATGAATCGGCGGCGGAGCGTTTGCGAACTGTGCTCAACAATATAATCAAGGAGAAAGTACGTGGCAAACGATGACGATCAAGCGCAAGCAAAAAAAACAATGTCCGCAGCACCGGCGGATGATTTTACAAACCAGGATTTTGACGGGCCGGCCGCCGATGACTTGATGGACGAAGACACGCCGGAAGATATCCTGAACGCACACCAGTATTTTGATGATATCTCGGACGATTCGGTGCGCTTGCACCTGCGCGAAATTGGTAAAATTCCATTGCTTAGTGCCGAGGAAGAACTGGCGCTTGCTCAGCGTGTGAAAGATGGCGACAAAAAGGCGAAGGATAAAATGGCGGAAGCAAATATGCGCCTTGTTGTGTCAATCGCAAAGCGCTACAGCGGGCGTGGGCTTGATTTTCTTGATTTGATCCAAGAAGGGCACACGGGATTATTGCGCGCTGTCGAAAAGTTTGATCCGGATAAGGGGTTCAAGTTTAGCACCTATGCTACCTGGTGGATTCGCCAAGCGATTACGCGCGCCATTGCCGACCAGGCGCGTACGATTCGTATTCCTGTCCATATGGTTGAGACGATTAACAAGCTGTTGCGCACGCAGCGCCGCATGACGCAAGATCTGAACCGCGAACCAACAATTGAGGAGCTCGCTAAAGAGCTTGATATGGAGCCGGATAAGGTTGAATACGTCATGAAGATCAAGCAAGATATTTCTAGCCTTGATGCGGGCGTTGGGCGTGACGGTGAAGAAGATGGCGAGTCGGTGCTGGGCGATTTTATTGAAGACGAAGACACGATTAGTCCGGAAGAAGCGGCATCAAACGAGCTATTGAAAGAACAAGTGCAAGATTTGCTTAGCACGCTGAGTGACCGTGAACAAAAGATTATTCGTATGCGCTTTGGGTTAGACGGCGGCAAAAGCCACACGCTTGAGGAAGTTGGGCAAGAATTTGCGGTGACGCGCGAGCGCATTCGCCAAATTGAAGCAAAAGCTCTTGCTAAACTACGCAAGCACAAAGATGCGAAAAAATTATTTGAATATTTGCGCTAGGAGCATTGCGCCCGCTGCCATTTAACAATTCGGAGCGCCCCTCAGCAAGAAGAGCGCTCCGTTTTTGTAATTTATTTTGTATCCGAAGCCTGCTAGTACAACGTAGACGACGTATTAGCAGGTGCAAGCGACGGATCGCTAAGTATGGCAATGATAAAAATAATCCCCGCAATAAAGCCAATTACAACCTCAATAATTCCCCAAACCAAACTCACCGTGCCGATCGTAGTAGACATACCGGCTTCGCGTGATTTATTACGCGACAGGATGCCGAGAATGAGTCCGCCAATACCGACGCCGAGCACGTTAAGAATGATACCGACGATACCGAGGTTCTGCCCCGGATTTTCGTATGCGTACCCTGGCTGTGCATAGGGTTGTTGATATGGCTGACCAGTGCTTGGCATTTGATACTGCTGGTAGGGCTGTCCTGCCGGTGGAACGTAGGCTGGCTGTGGCGGCACAGGTGAAGCTGGTTGCGGTGGGGTTTGCGGCGCGGTTTGTTGTGTTTCGTTACTCATAATGATTCTCCTTCATATCGTATTATACTTAATTATAGCGTACTAGCGGTTAAAAATGGATGATGGCGCAAATTTTGTCAAGCTGCTGGTGTAAACTATCAATCGTACTGTCGTTATGAACATAGTAATCAGCGATAGCGATTGGGCCGCCCTTCTCAAGATTTTCGATCTCTGCCCAGTCGCGCGAACTTGCTTCTTCAACAGTAAGCGGACGGACGGAGCGCGTTGTCAGACGATGGTGGCGCAGGCGCTTTGGCGCAACGATTGCCACAACGGTGAGGGCGCTGGAAAATTCGCGTTTTAAGGCTTTATACTCCGTCCACGTATATAATCCATCAGCGACGATGTGCCGTTGCCCGGCGTTAATGAGATTGTGAATTTCGCGAATGATGTGTTTTACGACGAAATCTTTACCTTCGCGTGCGCGAATATCTTCACGGAAAGCGCGTTCGTTAGCTTCGCTCCAGTCAATGCCGGCTTCCTTCATGGCGCTTAAGATAACGCCGCCAAAGTACACGCGCGGGTAGCCTTTGTTGATAACGTAGCTTGCAGCTTCGGACTTGCCGCTGCCTGTTAGCCCAACGAACGCGATAATTTTGATGTTTGCAGGAATTTCACTCATAGCTTTATCATATCAGATATAATAGATTTATGACGAAACGCTTAGTAATTATTGACGGCAAAAGCGTATTTTATCGCGGTTACTATGCGATGCCGAATCTGTCGACGGCGGACGGTACGCCGACGGGCGGCGTGTACGGATTTGCGGCGCTGAGCCTTGAGCTGATTCGACAGATCCAGCCCGATTACGTATGCGTGGCATGGGATAAACCGAAAACAAATATTCGTAAGCGTCTCGAAATCTACCCCGAGTACAAAGCCGGGCGTAAGCCGGCGCCACCGGATTTTTACGCGCAAATTCCGATTTTGCATGAATTGCTTGATGCGTTTGGCTGGCCGCTCTACGAATTTGACGATTATGAAGCGGATGATATTATGGCAACGCTTGATCGCCAGGCAGAGGCGCGCGGCAATATTGAGACCTATTTAATTACAAGCGACTTGGATGCGCTACAAATTTTGGATAGTAATACGTTTTTGTATGCATTAAAAAAGGGTGTGTCAAACATTGATAAATTCGACGTGGCGGAATTTGAAGCGCGCTACAGTATTCGAATTGATCAATTTCTTGACTTAAAGAGTCTAAAAGGCGACGCCAGCGACAATATCCCTGGTGTCGCAGGCGTTGGCGAAAAGACGGCGACACAGTTATTGCAGCAATTTGATACACTCGACGGCATTTACGAGCATCTTGATGATGTGAAGGAAAGTGTGCGCAAGAAATTAATTGCAGGCAAAGATTCGGCGTATATGAGTAAACGGCTTGCAGCGTTAATGTTTGATGCACCGGTGGCACTGGATCTGCCAGCGATGGATATCGCGCGACTTGATACAGCAAAGTTGAAAGCGATGTTAGTGAAATTGGAATTCCGCAGTTTGCTGCGAAAATTGCCAGATGCTATGAAAGATAAAGATAATGCGCCAACAATGCCTGCACTCGACACAAATGATATTGAAGAAATCGAACCAGGCACAGCGCAGGCGGTTTTGATAATGGCGCCGGAATTAGTAGTCTGGGCTGACGGCGATAACGTATGGCTTAGCCACGAGCGTACTAAAGCTGCGTGTCTCACTCGCGTTGATGCGGCGAAAATCCTTGTTCACGTACCGATGATTGGGCATGATGTAAAAATGTTTTTAAAGCAATTGCTTGCCGATGGAATCACAACGTTACCAAAAGTACAACATGATACAGCACAAGGTTCGTTTCTCCTGAATCCGTTGCGAAAATCACGTCGACTGGAAGATCTCGTTGGGCTAGAGTCAATTGATAGCCCTCAAAGCGCAGTTCGCGCGATCTGGGCGTTGTACGATGAACAGCGGCAAGCATTTGAAGCGCTGCCTGACTTGTCGCGCGTAGCGCATGAGATGGACTTTCCGCTCATTGCAATCCTGGCGCGCATGGAGCATCAAGGGATTCGTTTAGATGCGGGCGTGCTTGATGCGATGAATACAAAATTAACTCGCGAAATTGCAGACATACAAGCGCAGGTGCATGATATGGTCGGCTACGAATTTAATGTTTCCAGTCCAATGCAGTTGTCTGAGGCATTGTTTACAAAATTACAACTGCCAACTGTCGGGATTAAAAAAGGGCGCACGGGATATAGTACTGGGCAAAAAGAATTAGATAAATTGCGCGGGCAGCATCCAATTGTTGAGCTGGTTGAACGCTACCGCGAGCTAGCAAAATTACAGAATACGTATGTTACGACGTTGCCGCAGCAGGCTGACGAGCGCGGCTATGTACATACAACATTTAACCAAGATGTTGTGGCGACGGGGCGTCTGAGCAGTACCGACCCGAATCTGCAGAATATTCCAATCCGTACGGCGCTTGGACGACACATTCGCGATGCATTTGTGCCGGCAGACGGAAATATGTTCGTAAACGCCGATTATTCACAGTTTGAATTGCGTCTTGCGGCGGTGATGGCGGGTGAGCAGAGTATGATAGACGATTTCAACAGCGATACTGACATTCACGCTAAAACTGCTGCCGAAGTGTATGGCGTACCGCTTGATGACGTGACGCCCGCACAGCGCCGGCGCGCTAAAGTAGTGAACTTCGGTGTGCTATACGGTATGGGGCAGCATGGGTTAGCGGCAGCGGCGCACATGAGTTACGCTGAGGCGCAGCATTTTATCGACGAGTACTACCGTATGCATCCGAATCTGAAAGCATATATGGAAAATACGATTCAAAAGGCGCACGACGACGGTTTTGTTGAGACGCTGTTTGGACGCCGCCGCTGGACGCCCGATGTGAAGTCGAGTAATTTTGCTGTACGTAACGCGGCAGAGCGTGCTGCTGCAAATATGCCAATTCAGGGCACGGAAGCTGATCTAATGAAACTTGCGATGATAAAAGTACAACAGTTACTTGATCGCGATTACCCCAAGGCGCGGCAAATCCTGCAAATTCACGATAGTATCTTAGTCGAATGTCCGCGCACTGAGACGAAAGCAATTGCGGCACTTCTGGTTGATGCGATGGAGCAGGTCTATCCCAAACTTGGCGTTCGCTTGCGGGTTGATGTGAAAATTGGCGCGCATTGGGGTGATGTGTAGCACTTGCGCAGCGATAATTGCGGTACAACAACTTAGCAAAACATCTAGTAAAGTAGATTGACGTATGCATAAGGGTTTAGTTTAACAAATCTCTTTGAGAGTGGTTGTTATGGGTTAGTTGAATGAATCCTAAGCATTGCACTTATTGTGTCAAGCTTTATAACTTTGTTACAATTAAAAATATAAAGGTGGTAACAACATGACGACACGCTACATATCTCCGGGTACAATAGAAGACTTAGCAGAAAAAGTTAGGAAGGATGCGGGACTTAACGACAGCGAACCGGGGGCTGTCGATGCGGTCAAGCTAGCTCAGTTCTTTGGTTGTGAAGTCGAAGAAGTGACGTTTAACCCACAAACTATCTCTGCTCGTATAAAAAGAGATGTCGACTCTACACGATATATAATCCAAATTTCAAGAGATGATGAGCCAAAACGCCAGCGTTTTTCTATAGCCCATGAGGTTGCGCATCTTTTACTTCATGACGATGGAAAAGAATCATTTATTGAATGGCGAAAGAAACTTTCTGAGTATGGTGAAAACGATTTATACAAAGAGATACAAGCCAATATGCTTTCATCCGCTTTGTTGATGCCAAAAGCGCTCGTAGAGCGTGCATGGAAAGAAAGTCGCGACATTGAGGATCTGGCGAGCATATTTAATGTATCTAGATCGGCAGCATATTATAGGGTGGAGAATTTGGGATTGCTGAGCGGTGAGTAAGCGGACAGAGCGGTACGAAGACATCATCAAGCAAAGCCCTAAGCCATCTGTTGGCAATAACGCGAAAGTTACTGCTACTGCAGAAGAACCTATATCTTCCGATCCTATCGCAGATAGCGCGAAAAAAGCGGATACGAACGGCGCAGATTTTCTTGGATCACTACTTCACGCAAAAATATTCTTTGATTACTTTGAATATGTCGCAAATAGAACATACAAAGGTGAGAATCTAGAACTAAAGATAGTAAAGCTAAAAACGGTGCATCCGTATTTTTATAATATCTGCATTATTTTGGATATGGTAGTAGCTACTGTAGCTATCTCTATACTAATGATAGTCGCGACATGCGCGCTATGTAAGATTGTTAGATGAATTACATTTGAAAAAAGGTACATTAACCTAACCCAAAACACCCTAGTAAAATTAGATAGTAGTAACAACTAATCAAAGAAAGGATGTCCCGTATGTCAAATATACCAAACCTTGCTAGCAATAAGAAATGCTGGGTGCATTAAACTGGTACATTAAACTAAAACTATGGATTTTTTGTTAGGAAAGGCGTATGATGTAGGTGTCATTTTAACATAAGACAGAAGAGGCATCGGTATGTATAGCTCACTTGAGAACCTATTCAGCAACGATAGTATATTAGAGGAGGGCGATGATGCATATGCCGAAACAATGTCATCAACAGAACTGTTGTCACGCAAGCAACAGGATAATTTAACGCTTGACTGTGCGTATATATTACAGCAAAGAGGCACGCTTGATCGTCGTATTGAAGCTTTTAACGCGTATACCGCTGATCGTGAAACAGCGGGTGAATCGCTTGGCTTCTCATTTGGTCGGTTCGTAGCAAAAGATAGCAGTATTGTTGAAGTACGAAACGATGGGAACAGAAAAGATGAGCCAGACGGCTCTGGCTGGTGTATTACCTATATCCGGGAAGGTGACGACGGATCGGTTCTTATTGGGGCGGATACTGTAATAAGCAAGCAGACAAATACTCTTCTGCCACCGCCATTAGGGGTGAGTGATGTTGCGTCAATCGAAACGCTAAACTGTAAAAGCGGTACGACGTATGAGGTTATATCGCTAAAAGATGAGCGCGGGTTTGTTGTTACTGATTCAAGTGGTAATTTGTATTTGCCGCTTGAATCAGTCATGTCGCGTATTAATGACTATAAGAATATTGATGCGGCGCTGAGTGATGTTTGTGCTAAACCGGGAGCAAGCCAGTATATACCGATAAGCTGGCAGCACACAATCTGATTGACTTTTTGCCCTAAGAATGTAAATATATTGATATGTATCGAGGATCGCGACCGAGAATTTTACCTGTGTTTGTCACGATTGTTGTAGTCGTAATCGTAATTGCTGTCGCTGTAACGCTTGTGCGCTCTATGCTACAGGGCGGCACGCCAAATGATAATCAGCAATCTGATCAAGCACAAAAACAAACGCTGCAGATGGCGGCGGTCAGTCAAGACACAACACGCAGCGTGCGCTGGACGGTACGCGGACCGATTGTTGCCGATGAGAAATTTAAAAGCTATCAAATTGTTATTACGCCAACTGCCCGAACCTATACGGTTTATAACGGTTATCTCGACAAGGTCGAAAGCCAAAAAACCTACGACAACAACGCGACGGCATACGAGCAATTTACGTACGCGCTTGATAAGGCGAATATTGGCGTCGTACGCGGCAAAGAGGACGACTCAGATATCCGTGGTGTATGCGCTACAAACGGTATCGTGTATAAATTTGAGACAGTTAACGGCGCGACCGCCGATCACACAGTGTGGGGCTCGACGTGTAAGGATTCGCCAGGTACGCTTGGCGCCGATCCATTGAAAGTCCACGCGCTTTTTGTGAACCAAATTCCTGAATTCAAGCCGAGTTTTAACAACATTTATTAAAGAAAGGCGGGCATGCGCGGCGTTATTTTCGATTGTTTCGGAGTGTTGTGCGGTAGCAGTTTTGAGGTACTGGCGGCAAAATGCCAGCCGGAGCGCGTGAGGGAACTGCGCGACCTTAATACGCAGGCAGACTACGGATATATTTCTAACGCGGAGTATGCACGAGGTGTTGCGGCAGTGCTTGGTTGGACGGTTGATGATGTTAGCGCAACGTTTAAGCAGGCACGCGTGCGTAACGAGCCGCTTATCGCGTACGTGAAGCAGCTGCATACTGACGGCGTACCGCTTGCACTTTTGAGCAACGTTAGTAGTGGTACGCTGGACGAGCTATTTGCGCCAGGTGAGCTTGATGATATGTTTGATGCAAAAATTTTATCGTTTGCCGAAGGCCTAGTAAAGCCGAATCCGGCGGTATTCACGCTTGCCGTAGAGCGGCTAGGCATGCTAGCGGGCGATTGTGTAATGGTTGACGATAAGCCAGAGAACTGTGATGGTGCCGAGGCGGCGGGGCTTGCATCAATCTTGCATACATCAAACACTCAGACGATGGCAGCAGTTCAAGCATGGCTTGAGGTAACGCATGCCTGAACTGCCCGAGGTTGAGACAATTCGTCGGGGACTCAATCGATTAATTGTCGGTAAGACGATCGCGCGGGCGCGTCATTATGACTCGCCGAAAAGTTTCCCGAACGATTCAACAGCGGTCGCGCACTTTCTGTACGGGGCTCATATCACAGAGGTACGGCGGCGTGCAAAAGTTTTGCTCATTGACCTAGATACACGGTATACGCTTGTCGTTCATCTAAAAATGACAGGGCAGTTAGTGTTTGTCGGCGCAGAACGCTGGGGCGGTGGTCATCCGACAGATAGTTTGATCCACGAGCTGCCTGATCGTCATACGCGCGTTAGCATTGATTTTACCGATAGCTCGCGGCTATTCTTTAATGATTTGCGCAAATTCGGCTGGATGAAGCTATACCCGACGGCAGAGGTGCCAGATATACCGTTTATGCGCCGCGTTGGTCCGGAGCCGCTTGATGATTCCTGTAGCTCTGCGGTATTTATTCCACGCATTCGACGTCGCAATAACACAACCGTTAAAGCCGCAATCCTTGACCAGTCGGTTATTGCTGGCGTCGGTAATATTTACGCTGACGAATCATTGTGGCTGACGCGTATTCATCCGGCGGCACGCGTACACATGCTGAACGATAGACAGCTTGCAACGCTGCTTACGCACATTAAAAACGTTTTGACACTTGGTATTGAAATGGGCGGCAGTACCGATAAAAATTATGTTGATGCCGAAGGGAATAGGGGTAACTATTTGCAATTCGCGCATGTTTTTCGTCGCGAGAACCAACCTTGTCGGCGCCATCCTGACCTTACTATCCAAAAAATTCGCGTCGCAGGGCGCGGTACGCACATATGCCCAGCATGCCAAGTGCTTCCGTTAGAGTGAATAAGCGGTGAAGAAGGATGATTTAATCGTTTAGCGGCTTAACTAGTGCGCTGTACGAACGAGGTGCAGCGGCGGTATAATAGAGCAGTGATTTATCTGATAACGGGTACAAATGAATACCGCGTGCGACAAGAGATCGCGGCGCTTGCGAAGCGGCTTGGCGTGCGCGCGGAGACGATTGATGTAGATCGGCTTAATCTAAACAGTTTGGCGGATATTGTGCGCGGAACGAGTTTATTCCGCGAAACGCGGCTCGTTGTGCTAAGGCAGCTATCTGAACATAAGGAGTTGTGGACGAAGCTTGGAGACTGGGCGCGTGATGTTAGTGCTGATACGGCGCTTGTGCTGGTTGAAGCAAAGCCCGATAAACGCACGAAGGCATATAAAACACTTGCGCGCGCGGGTGAAGTCATCGCTGCCGAGCCGCTAACGGAGCGTACGCGCTCAGCGGCAGAAGCGTGGCTGCGGGATTTAGCGCATGCGCAGAGTGTAGAGATCTCGCGGGCGCAAGCAGCCAATATGGTTTCACGGGCGCTCGTACCGAACGAAGCATCGCGGATAGCGGAAGTTGACCAATTACAGTTGGCGCACGCCGTAAGAGCGCTTGCAAACGTTGATACGGTAACGGATGAGGTTATTGCAACAGTGTTACCGCCAGCGCGGGAATTCTCGGTGTTTGACATATTGGAATTAGCGGCGCGGCGTGATGTACGGGCGGTGCAAAAAGCGCTTGGTGAATTGCGCGCAGCTGACGATCCGTACAAGGTGATGGCGCTATTATGGGTGCAATGGGCGCAATTTGCGGCAGTAATGACAACAGAGGGCGTTTCGTCTACGCGCATTGCGAGCGACTTAGCGATTCATCCGTTTGTCGTCAAGAAATTACAGGCGCTCATGCCGTATTTCACTATGGCAAGCGTGCGCGAACTAACACAGCTTGCAGCAGAATTGGACTATCAATCAAAGACGCTGGCAATAGCACCGTGGGATATTATTGACCGGTTTGTGCTTGGTGTTTCCACACGAAACTCGCCCGGAGAGAAGTGAGTAGTCTCTCCGGGCGAGCTGTCGTTGATGCTGTGGTTGAATACTATGTTGTTATTTTTTCGCGTCAGCTTTTTTCGTCTTCTTTGCAGCTGGCTTGGTGGCTGCTGTCTTTGTAGCCGTTTTTGCTTTTGCTGCAGGTTTCTTTGTGGCTGGTTTAGCAACAGATGCTGCCTTTGTCGTCTTTTTTGCAGTAGGCTTAACGCCGGCAGCTTTCGCAACCTTAACGAGTGCGGCTTTGCGGCGACTCACAGTACCTTTTTTCAGCAAACCTTTTTTGACAGCGGTATCTAGTTCACTCTGTGCTTTACTCAAACTTTCAGCACTTGGATTAGCGAGAAACGCTTTAGTTGCTAGCTTAACGTCGCGCTTGATAGCGAGATTACGTTCGCGGCGTTTAGCGGTCTGTTTCATGCGTTTAATGGCTGATTTGATGAGTGGCATAGGACTCCTTTACCTCTGTTGTTGCTTGCTATTTACGATCAATGTTAGATTATATCGCAAGTACCTCTGTTTGTAAAGTGGCGGTAACCACTTGACTATTACAAACTACTTATGGTATAGTGGCATGTGAATAATCGTATAAAATAAAACAAAAATAGGAAACATATGGCAGATGCGCTCACACAGATCGTCGAAAAGCTGGAAGAGAACAGCAATATTCTCGTGACGGTCAATACAAATCCGACGGTCGACGAGCTCAGTGCAGCGCTCGGTATCACGCTGCTGTTGAATAAACTTGATAAACACGCAACGGCAGTATTCAGCGGCCATGTGCCACCGGCGTTAGAGTTCTTGCAGCCTGAAAAAACGTTTGAAGGTACTGTTGACAGTTTGCGGGACTTTATCATTGCTCTTGATAAAGAAAAAGCCGACCACTTGCGTTATAAAGTCGTCGACGATATGGTTAAGATTTTTATTACACCGTATCGCACAACGATTAACGAAAAGGATTTGGATTTTAGCCAAGGCGATTATAACGTTGAAGCGGTGTTGGCGATTGGCGTACGCAGTACAGCAGATTTAGACCATGCACTTGAGAGCCACGGACGGATTTTGCATGACGCTGTCGTAACATCAATTTCGCTAGATGAGCCGTCGCACCTGGGTGGGATTGAATGGAGCAATCCGCGCGCAAGTGGCTACAGTGAGCTACTGTACGCGCTCGCTGACACGCTAGTTGGCGAGAACAAGAAAATGATTGACGAACAAATTGCGACGGCGTTTCTGACAGGTATCGTGGCGGCGACGGAACGATTTAGCAACAGTAAAACCAGTTCGGCAGTAATGCGAATTGCCGCATCGCTGATGGGGGCGGGCGCAAATCAACAGCTGATCGCAACTAAATTAGAGGAAGGCGAGAAAAAAGCTCAGGCTGATGAGACTGCTCCGCGCAGCAAAGATGCGCAGGAAGGCGAATCGGTGCGCGTTTCGGAGATGGCAACTGGCAGCAAAACAAAGACGTCGCAAAAAGCTGCGCAAGAATCCGGCGTCGGGACGCTCGCGATTTCGCATGAGCCAGCGGGCGATGTTGACGAAGTGAAGCGGGCGATCAATGAGAAAAATAGCCAAGCAGCCTTAAGCGCTGCCGAAGCAGTTCTTGCTAAACATACGCAGCAATCCGCCGAATTAAATAAAAAAGATACAATAGAAGCGGAAGAAAAGCTTGCTGAACAGCTAGCAGCTGCGATGCCGGCAGTTGCACCTGCTAATAAGTCCGCTGCGCCATCAGTTGAAGATATACAGCGCGACATTGCACGCGCGAACGAAACACTTGACGAGGCTGCGGCGCAACCGGTTATCCAAGAGAAAATTGAGGCACCAAAAACACAATTACCTGAGGTTGTTGAACCGACACTTGGCGGCACGCTCAATGCGACAACCGAGCAAGCCGCTGAAGATGCGCGCCGCGCAGCCGAAGATGACCGCAACAAAGTAATTTTGAGCCACGACGGCAAAAGTAAGTATGCGTCCGATGCGCCAAATACGCAGGCGCCGCTTAATGCCGTAATAGCGCACGCTGACGCTGAACCATCAGTACCTGATGTACTTGCGCAGGGCGCTATGACAGCGCCAACGGATCACGCGGCAGCAGTGCAGCCGCCTGTGCCTATTGCGCCAAGTGCGACTGAACCGCAATCTACGCAGGATGGTGCACGCGCTGCTGTTGATGCGGCACTTTCAGGCGCACTAAGCGCAGCGTCGGTAACAGACGGGACATTGCCTCCACCGCCGCCATTACCGCCGATGCCGGACTTTTCGACATTACCGCCGCTTCCGTCGACGAATGACAGCACGTCTGGTGCTGCCGTGCCGGACACGCTTGAGACTGCGTTACCGCCGCTTCCACAGCAAACAGCGCAGCCGGCAGTTGCGCCATCGGCGCCTGCCGATCCAGCACAGTTCCGGATTCCTGGGCAATAAAGTAACGTAAGTGTTCAAAGAGAAGACCCCGCCACTGGTTGTGGCGGGGATTCCTATCGCCATTCATTCCCTGTATAATTTGTGTAGCTGGTTGAGCGGTTTAGTTAAGTGCATTGATATGTATACCCTTTGGCATATCGGGAAGAGGTGCGCTAAAATTTCAATATTAATGCCGTTCAAGAGGTTTGCACAAGATATTTTGCCTACTAATTTTATACGAAATATGCAAATTAGATTTTATTGATCTTATATTTTTACGATTTTTGAACCTCAAAGTACTACAAGTAAATAGAAGGAGTTTTAAACATGAAGCCTGAAAGTATTCCGGAACAGTTGATGTACAGCACAGTTAGATTAAAAACTGAATCGGGGTGTGGAACGGGTTCCTATTTCAACTATAAAATAGGAAATTGTAACATTACAGTTATTATCACCAACAAACATGTAGTCAATGACAACGAGCATGAGAAAGTAACTTTTCTTGTTCATACAAAAGATAACAATGGTCATCTGTCTGGAAATGTTAAAATTCAATATGATGCTAATTGGATTTTTCATGAGGATAAAGATATATGTTTTTGTTATGTAAATCCGATTTTCGAAAAAGTTAAAAGTGAATACCATAAAGAAGTTTTTTGTATTACAAATGATGCTGAATTAATTCCAAGTCAGAAAGAGCTTGAAGAGTTAGACGCTTTAGAAGAGCTAGTTATGGTTGGCTACCCAATTGGACTATGGGATCAAGTAAACAATTTTCCTATATTTAGAAAGGGATTTACAGCTTGCCATCCACGGAACGATTTCAACCAAAAAGGAATAGGATTAGTTGATATGGCGTGTTTCCCAGGTTCATCAGGCTCACCCATTTATATATTTAATAATAGTGGATATAGTGATAAGAGAGGAACTGTACATATAGGTTCGCCAAGATTTTTTCTTATCGGTTATCTGTTTGCAGAACCACAGTATACTGCTAATGGTTCATTAATAACTGAGACAATACCTACACGGTATAATATTATGCCCAGTACGCCAATAATGGTTAATCTAGGGTATTATGTCAAATCAGCTGAAATTCTATCATTTATAGATCGTATAAAACAAGATTATTACACTAGTAACCTAAAGGTTAGTAGTGAACAAATCTCAATTTGTACAGGGGGCATTGATTAGCGATTCGCTAGAATGGTTAGAGAATTTCATTATAGGACTATTAAAACTGTCAAGACCCAGCGATCGACAACAGAGAAGTGTTTGCATGAAACAAAATTGATCTGCTAAACTAAACCAAAACAGCCCATAAAATAGTAGAATATAGGTTAATAAACTAGCATCTACGAAAGGACTGTTCCGCTATGTCTAGTTTAGCTAAACACTACGAGTCTACTTCACCATTGTCTGGCGAAGTAGAGCAATAGATGAAAGCTACTTTAGACCATACCGAGTACGTGATGTACGGTAATGTGCGTAGTATATGTAATGGTTCAAGCCTACTTTAACCCCATCATCTATACTAAATAACAGATGAGGAATAGGTATCTAAAA
>ERZ773009.1720-NODE-1720-length-14673-cov-4.573676_pt1 | contig 14673 bp, 7 predicted proteins | sample MGYA00580663_ERZ773009 | MGnify/ENA primary metagenome ERZ773009 (study PRJEB29015, sample SAMEA2737969) | human oral metagenome | biome: human oral; feature: human-associated habitat; material: dental | place: China | collected 2026 ... | reverse complement strand
TAATGTAATTAATTATCTATCAGGACAATATCAGATTATAATGGCTGCTTGCAGTATAGATGATCCGGTTGAAGATGAAAAGATAGATACTATTGCTAAAGAGATAGATAGGTTATGGATGCTTTTAATCTTAAATGATATCTATGATAGTAATAAGTTTCAAAATTTGTGTTATGAACTTAACAAATTATTGAAAGAAAAGAATATATCTGAATATCGTAGCATATTTGATAAGTTAATCATGGATGCAATTCGTGATAAGAGGAATACCACTCCAACTTCTGTATTAGATTATCAGAATTTCATCAAGAAGAATTATAGTAATATGAATACTCGTTCTTTAAGGTATCTTTTTGCACGAATAGAAAAATTCATTTGTGAACACACAAATCAGTCTATGCAAAACGATGTGGAGTATATATCTACAAAAACGGGGAATAAAACGGGGTACCATATTGAACATATTTTATCACATAATGAAATCAATAAAAAATATTTTGATAATGAAGAAGAATTTGAAGATAAACGGAATCTCTTAGGTGGATTGTTGCTACTTAAAGGTTTAGACAATATTAGTTCTGGTAATGAAGAGTATGTCGATAAGCTTAAAACTTATAGCAGTGGTTTAATATGGGGACATTCTTTGTGTGCAGACTTTTATCATGCAAATAAAGACTTTGTTAACTTTAATTATTCCTTAAAAGAAAGAATTTCAGCAGAGTTTAAGCCTTTCAATAAATTTGATAAGGAGGCATTAAGTGAAAGAAGTCTATTACTTTATAACTTAATAAAAGTTATTTGGGAGGTATAGCGTGAGAATTGTGATAACCTTCAAGATGGTTTCTAATCAATACTACTCAAATTGAGGAAACATTTTTGTACCATGTGAATATAAATCGTTGATAATCAGTGTAGGATGTATTTGAGGAAGAAAACTATAATAACACATAAACAAACCCGCAGCAACCATTTTGGCAGCTGTGGGTTGTTTTGCATATTAATAATACTCTATTACAACGTCAGCTCAACGATATAGTCAATATCAGTAGGGACGGTGTCGAAGTTGAGGGTGATGCCGTTGCCAGTCTTTGTGAAGTTGACACGCTTGTTGATGCCAAAGACGGTGGCGGACTTGATTTTGTGGTTGCCAGTAGGGATGAAGAGGCTGGAGTCCATACAGTTTAGGATGTGGATGTAGAGTTTGTTACCACGTTGTGTACTTACGCCCCAGTCGTGAGGACCAACGATGCCGCCACGTGTGCCATAGATGGTCTCACCATACTGGTTCAGCCATTTACCTAAGGATTGAAGACGGTCGAGGGCAAGATCAGGGAGGACCCCACCTGGTTCCGGACCGATGTTGAGGAGGAGGTTGGCATTCTTTCCAGCAGCACGAACGAGCATTTGAATCAGCTCTTTTGGTGATTTGTAGAGGGTGTCAGTGATGTTGTAACCCCAATGCTCGTTGATAGTCTGGCATGATTCTAAGGGTAGGCGACCGATGCTCTGACCAGAGAGACCAGCTTTGTTCTCACCTGGTAGGTCACGTTCGAAGATTTGGATATCCTCACCAGGGAACGGAGTATGATGGTGGTTGTTAGCAACAAGGCACTGTGGCTGTAGCTTATGAATCATTGCATATTGTTCCTCCAACTGCCAGTCGAAAGGTTTTGTATCGCTGTCATGATCCCACCAGCCATCAAACCAGATTGCACCCACCTTTCCATAGTTGGTGAGTAATTCCGTCAACTGCGTGTTCATAAACTTATAGTAGCTTGCCCAGTCAGCCTTCTCTTTTGGTCTACCAGTGCCAGTTCCTGTTCTTCCCACTGGATAGTCTTCACGTCCCCAGTCAAGGTGAGAATAGTAAAGATGCAACTTGATACCATTACGTTGGCAAGCATCAGCCATTTCTTTTATGATGTCACGTTTAAAAGGAGTACCATCAACGGAATTATACGTGCTGGTAGCCGTCTTAAAGAGTGAGAATCCATCGTGGTGACGTGTCGTAATGGTGATATACTTTGCACCAGCAGCCTTGATAGCTTTCACCCAAGCATCTGCATCAAACTCTGAAGGATAGAACGTTGTTGCCAACTTAGGATATTCCTTATAGTTGATATCTCTGTTGGTCATAATCCATTCGGTAGTACCCATCATTGAGTAGAGTCCCCAATGCAGAAAGATACCAAACTTCTCGTCTTGGAACTGTTCGCGTGCTTTAAGATTCTCAGCCGTTGGATGATAAGTCTCTTGTGCCATACCGACATAACTTGCCAGTAGTGTTGCGATTAAAAGTAGAGTCTTCTTCATGTAAGAATTTATTGTTTAGATTTTGAGTACAAAGATAATAAAACTACAGCAGATAACGCCCCACTTCGTAAAGAAAGTGTAGGTAGAAGCATGGGGGGAGGGTGATGTTGTGAAGAAAACTTAGTCAGTTGGTTGTTGTGTCGGTGGATTCAAGAATGTATAAATATCTGCTTTCAATCTTAGGAATGGTTCGGCATTCGTATAACCTACATTGCGACGGAGCATAGGGATAATCGCCTCCGTACTATGACCATAACTTGACAGTTCGTTGCGACGTTGCGTATCGTGTACAGCATTGCGATTAATCTCGTCTTCACGTTCACGCACAAGAAGGTCGCATACCCGCTTCAAGACAGGTACGATGATATTATCAAAGAGATGATGACCTTGTATATATAAGTAGGTTGTTGAAGGTGTAACACCTAAGGAACGCAGTTCGTCTTTTAGTTTTAGATAGCTTTCCTTTGCGTTCGGATTCTCCTTTTGTAGTTGTCGTACACGCATCTGCACCTTATGACGCAGTCGTTGAAGGCTTTCAGTTGCCCCTTGCAGAGAGAATTTACCAATCTCCACAATCCGATTAAAGTCGGAGATGGTAAATCGTCGATGAATACCTTGGCGATAATGCCAGATACTCCAGACAAAGAGGGGATGTATACTCTCACTGTATAGCTTTAGGAACTCTTCGAAATTAAAGATAGAATGGTCGTTGAGCGTTACTGCTACTGTCACATCATGTAGGCTCGGTGCGTAGCATTGTAGGTTTTCAATGGCATAAGCATACGTATGAAAAACGTATGGGTTGTTGTTCACTTCATCGGATAGTGGGGTAGTTCCTTGCAGTAAATAGTCATAATCAGCATCTACACAAGCAATCATGTTCTCACCAATATTCTGCGAAACAAGGTTCATCAACACCGACCGTTTACCCTTGGTAAGGTTTAATCGCGATGGCAACATCACTTCAAAGTAACGCTCCTCGTTCTCAAATCCGCTTAAGACAGTGCGCCAAAAGAAGATATCGTCATACGCTTCTACGTATGCGATAATCTTTCTCCGTGCCCGCTTACCATTCAATCGGTTCGCTGCATCAATATAAGCCGATGACAGGTTGTCGCTCAGTCTTTTTCCCATCGCTCCCTCCTTCTGACAATCATTTATCGGTTATGTCCGTAACCTCTGTTACACGATCAATCCATCCGTTCATGATGACAGCTGGACTGTGGGTCGTGAGGATAATCTGAACATTCGGATTCAGTTCTAAGATGAGGTCGATTAAGCGTTTCTGCCACTCTATATGTAGACTCACTTCTGGCTCGTCCATAAAGAGAACGTAATGTTCATTGTCTTCTACTAATACGGTCAGCAGGATAACCAAGATCTGCTTCTCGCCACTTGACAGCTGATAAGGAGCCAGTTCCTCACCGAGTGATGAGAACTTTATCTCATTCTCCGAGCGAATAATCTTCTTTCCCGTCTCCGTGAAGAGGTCGTCTAAGATGTCTTGGAATCGTTTCTTAGGCTGAGAAATCTGCTGTGCCTTCTCTGCAGCATCTGCCTCACCACTTTGTAAGGTCTCGATAATACGATTACCGATGTTCACCTGATAGTCAAGATACTTACGTTGAAGTTGGAAAAGCTGCCAATCAAGTTCTGTAACAAGATCGACGTTAATCTTGCTAATACTATCCGAGTTCATCAGTGGACGGTCAAACGAGCGGATAATGTCATAACGTATCCACCGCGCATCATTAGGACTTACCTTTAGTCGGACACCCTTCAGTGAATGGCTGGGGAATTCACCACCTTGCGACAGACTGCGTACCACCTTATTAAGTATGGTACTCTTCCCGACACCATTGATACCACTTAGGATATTCACCTGTCGGTCCAGTGTCCAACGGATGTGTTTCTTCCCGCTCCAAAGCGAGTCAATCTCAATCTCTTCTATGTAATCTGCGTATTTCTGCATACTCGTAGATATTGTGACAATCGTAGTGCAAATATAAGGAATTTTGCGTTAATGGCAATAAGAATGCTATATTTTAATACAAATACCACGTTTATGGTATGCTAAATAACATAAAGAGAGTATTTCACATGTTGGTAAATGTCCGTACCTTTGCATCCGTAAACAATTAGTAAGAAATCAAAACTCAAAAGAATATGGCAAAGGTAGTAAACAAACTCACAGAACTTATCGGTAATACACCACTGTTAGCACTTAATAAATTCTCTGCAGAAAGAGGGCTCAAGACTCCTGTTCTTGCAAAGGTTGAGTATTTCAATCCTGGTGGTAGTGTGAAGGATCGTATAGCATTGGCTATGATAGAGGATGCTGAGGCTAAGGGACTCTTAAAGCCAGGAGCTACAATCATTGAGCCAACCAGTGGAAATACAGGTGTTGGCTTGGCTTTGGTGTCAGCAGTGAAGGGTTATAAGCTTATTCTCACCATGCCAGAAACCATGAGTGTGGAGCGTCGCAACCTTGTAAAGGCTTACGGTGCTACGGTGAAGTTGACAAGTGGAAAGGATGGTATGAAGGGTGCTATCAAGGCTGCGAAGGAGTTGAGAGATTCTATTCCAGGTAGTATTATCCTTCAGCAGTTCGAGAATCAGGCTAATCCAGAACGCCACTATCTTACAACTGGTCCAGAGATTTGGCGCGATACAGATGGTAAGGTTGATGTGTTTGTAGCTGGTGTAGGTACTGGCGGTACAGTGAGTGGTATCGGTCGCTACCTCAAGGAGCAAAATCCTGATGTGAAGATTATTGCCGTAGAGCCAACTTCATCTCCTGTATTGAGTGGTGGCGAGAGTGGACCACATAAGATTCAGGGTATTGGTGCAGGCTTCGTGCCAAACACTTACAATAATAAGTATGTTGATGAGATATTCCAAGTAGAGAATGATCAAGCTATCCTTGCTGGTCGTCAGTTGGCACAACAAGAAGGTTTGTTGGTTGGTATTTCTTCTGGTGCTGCAGCTTTTGCAGCTACTGAGATTGCTAAGCGTCCTGAGAATGCAGGTAAGACCATCGTAACCTTGCTGCCAGATACAGGTGAGCGTTATCTCTCAACTGTGCTTTACGCCTTTGACGAGTATCCTCTTTAGTATTTTCCAAATTCTAAAATACTTTCCCAACAGACTGCTTATGTCCTTAAGAGATGGCAGTCTGTTTTTGTTTTTAGGTAGGAAGATAATGCTTTTATAGTTTGATAAATACTATTTTGATATGCGAAAACATTTTACACAAATTGAGCTTTGACTCCTATTGATACTATAAAATAATGCTTTAGCTCTTCTCTCCATAACCTTCAGATTATCAGGTGATTGAAAACTTGTAAAAGGAAAGGTGCTTATTAGGCTTCTTAAAGGGCGTTAGTAAGACCTCAAAAGGGCATCTTTTGCAAGCCAAAAGGGCGTTAATTTGAACGTAGAAGGTGCTTGATTAAAAGCGAGGAGTAGAAAAATTATTACATTTTAGACTGATTTCTTCTCCATTCTCTCCTTTTGGAGAGAGTGGGGAAGAACTTTCTTTATTATTTTTGTAATAGTAAGGTTTGTGTCTGTCAAGTGTTCGGACGCTCCACATTTCCTTTGATGCTGCTTCAAGATACTTTCCTTTCAGAAAGTTGTCTTACCTTGTCAGACTAAGTCTTAGGCTCACACCAAAGTCGTGGGTGGTTGTAGGGTAACTGCCTGATGATAGGAGTGGAGTATTAATCTGTAAGTCGTAGTAGAGGCTGGCAGTAACCAAGCGGCTCAAGGTGTAGTCGCTCAAGAAAGAGAATTTGAAAGCGGTGTTACCACTTGAAGCTGCTGAGGTGAGCGAAGCAATGTCACGTGTGAGCGAGGCTTGCTGACGATAGCTCATGTCAAGACGTAGGTTCAGGTCACGGTTTAGTCCACTGCTCTGACGAGACGAACTGTTGTCTTGCTGTGAGGAGTCTGTTGTCTTTTTCTTCTTACCTTTTGCTACACGTCGTGTACCATTGTTGAAAAGATTGAAGTCGTTGATTCTATAACCAATACCAATAACCCAGTCTTTTGATGAGGCTTCATTCAACTGCACACTGGTCATCGAGAGTGATAACACACGTGTTTGGCGATATTCCAAGCGTGCAGTGAGGTTGTTCTGAAGGGTTACGTCAACACCTAACAGAGGCGAGAATGCCTCGTTGATACTCACCTGTGAGATGTTATACATCGAACTTGGGATAGGGTTACCCGTAGTTGCATCAGTAATGAAACCGAGTCCGTTCATGTATTCCTGCCATGTACTATAGCTCTGATAAGAACCGATAGCAAAGATACTGCGGTAAGCATGATTGATGTTAACACTCTTGAAGAACTGTTCAAAGAATGGCAAGCGTGAAAGACCACTGTAACGGATAGACCAGTTAGGTAATAAACTGCGCAGAGAAGGGAAGATGTTGAGTCCGTTTCCACTCATGCTGGTGTATGCATTTAGGAAAGCTGGAACCATAACATCTGCACTATACTTATTCACAGAACCTACTGCAGGAGTGAAGTGTCCGCCACCAAACGAAGCAGGGTAGGTTGCATTGTTATATTGTGCCTCCACACGATTGCGATAACTATCGAGTGACTGCACGAAACGATTAAACGTTGGACTATGATAGCCGTTGTTGGCATTGCTCTGACTCTCGAAAGCAGTACCTAATGAAAGGGTTGTCATCGTGAGTGAACCGCTCTGTGTTGTAGGCGTACCCGTGTACATATACTGGATACTTCGTGAGGTAGTCTGCATGCGACTGGCAGTAAGGTCAATCTTAAAGTCCTTGAATGGTTCAAGTGTCATACGAATCTGCAAGTCTTCTGTGCGGTTCGTTACAGCAGGTGTAGCCACACTGTCGTTCATAAGCAACCAATTGTTATCACGTGCCTTACCAATGTAATCATCATCAATAAGACCGAAAGCGAAGTCAAGACCGGGTGATAAGGCACCTGTTCCACGTGTCTGTCCAAAGGCATCACCCACCGTTGGCATAAAGCCAGGCAGTGCCATTGCATATTGGTCACGATAAGAAATACTTGCCGAACGTACCATCATCAGTGCACGTGCCACACATTGTGCGGTCTTATACCATCCCTTATTATCGAGTGGTTCCTTAGGCGTTACGGTAAGTTTCATGCGGATAGCAGAGTCAGTACGGTTGAAGACTTTCAACTGCGTATCACCTACCTTACGATACTTAATCTTGATAGCCTTTCCTCTTTCGTCTTTAGCAGAGACAATAAGGCGTTTTGTGTTCTTACCATGTGAAACAAGGATAGCAGAATCGGCATTGATAACGATTTCCTTTTCAAAGCTCTTCTGGTTCTTTGGCAGTGCTTTCTTCTTGTCGTCGTCTTTATCTTTCTCCTTCCTTTCTTTTTCTTTCTTTTCTCTCTCAGCCTTCTTCTGTTCTGCTGTCAGCTTAGGACGAGTTGGGCGAGTACGGTTGAAGCGTTCGTTAGTCTTCTTTAAGAAAGGAATATGATTATAGAGTCGTTCAAAGTTGAAAGTACTATTGATGTTCAAAGCACGGTTACTTGTGATGGTATTACCGAGCGAAGTGCCATTATCAAGACTCGTTCCACGCACCCAAGTATAAGATGCAGTATAATTCGCATCAGCATTTATCCAATCAAAGATAGGTAGCAGATTGAGTGGAAGCTGATAAGAAAGCGTGAAATTCTGTTGGTAGTCGAGTGGAGTACCGAAGTGTTTAATACTTGTCCATACCGAGTCTTTCCATGCCTGATAAGGATCGGCATAGAGGTCTTTATTGATAGGTGTGTAAGGTTCTTCAATCTCAGCGTGTGTTGCACTTTGGAAGTTCATGTGGAGATTACGTGTCAAGTCCCAACGTAGAGCGAAGTCACGGTTCCAAAGGAACTGCTCGCTGAAGGTAAGAGGCAACAGACTGTTCTCAGTTGATTCCATATCACGTTCCTGCAACTCGTAGTAGTTGCGCACCATTTCAGTGTTGAAGGTTATGTTCTGTGGTAGCCAGTTCAGTCCGAAGCGTTTGAGGATTTCAAACCATTTCGATCTACTCTTGATAAGACGCTTGAAAGGTTCCCAAGACTTATATACTGGTGTCCAGTTATAGTTCAATGCTCCGCGCCAGTTGTCTTCATTCTCATAGACCGTTGTCTCACCCGATGTGTGAGAATGAGAGTGACTATAAGAGAATGAGAAGTTGGCAGGGTCGTATGGCATAGGATGGTTCTTCGTCTGAATACCAACACGTACGTTAGACAAAGAGAAGTTCGTTGTCAGTCGTTTCGTAATGGCAATAGACTCAATAGAATCACGCTCTTGACGGTTTGCAGTACCATCAAGGGCATCCTTCAATTCCATATCCGTGTCGAGTGGATTATACTTAGGACGACTCTCGCTCTTGGTTACGCTGTAATATAATGGTGCTGAGACCTTTGCTTTGTCAGGGAAGAACTTTCCTAACTCAAGACTTGTGGTGACAGAAACATCCGTCTTAGACTCCTGCTGTCGTTCGTTAACACCCTGTTCCAAACCACCGAAGCCATCAGTGCTGTGACTGGCATTGACATCCACAGTACCGAAGTCAGACAGCTGTAGGTTGAGCTGACCTCTTGCTGCCCATCCACCTTCGTTGTTAAACTCTCGTAGACGTAGCTCATTCACCCACACCTCTCCACTCTTCTGACTGCTGGAAAGGTTGCGAACACCAATAATCATCGTCTTCACTTCACCAAGGGTTGGGTTACCCATCACCGTTACTTTGTTAGCTGGATGATTGGTGTCGTATACAGAGAAAGCACGGTTATAGCTTGCTGTTCCTGAACCACGTGCCTGATTACGTTGCTTCTTCACGGAGGTGAGGAGCTTCAATGGAATGTCGAGCATATTCTCCTCTGGCCACACAATACGTCGCTCTTTCCCTGTGTTTGTATCGTAATGACCTGGAGCTGACAGCTTCAAAGGAATTTCATACTCGTAGTAGTTGTTCTTGTAATCAGAACCCAAACGGATGAACACTGCCAACTGGTTATCCGTAAGGTTAGTTGTATTCTGTTCAAAGGCGTTTGCATGTACGAACATCTGCAGACGCTTGTACTGGCGAAGGTCGAGGGTTGTATTCTTATAGACAGCCTTTGATTCGCCTGTTCCAAGATTATTAACGACCATAGAGAGTGCCTGTTCGTTCTCCTCAACCAATTGTGGCTGGTTAGGATCCTTTCCACGTTCAATGCCTGGAGGTATTACATAGTTTACAGGAGTCTTATCATTGTTTTCTTCAAGGCTCACTGCACTCACTGACATCGTACCTGTATTGCTGGCAGAGTTGGTAAGGTTCTGTTGATACTGGCGCCATTTACCACTTACAAGGTCGAAGGTACCAAAGCGGAGTACGATAGGCTTGGCAAAACCAGTGAGGAACATACGCATAAAGCGGATGCTGGTAAAGTCGCTGATATTACCCACACGCTTCTGGAACTCCTCTAAAGGAATACGGAACTGATACCAAGTGACAGGTTCAGAGCCACCCTTACGCAGTGAGGCTGAGGCTACACGCTTATCAACAATGAAGTTCTGACCTACGACAAGGTCTTGTGGACGAATACTAATATGGTACTGGTAGTATTTCTCGTATTCGTTCAGTGTATAATCCTGATTGATGTCCTCAACATCTGGAGTTGTCTTGTATGAGGTGTCATAACGCTCGTTGTTGTTGTCATTGTCTGGTGAGTTACCCTGTGGGTTGTTGATGCGCTTATATCGTTCAAGGATAGAAGCCTTCTTTGCATCCCAATCAGAACCACGGAAGTAGTGGTAGTCATCATTGGCAGGGTCTGCCCATATCGAGTCGAAGACAGCCTGATTGGTATTAGCACGAGCAGCTGTAAGGAAGTTCTGATAAGAAGCAAACTGTTGTTCTTCTTCATCAGTCAATCCATTAAGGCCGACATCTTGTTTAGCACGACTACCCTTTGATGTTGCGAAGGCGTATGTAATCGTACTTTGTGTTGGGATTTTACCCCATTGTGTGGTTGTCCATGAGTGGCTGCCATCTACAGGCATACCACTCTCGTAGAACTTCTTACCATCTTTCAGTACGTCCTCAGACACCTCTCCAAGGTTGATATAGAAGTCACCACCATACTGGTTTGCATTTGGTAGTCGGTTGGAGTAGATGAATGGGTCGAGCATCCAGAACTCTATATACTCAATATTAGCAGTCTGGAAGTCGTTAGTATCCAACTTACGCATCATACCTCCCCATGTTCCAGTAGGGTTTGTGAGGTGGCCGTTGATATCTATATTCGGATTGAAGTTATACGGTCCACGCTCAGAAGGATAGTAAGCGAGGTTGAGAATATTTAATGTAGAGGTAGAACCACTGTAATTTCGGTCCCGAATTGGGAACAATTCGGTAACTGGAATCTCACGTACATAATGGTTAGAGAGCTGTTCAAGATCACTCTTAATGTGCCCAGGAGTCAATGAACTACTACGACGAGTGAAGAGCGGGTCGATAGTGTACCATGCCAAAAGACTTCGGTTGAAGCCACTGCGAAGGGTTGTCTTGTCTGAATACTCAGGGAAGTCTGATGGTACACTTGAGATAATCCAAGAGGTTGGCTGACTTACGTCGATGGTTGTCTTTGATCCCTCAAAGTCATCGAGATAAGAAGCGTTGTCCTGTGTTCCCTTGCTCTGACCAGCCAATAACTGTGCAAACTCAGCTGAGAAGGTGATGTAAGAAGGCTGGGTTACGTGTAGGAATGGAATCCTGTTGAGCATATTCGTAAGCCACTGACTCTCTTTCTTCCAGTTGATGTTCAATCCCCAAATGGTGTTGTTGAGCGGTTCAGAACCCATATTCACCTTAGTTGTCAATGGTTGTTCAGAGAGGTGCATGAAGGTACCACCAATCTGGAAGTCCTTCGAGAAGTCGTACTCCCAGTTTACACCAATCATCGTCTTACGCTCTTGTTGATAAGCACTCTGACTTTCCAATGATACATTGACAGCCGTACCTGCATCGATAATACTCTGATTAAGGATAGTTACTTCACCAGCACTGTAATCAACGCTATAGTCAGAACCCTCATTCAAGGTTACACCGCCCGCTGTTACTATTACAGAACCCTGTGGAACGTTATAGGCTCCAAGGGAGATAACGTTGGCTGCCGAACCACGATACTGTCCAACAAGGACGAACTTATCTTTCTCGGCAATCTGTTTAGCGATAGTCTTTGTTGAATCATAGAGTTGCTCAAAAACGTACTTATTTGCAATGGCAGCAGTAACTCCCTTATCTGTTAATGCTTTGCGAAGTCCGTTGCCGAAAGGCTCAGCCATAGGGAAGAATACACGTCCGTTGCTGATAGTATAGCCCTCAACATAATCAAAATAACCATTGGAATGTGGATTGTTATTATTATCCAATCGGTCTGCATTGAGAAGTTTGATGAGCGTTTGGTTCTTTACTTGTGGCTCTGGGATGTATGAAATGTATACACCTGTCGTATCACTCTGATACTTCACATCAAGGCGGAACTTATCGCGCTCAATGTTAGAAGCCAGATAATAAACGTTTTTCATCATCAAGTCCCAGTTTCCTTGCTTAGGATTGTTACTGGTGTTCTTCAATGACTTGACGAAGAGTGCCTCATTGATATTGGTATGGTCGCTGGCAAACTCACCCACCTGATAGGTTACACCTCCGTATGTATATTCGTAGGCAATCGCCAATACTTGATCAGTCTGTAGTCCGCTTTTCAGTGAGATATAACCCAAGGCATTGTTGACTGTGTATTCAGAACTATTGAGCAGTCGGGCATTTGCCAACTTTTCATAGTCGTTACCACCCACAAGACCTGCACCATCAAGAATACTCGTCACTTGGTCTATGTTACGAGCAGCAGGATAGGTCTGTGTAATAGTGGTGTATTCTGTATTAGCATTGTTCGTTGGTACGGGTCCGTTACCAGTTCCCCACAGGTCTGTACGGCTAATCTTCTTATTCTCACCAAGGTCGGTCAGTGCAACGATGTTACGGGTGTTACTGGTTGTTCCAGTCTTATTTGTTACCCACACCTCCACACGATTAATCGTCACACCTGTTTTGAGGTTAGGCAAAGACTTCATTGCCGCGTCATAGTTGTCGCGGAAATATTGTGAGAGGAAGAAGTGGTGATTCTCTTCATAGTCGGCAGCATCAATCTCAAATGGTGTAAGCTGTTTGCCACCACGTGAACTAACGCTCTTGTTAGAACTCTTCTTTTGTGATAAAACGGTCTGTAACTTTAGTTTACCAAACTGCATATCGGTACGAATACCAAAGAGGGCAGATGCTCCTTGTACGAGAGAGTTGTTTGAAGGGAAGGTAACATTACCACCCTCAACGAGTTTGATAATCTCGTCTTCCTTACCTTCATATCTTAGTTTGAAGTTTTGTGTATCAAAGTCGAAGGTTGCATCAGTGTTGTAGTTAAGATTCATGTTCACCTTATCACCCACCTTACCATTTACGTTGACATTGATTTTCTCATCAAAGTCCATTGCCGTTGTCTTACGATTACGGATAGGAAGTGATGGGTTATCAATGTTCTTGATGTTTGCACCGAACTTCAATTCTGCCGAACCCTGTGTCTTGATACGTACACCACCAGGACCGAATATCTTTTCAGCAGGACCCAATGAGAACTGCATATCAGTAAAGTCGAACTTATCCTTACCCTTCTCCCTAAGTATCTCTTGGTTCTTTGAGCGGTAGTAATCGCTAAAGCTACGCTTCTCCGTCCACTTCCGATACTCCTCTGGCGTCATCATGATTGGAGCCATCACGTAAGTCTTACCAATCTTATAACCAATGATATAGCGGTCGAGCGAATCATTATACTCCACAGTCTGTCGCATATTCTCTGGTCGGATAAGGTCGGTAGAGTTCTCCTTGAGGTCGTCGTAAGTGATAGGGGTTGTGCGCTGCACCTTCCAACGAGGGTGTAGCAAAGAGTCAGGAATAGTCTCCTCATCAATCTCCACTTCAATAGGCTTCGCTTTCTTAACCGTATCTGGTGGTGCTACCCTATAGACGAGTTTAGCAATCGGTGCAAAACCAAGTGCCGAGCGTCCCCAGCTCAACAGTCCAATACTGCCGAGAAGTGTGATAATAAGGATGGATATGTAATACTTTCTTTTCAAGAAGATAAGTGGTTCTATACCTCCCCAAGTCCCTCCAAAGGAGGGGATATGTTGGAGTAGGTGGATAGTTCTAACCAATGGTAAGCCTTAACATACAGCAAGGTGCAGTTGTAGGCGGTAATCACTCTCCCCTCTCTTTTGGAGAGGGGTTGGGGGTGAGGTCTTACTTAATCATCTTCAGCGCCAACTTCACAACCTGCTCCACTGGTAGGTCAGGCTGTTCAGCGAGGATACTCACAACAACCTTTGCTGATGGGGCAGGGGAGAAGCCCAACATCGTCAATGCGCTGACTGCTTCATCCTTGATAGCTGTGTTAACAGCTGGTGTGTTAGGCTGACTGCTAACATGTAGTTCGTCTGCAATACCGCTCTGCATAATCTTGTCCTTCAAGTCAACGATGATACGTTGTGCTGTACGGAGTCCGATTCCCTTCACCGTCTTCAACATCTTCTCATCGCCATTAGCAATGACATTACAAAGTTCTGCAGGTGTCAGCGATGAGAGAATCATACGAGCGGTATTAGCACCGACCCCCGAAACGGTAATCAATAATCGGTAGAGCGAACGTTCCTGCCTATTGGCAAAGCCATAGAGCGTATAGTTATCGTCGCGTCCACCTGTCATAATAGCCTCGTGCACATAGAGTTTCACAGCAGTCTTACCCTGTATGGCACTATAAGTATTGAGCGAAATATTCAGTGCATAGCCAACACCATGTGCCTCGACAACAGCCAAAGCAGGTGTCAGGTCAGCTAATTCGCCCCTGATGTATTCAATCATAATCTAAAATAAATATGCCTTTTTCGGGCATGGAAATTCTGTATATACGTTCTTACTAACGCATTCCTCCTTTGTTTATTGTGATTTCAATATTTTATTCCTACATTCTTTCATTATTCCAATAATTCTTCTTACCTTTGCGCCCAGTTAAACGAAGATTAACTTGCGATAACGTATAATGAGAGTAACAAACCAGCTTATTTCAACCACTAATGCTTGCGCCTTATATAATAAAGGTGTAAGTCGTGTTGTTGTGCCTGTTGCTTGCAATGCGAACAAGGCTATAGAGGTGCTGAAGAAAGAAAATAAAGAAAAGATGTTAAATTATTTGGTAGTTCCAAATAATTTTGTACTCTCTCTCTCTCTCTCTCTCTCT
>ERZ773009.1719-NODE-1719-length-14674-cov-9.147479_pt1 | contig 14674 bp, 9 predicted proteins | sample MGYA00580663_ERZ773009 | MGnify/ENA primary metagenome ERZ773009 (study PRJEB29015, sample SAMEA2737969) | human oral metagenome | biome: human oral; feature: human-associated habitat; material: dental | place: China | collected 2026 ... | reverse complement strand
GGATGAGCGCCTCCATCGCCTGATGCGTCTCCTCCTCGACGCTCTCACACGCGAGACGGTAGATCGTCGCGGCGTCGGCGTCGAGCTCGCCCGCGACGGGCGTCTCGAATGCGTTCCGATAAACGACGTCGAGCGCGCGCCGCAGCTCTCTGACGGAACTTTGTCCGAGGTCGCTCTCGGCATCCTCAGCGTAGACGCAGACGGCGAAGTCCAGCTCTGCGCGCAGCGCTTTTTTGAACGCGTCGTGCGTGAAATGTCCGTGTCCGAGACGATAGAGGAGCGCTTTCCACGCCTCCTCAACGATCGCCTTGCGGAAGGATTTTTTCACGCCGTCCGCCATCGCGAAGTCGAACGCGTTGATGCTCTGTCCGCCGAACATGTCGTTCTGATTCGACTGGATCGCGATGCAGGCAAGGCTCGCGTACGCGCGGATGGAGTTCGGCTCGCGCAGGAAGCCGTGTCCGGTAGAGAAGCCGCCGCGGAAGAGTTTCAGGAGGTCGATCTGGCAGCAGTTGAACGTGATGAGCGAGAAGTCCTTGTCGTGGATGTGGATGAAGTTCTCGCGGTCGGCGTCGGCATACCGCTCCTCGAGGACGTAGTTGTCGACGAAGTGTTTTGCGCCCTCCGCGCCGAGCTTTAACATGATGCCCATCGACGCGTCGGTGTTGATGTTCGCATTGTCGCGCTTCAGATCCGAATCCACGGCGTCCGCGAAGAAGATGTCGCGGTAGCTCGCCATGAGATGTTTTTGCGCCATGCGGCGCTGCGCGTGGCGCTGGCGGTAGGTGATGTAGCGGCGCGCGATGTCGTAGAATCCGTGCGCGAGGAGCTGTTTCTCGACGAGATCCTGAATCTCCTCGACGGAGATCTCCGCGCGGCTCTCAAACGCCGCCTCCACCGCCGCCGTCACGTTCTCGATCTCGAGCGCGGTCATCGGGTGCGCGTACTCCTTGCTCGCCGCCGCGATCGCGTTGAGGATCTTCGCGCGGTCGTAGGGGACGCTGTGCCCCGCGCGCTTCGTTACCGTTGTCACTGCCATGAACTTTTCTCCTTTGAATTTGAAAATACACTATATCTTGTGGTTTTCGATTTTTGATGCGGAATATATTGTAACAGAGCCACGAAAGAAAGGCAAGAATTTTTTAGGTTTTTGACATCGCTTCATTTTCTGTTATACTCTAAACTATAGAAAGATTGGAGGGGCGCCCATGGGACTGAATTTTAAGGTGCAATTCGTAAATCATGACGCGGCGGTTCGAACACTGCGCACGAACGACGGTCAAAATTCTGTCCTCATGACGTTCGGTCCCGGCTCATACCTCATGAGCGGCACGATCGTATACGGCGTCGGCGAGCGGCATGTGCTTGTCGGGCGGTACTCCTCTCTGGCAGACGGTTTGACGTTTAACATCGGGCAGAATCACAACCTTCATAATATCACGACATATCCTTTTGAAAATCTGCGCTGTCTCAAAACAGGCGACCACCAAAACCATGCCGCCGCCGTCAACCGCGGGCAAATCATCATCGGCAGCGACGTGTGGATCGGCGATAACGTGTGCCTGATGGGCGGCGTGCGCATCGGCAACGGCGCGGTCATTGGCGCAAATACCGTCGTCGCAAAGGACATCCCGCCCTACGCGGTCGCCGTCGGCAATCCGGCGCGCATCATCAAATACCGCTTTGACGAGGAGACGATTCGCCGCCTGCAAAAGATCAAGTGGTGGAACTGGTCGGCGGAAAAAATCGAAGCACACCGCGCCTTCCTCGAGGGCGGCGACATGGAGGGATTTCTCGCCGCCTGCGAGCGCGCGTACACACCGCCGTCCGCGGATGAGGCCGCGGATATCGCCGCGACTGTCCGCACGCTCCGGGCGGAGCAATACACGATATATTATTTTATCCCGGATTTCAGCGCGGACGATGCCGTTTGGCGTTATGCAGTCGAATCTTACATTACCTCGTACCGCGCACGGGATAAGGCGGCGCTCATTCTCGCCGTCTCCCGGGAAGAGGAGGCAAAGGAGCCGCTCGCAGCGATCGCCGCGCGGCTTGCCGCCTGCGGAGACGACACGCCCCTTATTTTCACCCACACGCCCGCGCAGGGGCGGGAGTTCTCTCCCGCGATCCTACAGGCATCCGACGTCCTCATCACGACGAAGGAGGACGTCTCCTCGCGCGCCGTGGACGACGCCGCCGACGCAGGACTCGCGATCCGCTACGGGCTTGATTCCGCCGCACTGATCTTCCCGCCGCTTTCCTAGCGCGCGAAATGCCGCACATCTATATAAAGAAAGGCTCACATCATGACCGACACACAAGCAGCACAGGATTCCCGCCGCAAGATCATCCTCAGCGGCATTCAGCCGACCGGCACATTCACCCTCGGGAACTATCTCGGCGCGGTGAAGAACTGGCGCCGGTTGCAGGAGTCCTATGACTGCTATTATTTTGTCGCCGATCTCCACGCGCTGACCGTCTACAACGAACCGGCGAAACGCCGCCGGCAGAGCCGCGAGGCGTTCGCACTCCTGCTCGCGTGCGGTCTCGATCCGAAGGAAAGCCTCGTCTTTATCCAGAGCCACGTCCCCGCGCACGCGCAGATGGGATGGATGCTCTCGTGTCTCAGCCCGTTCGGCGACCTATCGCGCATGACGCAGTTCAAGGACAAATCCGCGAAGCACCCCGAGGACATCAACGCGGGACTCTTCACCTATCCCGCGCTCATGGCGGGCGACATCCTGCTCTACCGAGCGGATTACGTCCCCGTCGGCGCGGATCAAAAGCAGCACCTCGAGTTCACGCGCGACGTCGCGGAGCGGTTCAACCGCGTCTACGGCGAGGTGTTCCGCCTGCCCGAGGGCTACTATCCGAAGGAGGGCGCGCGTGTCAAGAGCCTGCAGGAGCCAACGGCGAAGATGAGCAAATCCGACACGAACGCAAAGGCGACGATCTACATCCTCGACGACGAAAAAACGATTTTGAAAAAATTCCGATCCGCCGTCACGGACAGCGAGTCGGAGGTCGCGTTCCGTGAAGGCAAAGACGGCGTCAACAACCTCATGACCATTTACGCCGCCGTCACAGGGAAAAATATGGACGAGATCACAGCGGAGTTCGCCGGGAAGGGGTACGGCGACTTCAAGACCGCCGTCGGCACGGTTGTCGCCAACGAGTTGCGCCCCATCCGGGAGAAATACGCAGAGCTCCTTGCAGACAAAGAATATCTCGACGCCGCGATCCGTGAGGGAGCGGAGCGCGCATCGGCGATCGCCGAGCGAACGCTCGCGAAGGCAAAGCGAAAGATGGGACTGGCATAAAGTTACGCCACCATAATGAGTTACAGGGCGCAGCAGCGCAGCGCCCCTACGAGGGCGGCATAAGTTGCTACGCTTTCCTTCGATGATGATCACGACGTATCGATGCCGAGGTTGCTTTTTTGTTACGCCGCCATAGTGAGATACAGGACACGGCACGCCGTGCCCCTACGGAGGCGGCGTGGATTGCAAATGTGTCCCACGATGTCGCAGGAACGCCGCTCATCAGGTGTATCACCGTTTCGTGGTGTGCGGCGAACGGGTGTCTTATCGACGCTGCGAAGCATTTACCCGAAGGGCGGCGCGACTTGTTGCCCATTGATTTGGGGATGTGTTAGACCGCCGCTTTGCAGTCCAAAGGACTGTGCGGCGGCATGATCTATATAACGATACGATACTGCCGCGACGTTTGCGCAGCAGCGAGAAAGATACCCTGAGCCGCGCATAACACCTACGCCCCCGAACCGGAGAAAACTGCGCCGCACAAAGGAGACAACCGGATGAACAAAATCCATCAAATAAAACGCGCCCTCATCCTCGCGGCAGGGCGCGGCACACGGCTCGCGCCGCTCACGGACGACCGTCCAAAGCCGATGGTCGAGGTCTGCGGACGTCCGATCATCACGACCATCCTTGACGCGCTTAAGGCGGCGGGGATTTCGTCGATTACCATTGTACGAGGGTATCGCGGCGCGGCGTTCGACAAGCTCACAGACCAATACGAAGGGATTTCATTTCTGGACAATCCCGACTGGGAGACGTCAAACAACATCTCCTCTGTCACACTGGCGGGGGCACAGGGACTGCTTGAGGACACCTACGTCATCGAGGGCGATCTCTACCTCGCGAACCCCGCCGTCGTCACGCCCATGCAGGAACGCTCGAACTACATCGCGTTCCCCGTCGCTGAGACGGACGACTGGCGATTCTCTATCGATGCGGAGGGACGCATCACAGAGATCGGCGTCGGCGGGACGCATTGTCATCAGATGCTCGGGCTCTCGTACTGGACGCGGGAGGACGGCGCCCGGCTCGCCCGCTGCGCGGCGACGCTCTACAGGGAGGAGCGTTACCGGCATCTCTACTGGGACGAGATCGCGCTCAAATACTATGCGGAGGACTTTCACATCTACGTCCGCCCGTGCACGCGCGCGGACGTGTGGGAGATCGACACCGCAGAGGAACTCAGGGATTTGGAAGGGGACATGAATCGCCAATGAAAACCGTATACACATGCTTTTGCACAGACATCATCCACGACGGACACCGGAACATCCTGCGCGAGGCGGCAAAACTCGGCCGCGTCGTCGTCGGCGTGCTCTCCGATCCCGAGATGCTGCGCTACAACAGATTCCCCACGCGCACGCTCGCAGAGCGCATGGAGATGCTGCGCGCAGAGGATCTCGTCGACGAAGTGATCGTGCAGGAGCATATTTTTTATGACGAAATCCTCGAAAAGCTCCGCCCCGACTACGTGATCCACGGGCGCAACTGGGCGCAGGGCCCTGAGTCCGCGCTCCGCAAGAACGTCGTCGCCTGCCTCGCGCGCCTCGGCGGAGAGCTGATCGAGCCGCCCTACACCTACAGCGACGAGGTCACCGAGATCGACCGCCGGATGCGCGAGCACCTCGCCATGCCCGAGCGGCGCCGCAGCCGTCTGCGCCGCCTGCTCGACATCATCCCCATCGTCAAGACCATCGAGGTGCACAACGGTCTCACGGGACTTATCGCGGAAAAGACGGTCGTTGAAAATGACGGCGGACTCGACCAGTTCGACGCCATGTGGATCTCGAGCCTGTGCGACTCGACATCGCGCGGCAAACCCGACATCGAGCTCGTCGATTTCTCCGACCGCATCCAGACCATCAACGAGGTCATGGACGTCACCACGAAGCCCGTCATCCTCGACATGGACACGGGCGGCACGGCGGAGCATTTCGCCTACAACGTCCGCACGCTTGAGCGCATCGGCGTCTCCGCCGTCATCGTCGAGGACAAGACGGGCGCAAAGCGCAACTCCCTCTTTGGCACGGAGGTCGCGCAGACGCAGGACACGATCGAGAATTTTTCCGAGAAGATCGCCGCGGGGAAAAAGGCGCTGCGCACCGACGAATTTATGATCATCGCGCGCATTGAAAGCCTGATCCTCGAAAAGGGGCAGGAGGATGCCCTCAGGCGCGCCGACGCCTATGTCGCGGCAGGCGCGGACGGCATCATGATCCACTCGCGCGCAAAGACGCCGGGCGAAGTGCTCGCGTTCTGCGACGCGTTCCACGCATCGCACTCGGACATTCCCATCGTCGCCGTCCCCTCGTCCTACAACACCATCACCGAGGCGGAGCTGGCGGCGCACGGCGTGCGCATCGTCATCTACGCGAACCAGCTCACGCGCAGCGCGTTTCCCGCCATGGAGGCGACCGCGCGCTCCATCCTCGTCCATCACCGCGCGCATGAGGCGGATCAGAACCTCATGCCCATCAAGGACATCATCCGTCTCATCGAAGTTATGTGAGGTGCGCCGTGAAAAGTAAATGGCATGAGATCTGGAATCGGCGCACCGCCACAAGGGATGCTCTTACCGGGGACTGGCAGAAGATTTTCCTCGAACTCAAACGACTGAACGGCTTTGATCTGAGAGAAGGAGGTATCCCACTCTCATCCCTCCTCGCACAATATGAGCGCACAAAAGACCTGCTCCGTCTCTCTGCGGGGCAGAGCGTCTTTGAGGTCGGATGCGGCGCGGGCGCAAACCTCTACCTCATGCAGCGGGATGGTATCATAGTTGGTGGGATGGACTATTCGCCCTCCCTCGTGGACACTTCCCGGTGCGTACTGCCCGATGCACGCGAACTCTCCTGCGGTGCGGCAGATGCCTTTGATACCACACAAACATATGACGCCGTATTCGCCAACAGTGTCTTTTCATATTTCTCGGATACGGACTACGCGCACCGCGTCCTCACCCTCATGCTCGAAAAATCGCGCGGCGCGATTGGACTCCTCGATCTGCACGATAGGGAGAAAAAGCAAGCGTTCCATGACTACAGCGTCGCGACCATACCGAACTACACGGAGCGCTATAAAGGACTCGATAAACTCTTTTATTCCCGTACATTCTTCGAGGACTTCGCACAGCGGAACGGTCTGCGCGTCGCATTTCCAAGTATCGATGTACCGGGTTACTGGAATACACCTTTTGTCTTTCACTGTTTCATGTATCGGAAGTGAATTATGAACATCAAGCGAAACATCCTGCTCAACCCGGGGCCCGCGACCACGACCGACACCGTGAAGGCGGCGCAGCTCGTCCCCGACATCTGCCCGCGCGAGCGGGAGTTCGGCGAGCTCATGCGTGCGTTCGGCAATGACCTCCTGCGCGTCGTGCATGTGACGCCCGAGGCGTGGGCAACCGTACTCTTTTGCGGGTCGGGAACGATCGCCATGGACGCCTGCGTCTCATCGCTCGTCCCGGCGGACGGCAAGCTCCTCATCGTGAACAACGGCGCATACTCCGCCCGCGCGGCGGAGATGGCACGCGCCTACGGTGTGCCGCACATCGACCTAACCTTCCCGATCGACGGACTGCCCGATCTCGCCCGTGTCGAGCAAACGCTCGCGGCGCACCCCGAGATCACCGCCGTCTATACGACGCATCAGGAGACCGGCACGGGGATTCTCAATCCCGTGCGCGAGATCGGCGCGCTCGCCCACGCGCACGGCGCGATCTGCATCGCCGACACCATATCGACATTCGCCATGATCCCCATCGATGCGGAGGAGATGAACGTCGACGTGTGCATGTCATCCGCGCAAAAGGGCATCCAAGGCATGACGGGGCTGTCCTTCGTCCTCGCGCGCAAATCCGTGCTCGACGCGGCGGCGCACAATCCAGTGCGCTCCTACTATACGAACCTCGTCATGCAGTACGAAGGATTTGAAAAAACGGGCGAGATGCGGTTCACCCCGCCCGTGCAGGTCGTCTATGCGGCAAAGCGCGCACTCGCGGAGTATTTCGCCGAGGGCGAGACGAAAAAATGGGCGCGCCATACGCGCGTCATGAACGCCATTCACGAGGGGCTGGAATCGCTGGGGCTGGAGGAAGCCATTCCGCGCGAAATACAGTCCGGGCTAGTCGCCGCCGTGCGCTATCCGGACGATCCGCATTTTGACTTCACGCGCGTGCATGATTACTGCTATGAACGCGGATTCACCATCTACCCCGGCAAGATGCAGACCGAAAAGACGTTCCGCCTGTGCGCGCTCGGCGCGATCGATGTGCCCGATATTGCGGCGTTTTTCCATGTCCTCGAAGATGCGATGAAGGCGTGATGCGGGATTTTCGCGCATAGCTGTGTCACTGCGAAAAATTCTGCGGTCGACGTAGGCTTCATCTACGCCTTCCCTTGAATTTTTCTCGTTCCTTGCTCTGCATCCAAACTTCCGCATCACTTACTGTGTGGTATAACGTGCGATCTTTGCGCCTAGCGTCGTTATTCGTCGAATCCTGCGCTCGACGTAGCTCTTAGCTACGCCTTCGCTTGTATTCTCCTCATGCCTAGCTATGCATCAAAGCTTACACGCTACTCACTGTACGCTTGTTGTGCGTACGGGATTTTGGCGCATAGCGGCTCCGATAATTAATTGAACCGAAAGGACACGCCTATATGGAACTCTTTTGGAACAACAACGCCCGTGCGCGTGCCCTCTTTGACGATCTTCTCGCACGCTGTGAACGCTCCGCCTACGACAACGATTATCTCGCCGTGCTCGATGATTACGAAAAGGAATCGCCGGATCACCCGCACCTCTACATCTTTGCCGCGCGCTACATGCTCGCACACGGCGACGCCGTGGCTGCCGCCGACTACGGTGAACGCGCTTTCCTCCTGCGCCCCTCGAATCACGCCGTGTGGGACGTACTCGCGCGCGCATATACCGCTCTTGGACGCTATGACGATGCCCTCGTTATGCAGGGCTACGCCGAAAATCTCTACCGCGTCCCCATCTCGCTGAACATTCCGCCCGCCGCACTGACGCCCGCTGCGCTCGATCGGCTCTCCGCAGCGCTCGGCGTCGCGAGCTACGCGCCCTTTGCCATCTGCCGTATGAGCTACAGTCCTGCGCGCGGTCTATCGGGGCAGGACGGGCTGTTCGCGCGGGAGTTTTTGCCCGTCTCGCCGCACATCTCTCCCTCGTACTATGTCGGCGTCTATGCCGAGCAGGAACCGCGCATGAGCAAATCATGGCTGATCGATACCGTGCGGCGCACGCCCGGCGCGGCGGCGCATGCGGGCGGCGACTTCACGTTCGACATCATGCGCGCCGCGCCCGCGCGCGGCAAAACGGAGATCGACCCGCAGGGCGCGGAGATCGTTCTGCCCGTCATCGGCACGGCGGACGATCAAAAGATCCGCTTCGAAACGAGCGTGGTCGACAATACGACATGGCTGAACCCGGGCGCGCTGAATTTCTTCCGCCTCTCCGAACGCACCGCCATCTCCTCCGACCAGGACTATATCGTCGGCACGCCCGTTCGGATCGGACACGATCCGTCGCGCCGGCGCCTCGTACTGAACATCCTCGTGGATGCGCTCGCGTGGTCGGTCGTGCGCGAACGGTTCAAAGAGGAAATGCCGAACGCGCATGATTTTTTCAGCAAAGGGCTGATCTTTGACAATCATTTCTCGGTGGCAGAGTACACCTACCCGTCGCTCGCGACCATCGAGACGGGCATGTATCCGCATCATAGCGGTCTCTTTAATGGCAGTGTCGCGATCGAGCTGCGCCCCGACCGTCTCACGCTCTCGGAGCGGATGAAGGAACGCGGTTATGCGACGTCGAATCTCTTGGGAGAAGGCGTCGGCATCTACAACGGCGTGACGCGCGGCTATGACCGGCTGATCGTTACGACCTACCGTCTACACGCCTATGACGGTGTGGAGCGCGCGATCCGCCTGCTTGAGGGGATGGGCGATGCGGATCACTTCATATTCCTTCATGCACTGGACGTACATGCGGAAGCCTCCGAATTTTTTCAGTTCTCCTCATCGGTGCAGCAGCGTCTCCCCCTCGCGGATCGGCTTGCCGCGCCCGACGAGCGCGTGCCGAGTCCCTACCTCGTGCCGAATGCGCTCAGCGGGGCGGCATTTTGGCAGGGCGTGCGCGATGTAGATCGGGCCCTCGGCACGCTGTTCACCTATCTCGAACGTCGCTACGCCCCCGATGAATACATCGTGAATCTCTACTCCGACCACGGCGTCTCGATCTTCAATGAATGCGAGGACATTGCAAATCCTGCGATGACGCACGCGGCATGGATGATGCGCGGCGCGGGCGTGCCGGAGGGTGTGCACGCGGATGAGCTGACGAGCGCGGTGGACATCTACCCGACGCTCGGCGCGCTCTGCGATTTCCCCGTCGACGCGTATGTGGACGGGGCGCTTCCAAAGGTATTTGGCGGCACAGGACGCGAGATCGCATTCAGCAATTCGCTCTTCCCGACGAAGGCGTATTACCTCGCGGCGCGCAGTGAGACGCATACCTTGCGGCTCATGGTTGCAGATGCGGTCGAGCAGGACGGCACGGTCGACCTCTCGCGCGCAGAGGTAAACATCTATCCGCGCGATCACGAGGGCGAAGCGGCATATGCCGTTGACAGCGCGGAGCTGCGGGCATTCTTTTACCCGCGCGTGAGAGAATTTTTGCGCGGAATAGATAATAATGGTGAGATTTTCCCCTCCCCACAGTCTACATAAAAAGGGAGCATTGCTATGCAGGACGGATTCACCATATTTTGGCAAAACAACAACCGCGCGCGGGCCCTCTTCGACGATCTCGTCGCGCGCATACATCGGAATACCTACGACGACGACTACCTCGCCGTGCTGGACGCGTACCAAGCGGAATCACCGGACAGTGCGCATTTCTACATCCTCGCGGCGCACTACCTGACGGCACACGGCGCATATGACGCCGCGCTCCCGCTCGCCGAACGTGCCTACCGTCTGCGTCCGGTCGGCTATGCGATATGGAATCTGCTCGCGGAGATCTACGAGCATCTGGGGCGCCCGCTCGACGCGCTCACGATGCGCGGCTATAGTTACGGTATTTACAAGACGCCCGAACCGCGCATCGATGATCTGCCGCCGGAGCTCCTCAATGAGGGACTGAATCGGCTCTCCGTCGCGATGAGCGAGGGCAAGGTCGCCCCCGTCCTCACCTGCCGCGCCGTCATAGAGGACGGGCAGCTCTCCTTCCTGGACGATCTCTTCGTCGGCGAGGAACTACCGCTCACGATGCCCGAAGGCAGCGCGCGGTTTTGGGTCGGCTGCTATGGCGAGAACCGCTTTCTCTCGGAAAAGGGCTTCATGCTCGAAGAACTCCGCCGGAGCGCGCGGTTCAAAAACTGCGGACATCACGATTTTGTCCTCGATCTGCAAAAGGCGCGCGAGGTGCGCGGCACGACAGAGATCGATGTGCCGGAGGGACGCGAAGCGCTCATTGCGATCGCCGGCACGGAGCTGTCACAGGAATTATCGTTTCAAACGGAAACCGTCGACGATCATACCTATCTCGGCAAGTGGGCGTTCAGCTATTTCCGGCTCAGCGAAAAGACGACGCTGCATGTAGACGAATCCGCCCCCTATGTCCTCGGCACGCCCATCCTCCTCGGACACAGCCCGCGCCGCAAAAAACTCGTGCTGAACATTCTCGTGGACGGTCTCTCGTGGCCGGTCATGCGCACGCGGTTCACGGAATATATGCCGCGCATCGCGGAGTTTTTCTCGCGCGGCGTCATCTTTGACGATCATTTTTCCACCTCGGAGTTCACCTACCCCGCGCTCGCCGCCATCGAGACGGGGCGTTATCCGACGCATACGCAGGTGTTCAGCGAAGAGGACAGTCACGAGCTGCCGCTCGATATGACGACGCTCTCGGAGTGCATGAAGGATCTCGGCTATTACTGCGCCGCCCCGATGGCGAGCGGCTACTCCATGTACTGCGGGGCGATGCGCGGCTACGACCGCATCGTCGCGACCTCGTGGGATCTGCCTGCCTTTGACGGCACGGAGCGCACGATCCGCCATCTCGAAGCCTTTGGCGAGACAGATCAATTCCTCTTCCTGCATGTGATGGATGTGCACCCTTACGCTGCAAAAGGGTTCAAATTCGCCACATCGGTGGAGACGCGCCTGCCTCTGGCGCGGCGTCTCCTCGGCGCACAGGGTACGGAGGCGAGCGTGCGCCTGCCGAATTTTGAAATCTACCGCGCGCAGTTCCTGGAGGGAGCGCGATATGTCGACCGCAGTGTCGGCGTCCTGCTCGACTACATCCGGACGCACTACGACGAGGACGAATACATCGTGAATCTCTACTCGGATCACGGCGTCTCGATCTTTAGTCCAAACGCGGACGGCGCCGTTGACATCATGGGGCCCTACTCCACGGGCGCGTCATGGATGATGCGCGGTGCGGGCGTCCCTGCGGCGGGCGTGGTCAATGAGCTGACGAGCAGTGTGGACATATACGCTGCCCTCGGGCATCTGTGCGGCTTTCCCGTCGCCCCCGATGTCGACAGTAATCTCCCCGCGGTGTTCGGCGGACGGGAACGGGAGGCGGTCTACAGCATCTCCCGCTATCCCGGGCAGACGCTCAAGGTCGCCGTGCGGTCAAAGACGCATACGCTGCGTCTTGAGACAGACGAAGTCGTAGCAAAAGACGGGACGGTCGATCTCGGCGGGGCATATCCCGACATCTTCCCGCGCGCGCACGAGGCGGAGCCGGGACACGCCGTAGACAGCGAGGAGCTGCGGGCGTTCTTTTATCCGAGGACGAGGGAGTTTTTGAGGGAGGTGGCGAGCAATGCAGAAACGTGGGCGTGACACGGGATTTTGGCGGCGCAACGAGCGCGCGCACGCGCTTTTTTACGATCTGCGCGACCGATCGGAGCGCGGCGCCTACGATGAGGAATATCTCGCGCAGCTCGCCGCGTACCGTGCGGCGGGTGGAAACGAGGTGCACGCGGATATCTTTGCCGCGCTCTATCTGCTCGCCGCGGGAGATGCCGAAAATGCCGCCGTCTGCGGGGATCGCGCGTTTCGCCGTCGGTCGGTGAGCCATGTCGTTTGGGGTATCCTCGCGTGTGCCTATGAGGGGCTGGGACGGTATACGGACGCGCTCGTGATGCAGGCGTACGCGGAGAATCTGTTCGGCACGCCGATGCAGCTGACGCTCCCGCCCGAGGAGCTGACGGACGCGCTGCTCGACCGGCTCACGGTCGCGATGGGCAAGGCGAACTATGCGCCGTTCACGCTCCGGCGCATGTCTTACGACGCAGAAAAGGGGCTGACGGATCGCGCCTCCTGCTTTGCGGGCGAATTTCTGCCGATCTCGCCGCACATCACGCCGCCCTACTACGTTGGGGTCTACACGGAGCAGGAGCTGCGCGGGAATAAGGCGTGGCTGCTCAGTCTCATCCGTGATGATGAAAATATCAGCGTCTTTGGCGCAGGCGATTTTAACTTCGACATCATGCGCGCCGAGCGCGCCCCCGGCAGGGCGGTCATTTCCCCTGCGGAAGGGGAGCAGACAGTTGTCCCGATCCTCGGGATGCATCCGGCGCAGCCTGTGCATGTCAAGGCGGCAGATGTAGATGCAGAGACGTACCTCTCGCCTGCGACGCCGAGCTTTTTCCGGCTCGACAAGGAGACGACGTTCTCCTCCGAACACGCCTTCGTCGTCGGCACGCCGATCTGCATCGGTCACGCGCCGCATCGCCGCCGTCTCGTGCTGAATATCTTCGTCGATGCGCTCCCATGGGCGGTACTGCGCGACCGATTTGAAGAACTCATGCCAAATACCTCCCGTTTTTTCAGCGAGGGGGTGATTTTCGACCGGCATTATTCGACGGCGGAGTATACATACCCGTCCTTTGCTTCCATCGAGACAGGCATGTATGCGCACCACAGTCAGATTTTCAATGAAAAGATCGCCGTGGAGCTCCCGCCCGACTACATCACGCTCTCGGAGCGTATGAAGTCGCTCGGCTACGCTACGGCGTCGCTCATGACCGACGGCAACGGCATCTATAACGGGACGATGCGCGGCTACGACCGGCTCATCATGACGCCTTACCGCATGTTCGCCTACGAGGCGGCAGAGCGCACTGTCCGTCATCTGGACGGTCTGCGTGACGCCGATCACTTCATCCTGCTCCACCTCATGGATGCGCACCCATGGTCGGAAGCAAGCATGCAGCCGTCGACACCGACGCAGACGGGACTTTCGCTCAGGGAACGTCTCTCCGGGACAAAAAGCAATACGCCGAGCCCCTATCTCGGCGCGACGCCGCTGAACAAGGAGGCGTGTTTCCAAGGAATCCGCAGTACGGATCGCGCGCTCGGGATGCTCTTTTCCTACCTAGCGGAGCATTACACGCCCGACGAGTACCTCGTAACGCTCTACTCCGATCACGGTGCATCGGTATTCCGTGACAATGAGACGGTGGTCGAGCCGCATATGACGCATGCGGCATGGATGATGCGCGGCGTAGGGGTTCCGTGCAGCGTTCATACGGACGAGGTAGTGAGCGGGGTGGACATTTACCCGACGCTCGGCGCGCTCTGCGGCTTCCCCGTGGATGAATATGTGGACGGGGTACTTCCGAAAATATTCGGCGGCACGGGTCGCGAGATCGCATTCAGCAATTCGCTCTTCCCGACGAAGGCATATTATCTCGCGGCGCGTGCGCCGGAGTATTCAATGCGCGTGACGGTAAACAGCGCGGTCGAGGTCGACGGCACGGCGGATATTGCAGAGGCGCAGGTGCAGTTCTACCCGAGCGCACACGAGGGCGATGAGGCATATGCTATTGACAGCGAAGAACTGCGCGCATTCTTTTATCCGCGGGTGCGGGAGTTTATGAGGGGGATAGATAATAATGGCGAAATCTTCCCCTTCCCGGGGACGTGACACGGCGTGACACGGGATTTTGGCGCATAGCTGTGTCATTTTCATGCGGCGGTGCGCTACGCCGTCGGAACGTCTCGCATCAGGTGTATCGCCGTGTAGTAAGCTGCGGCGAACGGGTATCTTATCGAAACTGCGGAGCATTTACCCGTAGGGCGGCGCGGCTCGTTGCCCGTTGATGAGGGGATGTGTTAGAGCGCCGCTTTGCAGTCCGAAGGACTGTGCGGCGGAACGAACGAGATAATGATACATACCTGCCGCGTCGTTTGCTAAGCAGCGAGAAAGATACCCTGAGACGCACACAAATCCTACGTTTCCCCAAACACTTTCATATCGCGCGGCGTTTGCCGCAGCGATTTTTAAGCCCCGCTTTTTCGAGAGGGTAAATG
>ERZ773009.1715-NODE-1715-length-14692-cov-4.038532_pt1 | contig 14692 bp, 10 predicted proteins | sample MGYA00580663_ERZ773009 | MGnify/ENA primary metagenome ERZ773009 (study PRJEB29015, sample SAMEA2737969) | human oral metagenome | biome: human oral; feature: human-associated habitat; material: dental | place: China | collected 2026 ... | reverse complement strand
TAAAGAGCTGGCAGACTTGTGACCATACCTTCAATTAGACTTACCCACCATTTGTCTTCAAATATGACTGCAAATGAGACAGACGAAAGTATAATCATTGGTACGTATATCACCAAATTTAGATATGGAAAATAGCTTTGTGTTATGGCTGTTATGAAAAGAATCAAGATAGATATACATAGGAAAATGGCAATCCATACCGTGTAAATTAATAATCTCTGTTTCATTTTTCTTTTGTCTATGTTATTTACATCCTCTTTACATACCAATCATTGCCAATATATTCATACTCTTGCTTATGCGCGTCGAAAAGGTATCTTTTATCATGATAGCCTTTATTTATTTTTATATAGTCAATGCCATTAGAAATCACTCTTATTATCTTCCCATTATCTATGCAACAATACGATAGATTTAATTTCTTGTAAGCTTTGAGAAACTTAATTATCTCGTTATCCTGTAAGGGATAATTCTTTGGCTTTTTAGTTATTCTCAACTGGTTATCTACAAACACAAGACCACTCCCCTTTTCCCTAAATAGCTCAAAAATGGTCACGTCAATATCTCTATTATAGATTAAGACACCATCCAATTTATTATAATCATAGTTTATTATTTGACTACTATAGCTTACTTCGGAAGAACAACCACCGAAGAGAAATAGAGTAATCAATAAAACAAATATCTTTATCTTCAAATTCATACAACTATTTTCTGCAAAGATATAAAACATATTCTCTAAATCGGAATTTGAACTTTATTTTTTTAATTTCATTTTGATTGAGACGATACAAAGCTGTTGTTTTGTAAAGATAATTCTAAACACGCAAAATAAAAGACGTCCAATAAGGGTTCTATTAAGGCTTAATTGACCGCTAACTAAGGCTTAATTGACCCCTTAAAGGGCGTTAGTTAGAAGCTAATTAAGCACCTTTTGTCTTCGGACTTTGTAATCTATTGATTAACTGATAGTTGCAAGTGTGATTTTTAGTGGTCGTTTTTTGACTTTAAAAGTACTTTTTACAGAAATATTTGTAAACATATTTCAAGCGCCTAAATTGTCTGGTTTTTGTAAAAAAGTGAGGGTTATCATCTAATGAACAAGCTGAGTTGAAATGAAGTTTAGTACTTCTTTCTATAAGAAGAAGGGGTGAGAGAAGCTCATAAATAGATACTTCTCTCACCCCATAGACTTTTATCTGTATAGAACAGGAGGACTAAAACTTAGTAAGCGTGGTCGTCCTCAGCAATTTCCTTACGGTCAATAGCCTTCTTGTCGATTGCACGCCAAGCATAAACAATGTATGCCAAAACGAATGGAACAAGGAAGCTAACATAGAACATAGCCTTCAAAGTGAACTCGCTTGAAGAACTGTTCTTAAGGGTCAATGAGCTTTGGAGCTCGGCTGTTGATGGATAGTAAGCTGTGTTGTTCCATCCTGCAATGAGGAAGAGGACCAAAACAACCAATACAACACCAATACCTGCAGGCCAAATACCACGTACATACTCTGGCTTAAGAACTGTCTTAACGATTCCGAAAAGCAAGAGAACGACACCTACAAGCAGAATGATAGCCAATGGCCACATTGCTAATAAGTTGTTCAGATACTTCATTGGCTCCATAACGATAACGCCAGCTTCATTTACTGCGTAGCCCTCGCCTACCAATGTTACAATAAGGAAAGGCAAGAAGAACAGTAAGAAGAGAACTGTGTTAACGAGCAACTGCTTACGAACACGTCCACGGATAATATCATCGTTCACATTATTATTAATATAGAGTGTACCGAGGATACGTGCAAGGAATACTACTGAAATACCAAAGATAACAACCCAAGGATTGAGCAGTACGTCAAGTCCACGTGAACCATTTGCCCAATGAGAGATAACAGGCTGCATGAAGTCAGTAATGTTACCTTTCTCTACGATGAAGTTAGAACCTGTAAAGAAGGTTGCAACAGCTCCACCTAAGAGCAATGGACCAAGAATACCATTAATAATCAATCCAGTCTGGAAGGTACGAACACCAAAGAGGTTACCTGCCTTGTTCTGGAATTCATAACTAATAGCCTGAATGATAAAGGTGAAGAGAATCAATACCCATACCCAGTAAGCACCACCAAAACTGGTACTATAGAACAGTGGGAAAGAAGCAAAGAATGCTCCACCGAACGTAACGAGCGTTGTAAAGGTGAACTCCCACTTACGACCAGTTGAATTAATGAGCATGCGGCGCTCTTCTTCAGTCTTACCCAATTGGAAAATCATAGAGTTTGCACCCTGCACGAACAGCAGGAAGACAAGTAACGCACCTAAAAGTGAGATGATGAACCACCAGTAGTGTTGCAGAAAATCGTATGTCATAGTTCTGGTCCTTTCTTAATTTGCTTACACATAATACTAACTTCGACTGTCAACATTGCAGTAAAGAGAACAAGGAAGAGGAAGAAGGTGAATGCGATACCACCACTTGAGAGGTCGCTCACTGCTGCCCATGTTGGAAGCATATCCTGGATTGTCCATGGCTGGCGGCCAAATTCGGCAACAAGCCATCCACACTCACTTGCAATAAAAGCTAATGGGATGAGTGCAATACCTACTCTCTGTAACCAACGTGGACGAGTAATATCTTTCTTGTAAACAATAAACAATATTACTGCAAAGATAAGGATGAAGAAACATCCAAGACCAACCATAATGCGGAATGACCAGAAGTTAATAGGAATGAATGGTACAACCTGCTTAGCATCCTTAATATATCCATAGCCAAAGTACTTCATATCTTTTTCAAGAACTTTGAGATTAGACTCTTTGTCCTTTCCTGCACGATAGTCTTTAAGTGCTTGGATGGCATTACGACCACGTTCCTGCTTCTCCTTCAACGATGGTTCCATTGTACCGTCAGCCTTCTTATAACCACGGATGATATCCTTTACACCAGGGACATAACCATGAGCGTCCTTTGTTGCAAGGATAGAAAGCATGTTAGGTACAGCTATTCGCATAGGAGGTTCAGACTGGTTCATGTAATCAGGCTGCTCAAATGGGGTCACCCAAGCAACTGCTGTCAAACTCTGATCAGTACCTCCTTCATAGAGAGCTTCCATTGCTGCAAGCTTCATTGGCTGTGATTGTGCTACCATGTAAGCAGAGTTGTGACCTGTAGAACCTGCTAACAGAGAAGCTACAAGACCAACAGCTGCACCAACCTTTATACTCTCCTTTGCAAGCTCTGTGTGACGCTTACGAAGCAGATACCAGCAGCTTACACCAACTGTGAATGCTGCACCCAATATCCAAGAAGAAGTAATGGTATGTGTGAACTTGTCAATAGCAAATGGACTCAGCGCGACGTCGAGGAATGAGGTCATTTCATTACGCATCGTATCAGGGTTGAATGTACAACCGATAGGATACTGCATCCACGCATTAGCCACGAGAATCCACCATGCTGAGAGCGTTGCTCCCAAACCGGTGAGCCATGTTGATGCGAGGTGGAAGCCCGCTGAAACCTTGTTCCAACCGAAGAACATCACTGCAACGAATGTTGACTCCATAAAGAAAGCCAAGATTCCTTCGATGGCAAGTGGTGCACCAAAGATGTCACCAACGAACCAAGAATAGTTGCTCCAGTTTGTTCCAAACTCGAACTCAAGGATGATACCAGTAGCAACACCCATGGCAAAGTTAATACCAAACAATCGCTGCCAGAAGCGAGTTGCAGTGCGCCAAAACTCCTTTCGGGTGCGATAATAACAAGTCTCCATGATTCCCATTACGACAGCTAAGCCCAGTGTCAAGGGAACGAAAAGCCAGTGATAGATGGCTGTCAGTGCAAACTGTGCACGTGACCAGTCAACAGTTCCTGGATCAATGGCTAAAAGTAGGTTTTCCATTGTTTGTTGTTATTTATTAAAATGTTATGAATTGAATATATTGCTATCGGTAATAATTGATGATAATAACTGAAGTTCGTTATCTTTTCATCAGTTGTTGCTCAATGAATTCGCCCTCTTTTCCTTTTTCCGCATTCGCTTTTAGAAAGTTTGGAAAGAAGAAAATCTTTAACACAAGGAACATAATAGCCAACTTAACTATTATCACTGTCCAAAGTGTTTTACCCAATGTCATGTGCCGAACCCCGTCATAGTAGAGGTCAAACGCACGATAAAAGAAATTGTTTTTGTTCACTGTATGAAATGTTTTCGTACTTGTATTTTATACAAACTTATCCTGCAAAGTTAAACATTTATTTCCAAAGTTGTTCTATATTTCCCTAAAAATAGGCATATTTTTGTATTTTAATGATTATCAGCCTACCTTTCCTTGTTAATCAATATAAAATAACTACTTTTGCAAAAGATATTTTTAGAGGCATTTAACAATGAAAAAGTTATTCACCATAGCAATGTTATTGGGTGTCACCTTGGGCATTCATGCACAGGAGGTGTACTCTCTGCAGAAGTGTCGTGAGCTGGCTTTACAAAATAATCGTCAGTTAAAGGTTTCGCGTATGACAGTAGATGTGGCAGAAAACACTCGTAAGGCAGCTAAGACAAAGTATCTGCCACGTGTTGATGCACTTGCTGGTTATCAACACTTTTCACGAGAGATTTCACTTCTCAGCGATGATCAGAAGAATGCATTTAGCAATCTTGGAACAAATACCTTTGGGCAGTTAGGTGGTCAGATTGGACAGAACTTGACCTCGTTAGCACAACAAGGTATCCTCAGTCCACAGATGGCTCAGCAGCTTGGTCAGCTCTTTAGCAATGTTGCGACACCACTCACTCAGGTAGGAAACAATATCGGACAAAGTATCAATGACGCATTCCGTTCAAACACAAAGAACGTCTATGCCGGTGGTATTGTTGTCAATCAACCTATTTATATGGGAGGTGCTATCAAGGCAGCTAACGATATGGCAGCTATTGGTGAGCAGGTTGCACAGAACAATATCAGCCTCAAGCGACAGTTGGTGCTCTATGGGGTCGATAATGCCTATTGGTTGGCAATCTCCTTAAAGAAGAAAGAGGCGTTGGCAACTCGCTATCGTGATTTAGCTCAAAAGCTCAATGAGGATGTTAAGAAGATGATACGCGAGGGTGTAGCTACTCGAGCTGATGGATTGAAGGTTGAGGTAGCTGTTAATACAGCTGACATGCAAATTGCTCGTATTCAAAGTGGTGTATCATTGGCTAAGATGGCATTGTGCGAACTTTGTGGTCTTGAATTGAATGGTGATATACCTCTGTCTGATGAAGGTGATGCCGACCTCCCTCCTACTCCATCAACACAGTTTGACAACTATACAGTAACTTCATCAAATACAACTGGGCTTAACGAAGCTCGTCCAGAGCTACGTCTCTTGCAGAATGCAGTTGATATGAGCATACAGAATACCAAACTTATTCGTTCGCTTTATATGCCTCATGTACTTCTTACTGCTGGCTATTCTGTATCGAACCCGAATCTCTTTAATGGTTTCCAGAAACGTTTTACAGATTTATGGAACATAGGAATAACAGTTCAAGTACCAGTATGGAATTGGGGAGAAAACAAATATAAGGTACGCGCAAGTAAGACCGCTACGACTATAGCACAGTTAGAAATGGATGACGTACGTAAGAAGATTGACTTGGAGATAGAGCAGAACAGACTCCGTCTTAAGGATGCAAACAAGCAACTTGCTACCTCTCAGAAGAATATGGCTGCTGCAGAAGAGAACCTTCGCTGTGCCAACGTAGGCTTCAAAGAGGGTGTTATGACGGTTACAGAAGTTATGGCTGCTCAGACTGCTTGGCAGACTTCACGCATGGCAATCATTGATGCAGAAATCAGCGTAAAGTTAGCACAAACAGGATTACAAAAGGCTCTTGGCGGTTTATAATACAAGTTTGAACTTTGAGATTTGAATTTCATGAAGCATTAGAAAGTCACAAACTCATATCTTAAAGGTTCACATTACAAGAATAAAATACTTAATACATAAAAATCAAACCTCATAAATATGTCAGCAAAATCACAACATAACAACATACTTTTAGCCGTAATAGGCTTTGTATCTGTAGTAGTTATCGTGGCTGTTATTGGTTATTTCACCATTGACCGCACAGAAGAGACCATACAAGGAGAAGTAGAAGTAAGTGAATATCGTGTAGCTTGTAAGTTCCCAGGCCGTATCACAGATATTAAAGTGAAGGAAGGCGACTTTGTTCACAAGGGAGACGTCCTTGCTACATTGGCTATCCCTGAAGCAAGTACACAAGAGAAAGTGGCTGAAGCTGCGGCTGGTGCAACAGATGCTTTGAGTGCTTTGGCAGAAGGTCCTACACGTCGTGAGACTGTTGAAAGTGCTTATCAAGTTTATCAGCAGGCTATTGCAGCAAATGATATTGCCGAGAAAACCTACGGTCGTATGCAACGACTGTATGATGAAGGAGTGATGAGTGCACAGAAACGTGATGAGGCTATGGCAGCATACGAAGCAACAAAGGCTGGTGTACAAGTTGCTAAATCACAGTGGGAACTTGCTAAGAATGGTGCCCAGCGTGAGACTAAAGAGGCTGCAAGAAAGCAAGCGCAGGCTGCTCGATCTGCAGTTGATGTTGTTCGTTCAGTCTTGAAAGAAACCGTACAGCGTGCAACAGCAGATGGAGAGGTTGAAACAATCTATCCAAAGGTAGGCGAACTTGTCGGCTTAGGTAGTCCGATTATGAGTATCTCAATGGTTGATGATATTTGGGGAACCTTTAATGTTCGTGAGGATCAACTCAAGGACATGAAGGTTGGCACAATTCTAAAAGCCTATGTCCCAGCTCTTGATAAGAATATTGAACTGCGTGTAACCTCCTTAAAGGATAAAGGTTCTTACGCTGTGTGGAAGGCTACTAAGACCAATGGACAGTATGATCTAAAGACATTCCAAGTTAAGGCAAAACCAACAAAGAAGGTTGAAGGCTTAAAGCCTGGTATGTCGTTGATACTAAAGAAGTAGGACCTCCCCCAGCCCCTCCAAAGGAGGGGAGTTGCCTAACGGGATAAAATTGGTTGTTTTTTAAGTAACAATCAGTTATTGAATAATGGCAAAATAAAAACCCTCTTAGCATCTTCTATAGATGTGCTGATGGTAAACACATATGGTGCTGATGGCTGACACCAATGGTGCTAAGGCTTAACACTAAAGACTGAGGGGCTTGCTTTACTAATAAGCTATTAAAAATTCATTATTTAAAGACCAGCTAACAAAGACAATTAAAGGCAGTTTTCCTCACACAATATCCTTTTATAGAGGGAGTTAAGGAGGATTTTTAAATATAATGAAGAAATTACTCTTATACATAAGAAGGATTGTTAATCTCTCTGCTCGTGAAGTTGGATTGATGATACATAACCCCATCTACATCTGTTGTATGGTGGTTTTCCCTCTTGTTATCATCTTTTTCTTTACTTCTCTGATGAGTACTGGGCAGCCAGAGAAGCTTCCGTGTGGTGTTGTAGACTATGATAACACTTCCGTTACACGTGCTATGATTCGTCAGTTGGATGGTTTTCAAAGTACTCGTGTCGCAGGGCATTACAACAATGTATCTGAAGCACGTAAAGCCATACAGCGCAATGAGATATATGGTTTCCTCTATATCCCAGAAGGAACAACGGCTAAGCTTGTTTCTCAGCGGCAGCCAGAGGTATCTTTCTATTATAGTAATGTGACGCTCGTTGCGGGCGGTATGATTTTTAAAGACCTCAAGACGGTAACGACTTTAAGTTCTGCGGCTGTTGGTGCAGCCAAGTTGCAGATGCTTGGAAAGACACCTAATGAGATTAAAACAATCATTCAGCCAATAGGTCTCGATGTACACATGGTTGGTAATCCTTGGATGAACTATAATGTTTATTTAAGTAGTATTATGATTCCTGGTATTCTGGTGCTATTCATGTTTCTCATTACAGCCTACTCTATCGGTACAGAACTAAAGTTTGGTAGAGCTAATGAGTGGATGTCTATGGCTGGAAATAATATTTTTTTAGCCCTTACAGGTAAACTATTACCACAGACACTCATTTTCTTAACCATATTCTTAGGATATGAATGGTATGTCTATGGTTATCTTAACTTCCCACACCCTGGTGGCTTGGGTATGATTATCTTCCTTGCTATACTTACTGTATTATCATCTCAGGGCTTCGGTGTTTTTGTCTTTGGATTGATGCCTTCTCTGCGAATGTCAATGAGTATATGTTCTCTTTGGGCTGTGGTAGGCTTCTCTGCTTGTGGTGCTACCTTCCCACTATTTGCTATGGACGGTATGATTGAAGCCTTAGCACAGATTATTCCACTGCGCCATTACTATATGATTTATCAAATCTGTATCTTCAATGGTTATCCGCTGATAAATGCATGGGTGAATGTCGTAGCACTGGTGGCTTTTGCCTCACTGCCAATCCTTGTGATTAGAAATATTAAGCGAGCAATGGTTGAATATGTGTATATACCATAAAGATATACAAACATCATACATTAACGGTCATAAAGGATGAGTTTACGTACAGAATATTACCAAAGGAAAAGTCCTATAAAAAGTTATATTTCTGTGTATTACTCATCACTGATTAAATAATCTCTCAAAGAAGATGGTTTAACAAACGGTCAATTATGTCAGAAACAAAGAATACAACGAAGCCTACTAACAAAAAGAAAGCAAGCTCAGGACCGCTGAGTTTTCTATCTTCTCTTTGTTATATATGGTGGTTGGAAACGAAGAGTACGATTAAAGACGAAGGAGTATTAATATTCTTTCTTGTTGTACCTTTAGCTTATCCACTGCTTTACTCATGGATATATAATAATGAGGTGGTGCGTGAAGTTCCTGTCGCTATTGTCGATTTATCTCACTCTTCAACTTCACGTGAGTTTATTCAAGACTTTGATGCGTCACCTGATGTACGTGCTGCCTACTATTGTAATAACCTGCAGGAGGCTGAAGCATTAGTAGGGAAACAAGCTGTACATGGTGTACTCTACTTTCCAAGTGATTTTGACCGCACTCTGCATCGTGGTGAAAAGGCTCATGTGGGTGTGTATTGTGACATGAGTCTGATGCTTACCTATAAGGCTATCTATCAGACTGCATTGGCAGTATCAATGGAAATGGGTACTGACATAAAGAAAGAACATTCTCTATCGTTTACAGAAAGAGATGAAGAGGTTAGCACCGAACCAATGATAGTAGATGCAGAGCCTATCTTTAACACAACGGGAGGTTATGGTAATGCTATTCTTCCTGGTGTGTTGATTCTTATTCTACAGCAAACATTACTTCTCGGAATTGGCTTATCAGCAGGTACAGCACGTGAAAACAACCGTTTTCAAGACCTTGTCCCTATCGGTAAGCACTACAACGGAATTATGAAGATAGTACTGGGTAAATCCTCTTGCTATTTCATGATTTATTGTGTTATGGCAGCATACGTAACAATGGTTGTACCCCATTTGTTTAACTTCACTATGCTTGCCCGTCCTGCTGACCTCTTTTGGCTTCTTTTACCATATCTGTTAGCCGTTATCTTCTTCGGTATGACCATCTCATGTCTTGTGCGTTATCGTGAAAATGTGATGCTTTTAGTGGTGTTCACGTCTATTCCATTCCTCTTCCTTACGGGTGCATCATGGCCACAGAGTAGTATTCCTGGTGGCTGGCAGGGTGTTAGTTGGCTTATTCCTTCCACCTTTGGTGTTCGTGGATACCTACGAATAGCCTCTATGGGTGCTACCATTGATGATGTATTCCCAGAAGTTCGTGCTTTATGGATACAAGCAGCTGTATATTTTGTTACAACCTGCTTTGTCTATAGATTCCAGATTATCAATGCTCGTAAACATGCTATCTCACACTATCAGATGATTCAAGATAGGATTAAGACTGCTCGTGAGAAGAAGTCTAAGGAATAATAAACATTCTAAGAAAAGGTTTTAGCATACAATGCTCTTTATTGATATAATAGAAAAGTAAAACCCTTTACAGCAGAAAGAATAACCCGATTTATTAATATTTTTCATCAACTCTATTCCTATTAAGGCTTAATTGGCTTTGAAAAGATGCTCTTTTGGCTTGCAAAAGGTGCCCTTTTGAGGTCTTACTAACGCCCTTTTGAAGGCCAATTAAGCACCTTTTATCATGCTCCTGTGTAACGTCTTAATAACAAGATAGTTACGAAGATAAACAAAACGACGTATTTTTACCTAATTTCTATAAAGAGATTAAGGAGCAATGTAAAATAAATTCAAACACTGGCTATTCTAAAAAGTAAGTGTTTATAGCCTAATTTGAATTGAATAAGACAAATGGGAATATAAGTTTATACGTCTATTAGGTATATCTACATTAGATTATAAACTTGTATTCCCATAACTAATATATCCTTTATATCGCTCTTACAAGTGGAAGTATTCTCTCTTCTTTTCGTTAAATGCGATCTTTAAGTAAATCAGAGGAGAGAGACTTACTTTGACGTGTCTCTATGTAACACACTTCCGCTTGCTTGATGCGTAGCAAGAACGAGTACTTCGGCAATCTGAACATGGGCAGGAGCGGAAGCAGCATAGAACACAACCTCAGCTATATCGGCGCCAGTGAGTGGCTTAACACCTTCATATACTTTTTCAGCACGAGAATCATTGCCATGAAAACGTACGTTAGAGAAGTGGGTCTCTACCAATCCTGGTTTTACATTCGTTACACGTACAGAGGTATGTGCAAGGTCAATACGGAGTCCGTCGGTAATCGTCTTTACAGCAGCTTTCGTACCACAATAGACATTACCGCCTGCATAAGCTGCGTCACCAGCTACAGAACCGATGTTAATAACATGTCCGCTATCACGTTTTACCATTCTTGGAACAACAAGGCGTGTCATGGTTAAGAGTCCTTTGATATTGGTATCAATCATCGTTTCCCAATCTTCAAAGCTACCTTCATATTCAGGTTCTAAGCCAAGAGCCAAACCAGCATTGTTAATTAAGACATCAATCTGCTGCCATTCAAGTGGTAGGCTATTGATAGCTGCGGTTGCTGCATTACGATTGCGTACGTCAAAAGCAAGTGCTAACACTCTTACTCCTTCTGCTTCGAGTTCTTTCTTTAGGTTAGCAAGAAGTTGTGCTCTACGCCCAGTAATGATAACATCATACCCTCCTTGTGCAAACTTACGTGCACAGGCTTCGCCAATTCCACTGGTAGCACCAGTAATCAATACTATTTTTCTCATATTATGACTAAGTTATTATTTAAAGACAATATTGTTTAAGACAGACTTATAAAAAGGAGAACTTGCTCCCCTACCAACTTCTTATGTAATAGTTAGTAGCTACCAAGCACTACTATTATTTATTCGACACCGCCACACCTATTAATATCAACGCACTTCCAACATAGGCTATGGCTGTCATTGGCTCGTTGAGGAAGATAGCACTGGTTGCTACTGTGGTGATAGGGTTAAGGTATAGATAGTTCGATGATGTCATGGCACCAATCTTCGCAATGACTAATGTCCATAGAACAAAGCAAAGGAAAGACGCTACAAGACCAAGGAACAATAGGTTTAAGATTACTTTCGGTGTGAGGAGCATGGAAGTGGTTGCCGTCCATGGGTCGAAAAGAAAGGCTGGCAATACGGTTACAAGTCCGTAGAAGAAAATCTTACGTGTTATAAAAACAGCCGAATAACTGTTTGATATCTTCTTCATTAGTAAGGAATAAACAGCCCAACATAGTGATGCCAACAATGTGAGGAGGTCGCCCCAAGGATTCAGATGTAGGACAAAACTACCATTGAAGATAACGATGGCAACACCCATTAAGGCTATCAACGAACCGAGAATCAATGACCAACTTGCTTTAATACTCTTCACAAAGGTGATACCAAGTAGTACTGTAAGCAGTGGTGCAGTACAAACAATGAAACTAACGTTATTGACATAGGTAAGTCCCACTGCATAGTTCTCAGCAAGGAAGAACACCGAACCTCCCGTTATACCTAATAAAACCATAATTAATTCATCACGCCATGTACGAGAAAAGAGCTGACGTGGCGAGATAAACCATATACAAATATAGGCAATAACAAAGCGTAGGAAAAAGATTTCCAACGGTGTCACCCCACTGTTATAAAGCACCTTCGTGTTTACAAAGGTAGTGCCCCATACGGCGACAATAGCAATGGCAAGAAGATGCCATAGTATGTTTTTATTCTTGATGTTCGGCATATTTCCTAAGAGGATTAGGTAAGGTTTTGCCCTTTGTGATAAGAATGATTACGGAAGTAATGATAAGTACACAACCAATAATAATAGATGTTGTGAGTGGTTCGCCCATTAGTGTGATACCAATAGTCATTGCAGTGAGAGGCTCAAAGGCTCCTAAGATAGCAACACTGGCAGAATCAATCAAGGTGAGTGAACGAACCAACGTAACATTACTGATAGTGGTTGGAATCAAACCCAGTAGTATCAATGAAAGGAAAGAGTCTGCATTCGTGATTCGTTGTACACCTCCTGTCGTAAATGTTGCATAAAGAATGAGTAGCAACATTGCCATAAAAAAGATGTAGAAATTAACCTTCAACGCCGGCAACTTACGAATACGCATGTTAGGGAAAAGTACCATATAGATAGCATACAGCAGTCCTGACGACATGGCAAGTGTAACACCCCACATTGATTTAATACCATCTGTATGCCCTATTCCACCAAGAAAAGCCACACCGGCAATAGCAAGTAAAATAGCTAAGGATATACGAATTGTAAGTTTTTCGTTAAAGAAAAGAATGAGAAGAACCTCCGTCCATACTGGATAAGAGAACAGCAGGGTGGTAGCTATACCGCCAGGCATATATTCGTAACTACTGAAAAGGCATACAGCCGACACAGCATACAAAATCGAAAGGAACGTGATACGGAGTCCATCTCCCCATCGTATATGTAGATTTTGCTTACGCCATAAGAGGATTGCCATCATAAAAAGACAACCGAAGGCGAAACGATAGATTAAAACTGACGGCAGTAACATTCCCGACTCCATTACAGGAATAGAGAAAAGCGGGATAGTACCGAACGTAATTGCAGAAAGGCTGGCATAACCATAACCCTTTATAGTGGAAGAATTATTCACGATTTATATGTGTGTTGATTAACGCTAATATAAGTGCAAATTTACATATTTTTCTGCAATATATGTATTGAAAACTCCTATAAAAAGGTCAAGAATAGGGAATAATAAGTATATCTGAGGTATGGCAACAATAAATAGCTTTCACTTTGGCTAACTATTGCAAGTCATTTAGTACCCAACACCATTGGTGCTTACCATCAACACCATATGTGCGGGGCATCAACTCCTTGGCGAACATAGGCTTTTAATTAGGGAGGGAACTATATAATATAACAAGCTAAACGTTAAATATAAGTTAAATATCAGGTAACTTATTTCTTATTTAAGTAATAACATATACTTTTGTCAACAGATAAATAAATTAAGAAACAAGGGGTGCTTCACGGTTGTGTTGCTGAGATTATACCCATAGAACCTGACGCTGATAATGCAGCCGCAGGGATTGTCTCATTCTATACTTACACTTTGTTTGTCATTAATGGGACTGTTTTCTATCTCGTATCATCTTTTGAAAAACTGCAATAGACGTACCTCTACAAACCGATATGGTGCATGAGATATATTTGTGCATTGACAATTGCAGGCTCTGACTGTAGCGGTGGAGCTGGAATACAAGCAGACATAAAGACTATGTCAGCCTTGGGAGTCTATGCAGCAACTGCTATTACTTCTATTACTGTGCAAAATACGAAAGGTGTACAGGCTGTTCATGGGGTGAGCCCTCTTATCGTTGCAGAGCAGATTAAGGCGGTTATGGAAGATATAAAACCTGATGCTGTAAAGATTGGGATGGTAAATGACTGTGCTACTATACACGCCATAGCTGATACGTTGAAGTTTTATCCGAACATTCCGATAGTGATTGACCCGATTATGGTATCTACGAGTGGCTTTAGGCTTATGAAACAAGATGCTTTAGAACTATTTTGTCAATCCTTGCTTCCTATGTCTACCCTACTGACCCCTAATCTTCCTGAGGCAGAAATATTGTCTAATATGAAAATATATACCATTGATTATATGGATATAGCAGCACAAAGAATCTTGAGTTTGGGGTGTAAAGCTGTCTTGATAAAAGGAGGACATATGACAGGAGATAGAAAGATAGACCGATTATATATGACGAATGGAATAGTACAAACTTTTACCGATAAGACAATAGACACCCAAAACACTCATGGAACAGGTTGTACACTATCTTCTGCTATCACTTCCTTTATAGCACGTGGACTGAATTTAGCTGATGCCATAGCTGCTGCAAAGAACTATCTTTCTCAAGCATTGGCGGCAGGTAAGGATATTCATATAGGCGAAGGACACGGACCTGTTAACCATTTGTTTAATCCTGAAAAACTAATAACTTTATGATACAATTTATTACACATGCCAATGATCGCTATGATTACTTAGATGGCGTTCGAATGGCACTTGAAGGAGGATGCCGATGGATTCAACTTCGAATGAAGGATGCTTCAGAAGAGGAGGTTCTGAAGACTGCAGAAAGTACGAGAAAACTATGC
>ERZ773009.1714-NODE-1714-length-14695-cov-7.611407_pt1 | contig 14695 bp, 10 predicted proteins | sample MGYA00580663_ERZ773009 | MGnify/ENA primary metagenome ERZ773009 (study PRJEB29015, sample SAMEA2737969) | human oral metagenome | biome: human oral; feature: human-associated habitat; material: dental | place: China | collected 2026 ... | reverse complement strand
AGTAGGTCCGGCCACAGACGGAAAATCTTATTTCCATGTCTATGGTAATGGTATGTTGAAGAATTACGAGGGATGTACGGATATCTTAAATCCTCTTGCCAACTTCCCGATGGAGTTTGGTAAGGGCGGTGTGTCAGCTTATTCTGCCAATGGTCATGGCGGTACGCCGGTGTTTAAGATCAATACTAACGACACGCTGTATATCGTGAACTTCGGTAATAACGGAACGAATAAGTGCGATGCCAAGTTGAAATTCCATACCACTTCGGTAGACTCTATTGCTGAAGCATTTGGAAATGGTGCTACGGGGCGCGGTGCTTTGCAGATTCAGGCGCTGAACAACGTAGAGTTTAATGCCGATGGTACATGGGATGCTGCTGCTGGAAACAAGAACAACATCTACGTCCTTTCTGATGCAGGCAATATCGTAGCGCAAAAGTTGACGATCAAGAATGACAATTCGGGTACGGATCCGGCGCACGGTCTGATCAACTTTATGACGGCTGGCCGGACGGATATCAATGGTGCATGCGTACCGGGTACTCGCAATAAGGACAACGGAAACATCTATCTCAACGATGAATTCAAGATTGAGCGTGCGCAGACGGCTTCTACGCAGACGAACTTTATTGCTCGGAATAATATCCGTACGGCGAAGTTCACCTCGACGCACCTTAACGAGGATACGACGAACATTATCTCTCGCGACGGCGACATCTATCTCGGATACAGCGCAGGATCGAGCGTGTATAATTCATCAGACGCTTATGGCGCTTCTTCCACCGCCGGTAACACGAATGATTTCAAGTACGACGCCAATGCTTCGACAAAGGATGGCCAGCTGAACATCATGGCCGGCTGGGACGACAGTCATCCGGCGATGACCCATACAGAAGGCATGGAGGGCGGTAACGTCTACTTCACCCGCATTATCACGGATTTGAATGCCCCTCAGAAGCACAATACGACGATCGCCATTCCTTATTCGAGCGAATATATCTGCGACGTGAGAGAAGATTTGTACAAGCGTTCCGGAGAGTCAATGGTAAAGTATGAGCACTCGGGTATCATCGGTGGTCTCGGCCGTTGTGGTGAAGAGACGACAGCCGGTTGGACGAAATATGCAGGCGCACTGGATAACCCTGGGACCCTTCCTGCACTCAATAGCATGGCTGTAAATGATCGCTCGTTGAAGTACAAAGGCAACGAAGGCAACCTGATCGTAGACGCTGGCAAGCGTGGTAACATCATTCTGAACAAGGGTGCCAAAATTGAATTCCAGGACAAGACAGGCAATGCAACGTTCCGCACCCGCGAGGGCGATATCGATATGCGTGATGTTTTTGACGCTGAAACAATGAAAGGTAGCTTGCTCTTTTTGGCTCAGCTGGAGAACTTCAGCAAGCTCTCGGATATTGGCGTCTGCGGTTGCGATGAGATGCGTAACAACGTCTATCTGCAAGACTTTAAGTATACGGCTACGGGCAATAGTGGTAGCGTGTTCGTAGGTGCAGACAACAACATCAAGCTGAACTACGGCGGTCTGACGAACATCGGTACACGCCAAGATCCATTCTTGAGCACCGACTACGAGACTTATCCGAATGGAGCCGTAAAGAAGATTGGTCGTGGCTATAAGGGTGTAGATGCCGGTTGCGGATTGAACTACCACTGTGACTTGAATGGTGATGAGAATAAAGCACGTCCCCTACTGCTGAACTTTAGTGGTACGGTCACCTCTGGCGGTTTCGCAGCCGTAGCTTCGGATATGATTGATGTCTATACGGATCTGAAATATAGAGGTGGTAACGGTTCAGGTCTGAGCACGGTGCCGGAAACCGGTACGCTCCACGGCGAGGATGTGGCTGGTTACGGTCTCTTTATGAAGACGCAGGGTAACAAGCACAACTGGACGGATAACATCCTCCTGCAAGCTCCGAAGTGTCCCACCACTTGCTCTCCCACGGGTTGCGGTGAAAGCGGCAGACCGGCTACGGCTTTCTTGCACAACACGGTTCGCATGACCTTCCACAGCGATGCACGTTTCTATGCAGAAAACCAACACGTACATCTCGAGTCTCCGGTGATCGAGACCTTCGGTGTACTGGAGTTGAATGCCGAGGATAACGCCGGCGCCAAGGCGATGATTACGATCAAGACGGACTCCTTGATCTGCCACGATAGCTTGATCCGTAAGGGTAAGGGCAAAGTGCAGCTGACGACATGGAGCGGTCTGCCGAACGACCAGCCGATTATCAAACTCGGTTATAGCCGTAAGGCCGCACCGTTCAAGGAATATGCTTATGACGATGGCGCCACGGAAAAGATTTGCCGCGAGTGTGTGACGCACTACAAAGGCAAAGTGTATCCTCCGGGTGAAACGCCTCTCGACACGATGTTCGTGAAGTTTGGCCCCGACACCGAGTGGGAGCGCCAGAACGTGATGGTGGTTGATCATACCGTGATCTCCTTCCTCACCGACTCGTTTGACCATGTGAAGGGCGGCGATGTGCGGCATGCACGCTACTTTGTAGATACGACGAAGATCCGCAACCAGGTTGAGTTCTGGACCGACGTCAAGCATGAGCGTGACGGCCACCTCGAACTGATCTCTGAGGAGCAAATGGGCTCGAAGGATTATGCTGGTCTTTATACGCGTCACCTGCACTTGGAACCGATCGGCGCTTGCGGTCGCCCGACGAGTGAATTGTGGCTCCCGGGCCTTGCCCTCGACGTGATCACGACGTCGACGTTCGGTGGTTTCGGTATCCAGTACACCGACGTGCACGTAGAGAACGGTGCGAACCTGAACCCAGGCTTCACCTCGCTGCGCCTCCGTGGACAGTGCTACGAGCAGGCTTGCGGTACGTTGACGATGAAGGATCTCCGTCTCGACGGAGGCTCTGAGCTCCATTTCTCTGTCGGTACGACGAAGGGTCTGAATGGCGAATACAGCGACGCTATCGATGTAGACCGTCTGACGACCTACGGTCCGGTGAACGTGAACATCGAGATCCGTCCGTGCGAGAAGATGCAGAAGCGTTGCTATCCGATCATGTACTACAAGTCGGTGACGCCGAACAGCCTCAACAACCTGAAGCTGAACCCGCGTAAGGTGAAGATCGACGGCGAGGAGTATCCGCTGTCGCTGAACGTATCGACCGACGGCATTGTCTACGTCTGCGTAGGCGACGCAGTAACGCCTGGCTTGACGCATACGGTAACGATGCCGGAGACGGCTGGCGTGAAGACGACCCCGAGCAAGGGTATCTATCCGCTGCCGACGCGCACCAGCTTCCGCTTCAGCGCTACTTACTCGGGTGCGAAGCCGCTCGTGGTTCGCACGAACCGCAAGGTCAATGGTCAGCAGGAAGTGCTGAACGGCGTGAAGAACGCGAACGGCGAATACGAGTACATCGTGCCGAGCGTACAGCAAGAAGTGACGCTGACCTTCGGTCCGGATGTGGTTGCGAACGAGCTGCTGACGGCTGGAACGGCCGTTTGGTCGCACGGTGAGAAGATCTACATCCGTGTAGAGCGTGCAGACATTGCCAGCATCTACTCCGTAGCTGGTCAGTTAGTGAAGCGCGTTGACCTGCCCGAAGGCGACACGTCGATCCCGATGAGTCGCGGTGCGTACGTGATCACCTTGAAGGATGGTTCCGTTCATAAGGTGATCGTGAAGTAACGCCCCCGTTCCTATCGTATGGGTGGGCCTCGGTGTCCGCCCATACATCAAAGAAGAATCCCCGGCATAGCTGATGAGGCTGTGTCGGGGATTCGGTGTTTTTGGATGGGAGGTACTTCTTTCTCTATCTACCTTCTATTCTTGTATCAAGGCGGGAGAAGAAGCAAAAGAGAATCAGGGCTTCACCGAAGCTGGATAGTTTGATCGGATACGTGATTATCTATCCTCGTCGTATGTACCCGGCCAACTTGGCGGGCATCCCTGATGCCTTTTTAGTTTTTGGCTTCAAACAGCCACTCGAGGAAGTCTGGGCGGCGGAAGGCGTTGTACCAACTGCCATGGCCGACGCCAGGTAGTTCGATATACTCGACCGACGCACCTGCGCGCCGTAATGCCGCCGCAGCCTCACGCGAGAAACGTACAGGTACGACCGGATCGGCGTCGCCGTGAATGAGATGGAAACGTGTCCGTGTGCCACGCAGCAGCTCTAACCGGTGCACGTTTACGCCGCCACAGATGGCCACCGCGGCAGCGAACCGCTGCGGCCGACGGCTAACTAAGTCGAGCGTGCCCATGCCGCCCATCGAGAGTCCGACTACATAGATGCGCATCGTGTCGATGGGGAACTGTGTGATCGTGTGCTCCAGCAGCTCATCGGCCAGCCGCAGCGGACGCGACATAGGCTGCGACAGAGGGAAGGGGTTTGCACCACGCCCGAAATGGTCTTGCCGCAGGATGGCCGGCCAGAACTCGTCCGATGGGCACTGCGGAAAGAGCACGTAGGCAGGGAACTGTCGTCGTGCGGTGGAGTCGACAAAGCGTGCCGCACCGTGTCTCAGCTGTGCGCAGTTGTCGCGGCCGCGCTCGCCCGCGCCGTGTAGGAAGAGTACGAGCGGATAACGCTGTCCGGGCACGACCGTGTCCGGCGTCAACAGTCGGTAAGGCAGCGAATCGCCGTCGGCCGAGACGTACACCGCGGCCCGATAGCCAAGGCTGTCGCATTGCGCTGCGACACGTCCGACAGTAGCCGTGGCCAGAAGGAGTAGGAGGGGGGATAAAAACTTGACGTTCATGTGGGGTTTGAATGGGGATTAAACGGTGTTTGAATGGAGTGGTAAGGCTACGTCGATCCGATCGACGGGACGTTTCACCCTGAAGGAGGTCGTCGATTCAGTCGACGGGACCATTCTGATTTGAAAACAGCCGTCGATTCGATCGACGGGGCCATTTCGATCTGAAAACAGTCGTCGATTCAATCGACGGGGCTATTTCAATCTGAAAACAGCCGTCGATTCGATTGACGAGGCCATTTCGATCTGAAAACCGCTGTCGATTCAATCGACGGGACGTTTCACTCTGAAGGTGGCCGTCGACCCGATCGACGGAACCTTACCGCCAGCATAAAAAGCGGGCTGCCCGCCGGCGAAGAGGTGTGAACCTCTCCGTGGCAGGCAGCCCTATCAATACAAATGAAAACAAGTCCGTGGTTAAGGGATGGCCACCTTGCGGCTAACCTCGCCCAAGGTGACGATGTAGAGGCCGCTCGGGAGCGCGATGAAGCGGTCGCCTACGACGGTCTCTTTGCGGTAAAGCGCGCCGGAGATGCTGTATACAGCCAGCGTGCGGGCCTTGTCAGACTGTACGCGGAGGCCATTCTCGGCGCTCCAGATATTGACACCGGCAGCGGTCTCAACGTTCGGGCTGGGATCGTAAACGGTCACTTCGCAGGAGTCTTTGAAGCCGCCTTCTAGGCTTGTCACGCTCACGTAAACGGTGCCCGTCTTGAGGCCCTTGATGACGCCGTTAGCGTCGACGGTGGCGATGGACGTGTCAGCGGACAAGAACTTGACGCGCTGATCGGAGGCGTTGGCCGGGCTGAAGGCTACGGCCAAGGTGTCGGTGGTGTTCAGCTTCAGGCGAATCTTCTGCTTGTCCAACTTGATGGCCTTCAGTTCGACGGCATTGCGGACGTAGATGTAGCAGGTGTCCTTGAAGTTGCCATCCTCGGTCTCACCGACGATCATGGCCACGCCTACAGTCTTTCCTGTTACAACGGCGGTGGTATCCGTCAGGCGCTCCACAGCGGCGAAAGAGGGGTTGGTGGAGGTCCACGTTACCTTCTTATTCAACGCTTCGGCAGGCAGGATGCGTGCCGTCAGCGTGTCCTTCTTGCCTACGGGCAGGGAGACAGTATCCTTATCGATGGTCATTGCAGTGACGTGGATTGGGTCGAGCACCTTGATGACGCGGTTTGCCGTGACACCGTTGGTAGAGGTGACGGTCAGGCGGGCGATGCCCGGTGTGGCAGCGGATTGGATCTTGACCGTAAGGCCGCTGTTGGAGGCGATCGTCACGAGGCCCGGTGTGGCGGGTGCGATCGGGACGATAGACCACTGCAGCGTGTTGATGTTGTCAGCATTGGCTGGGGTAGCCACGGCCTGAACGTCCAGCTCGCTATTGATCTGCATGGGGATCGTGTCCGTGGTGATGGCGAAATTGAGGCCTGTGATGGGATTATCGACTTTCACCAAGAAGGTATCTGTCTTCATGCCTGCGCCCTTGCCGGCCGATACCGTGATGCGGGCCGTTCCGACGGCTTTGGCGGTGATGATGCCTTGCAATCCTACGGTTTGCACTTCGGCCACAGCGCTGTTTGACGAAGAGTAAAGCACTTCCTGCAATGCGTTGTTGGGGAAGACGGAGGCGATGAGTGTCTTTGTCGTTCCGATACCCATCGTCGTGTCGCGGGGGGCAGCGCCGAAGCTCACGCTGTCAACGGCGTGGTTGATTAGGAGCTTGACGGAGTCTTTGGCCGCGCCATAACTGATGACAACCCATCCATCGTAGTTGGGGCCGGCTGCGGGGGCAGTGATCACGCCCCATGTGCTGTCAGCGGCAGACGCAGCGACGTATGCAGAAGCGGGGTTTGTGCTCCACGAAAGGGTTTCGCCCGGGGCGGAGATGGTGGCTTTGACGGAGTCCTTCTGTCCGTAGATCAGTTGGATCGTCTCGTGACTGTTCAGCTGCACCGTGGCTTGCGCCCGGGCTTCGCTGGCGAACAAGGCCATCGCGCCTGCGACGGCCAGTAGTTGGATGGTAATCTTCTTCATGTTCTTTCCTATTAGGGGGTTTGAATAATCGGGGTGATGTGCAGTATAAACAACCGCGGTCAAGGATAAGTTCAAGAGAAGGGGATTCCCAGTCCCCTTCTCTTGGCTGATATACTGGCTTATTGAACAAGGATTTTGCGCCTCGTTCGGTCTATGGCGACAATGTAGAGACCGCGGCGGAGCGGCACGAAACGGTCGCCCGGCGTGAGGCTCTCGCGATGGGCCAAGGCGCCGGTCAGGGTGTAGATCTCGAGGCGTGCGGGGCGGTCAACATGCACCATCACGCCGCCGTCGACGCCATGGACGGCGATCGTCTCGTCCACCTCGACGGCTGCATTGGGACGATGGTTTGGATTGATGGTGATTACGACGCACGAATCGCGTCGGCCGTCAGCGGCTTCAGCCACAACGAGCGCCGTATCGGCTACGGTGGCACCGATCAGTTCGGCTGCCTGCCCGATGGAATCGACCGCCAAGGCTTTGACGGCACCGCTGGCAACGGTCCACTTCACCCGCTGATCCGTGGCGTTGAGCGGGAAGATGGAAGCGCGGAGTGTGTCGGTTTTATTGATGTCCACTCGGATTGTGTCGTGGTTAAGCGTCAGACGCTCCACGGGGATGCGGCGGGTGATGATGACGCATGTGTCGCGTTTGCCCGATTCGTCCAGTGCACCCACGATGAGCAGACTGGTGTCCGCATCGGCCGCAGCAATGACGCGGGTCACGCTATCCGTAGTGCCAAGCACGCGCGCGCCACCCACGGTGGTCCATCCGAGCTTCTTATCCGAGGCGTTGTAGGGGAAGATGCGGGCCATGACAGTGGCCGTGTCTCCGGTGCGCAGGCGGATGGTGTCGCGCTTCAGGCGAAGGCTGTCGACGTAGATCTTGGGCGTAACGACCACAATGCAGCGGGCTGCCACCTCATTGACGCGCACAACGATGACGGTCTTGCCCGGCTTCCAGGCCTTGACGATGTAGACGGAATCGTAGGGGTTGGTCGAATGGGGCGGGGCGATGGAGGCTACGACGGGGATGGAGACGCGATTGTCCCAATAGAATACGCGGGCACTGGGATAGGCATAGGCGCGGAGGGAATCTTCCTGGCCGACGTACATCCGCAGGGTGTCCTTCTCGATCTTGACGATTTGCTGCACTTTCTGCACTTGCGCTGAGGCGCTGTAGGGAAAGGCTCCTGCGATCGCAAAGAGGATCGCCATACAGAAATAAAAGGAGGTTTTTCTCACACTCATATATGGGGCTATTTATGGATTTGAATAATAGTGGATGATCCGAAAAGATAAAGGGGGATAAGGGGCATCCCAAATCCCCTATCTGCCTGATTACAGGCTTAACACTGACGCACAAAAGTATCCCTTTCCCTAAGCCTCGGCCGGAAGAGCGTCTATATTTGCGAGGTTTTAACAATCGACTGACATGGATATTCTACTTGATTTTTCCGGCCCACAAAACGCCTCGGAGACGGACGCGGTGATCCTTGCGGCGGGTGATTTCCCTACGCATCCGATCCCGCTGGGGCTACTGGCGAGGGCGGCCGAGGGGCGCATCATCTGCTGCGACGGTGCGGCTGACCGACTGCTGCGCGAGGGCTTCACGCCGTTGGCTGTCGTGGGCGACGGCGACTCGATTTCGCCCGAGGCACGCCGCCGTTTATCCGACCGCCTGCACATAGAATCGGAGCAGGACACGAACGACCTGAGTAAGGCCGTGCGCTACGCGGTCTCTCAGGGCCTGCGCCGCCTCACGATCCTCGGCGCCACGGGGCGCCGCGAGGATCATACGCTGGGCAACATCAGTCTGCTGGCCGACTATCAGGCGCGTGGGCTGGACGTGGAGATGTGGACTGACTACGGCATCTTTACTCCTGCCACGGGTCGCCAGACGTTCGCCTCGCGGGCTGGCCAACAGGTCTCCGTCTTCTGTCTGGACGACGCGCCGCTCACCCTCCGCGATGTGCGCTGGCCGCTTGAAGGGCGACGCATCACTCGATGGTGGCAGGCTACGCTCAACGAGGCCCTCACGGATACGTTCCGCATCGAGACCCGAGGACGCATCATCGTCTTCCGTACCTACGCAGATTGAGCCTTTCCCCCGCACGTCATCATTTCCCCACTTTATCATTCATAATCAACCCCGATTTATTCACACTTTTATCTCAGTTACACTATGAACCTGAAACTTCGCTTGATCATCATGAACTTCTTGCAGTTCGCTGTGTGGGGCACGTACCTCACCTCCATGTCGCGCTACCTCGGGCCTGCGGGCATGGGCGAACACATCGGACTTTTCTATTCCGTGCAAGGTCTCGTCTCCATCTTCATGCCCACGCTGTTCGGCATCCTGGCCGACCGCTACGTGCCGGCTCAACGCATGCTTGCCCTCTGCCACTTAGCCTCCGGCCTCTTCATGGCCGCTGCGGGTGCCTATGGGCTCTCGGCCGGACCGTCCGTCGCCTTCGGAACCTTCTTTGCGCTCTACACGCTGGGCGTAGCTTTCTACATGCCCACGCTGGCGCTCTCCTACTCCGTGGCCTACAGCCTGCTTGAACAGGGTGGCTACGACACGGTACGCGACTTTCCGCCTATCCGCATTTTCGGCACCATCGGCTTCATCTGCTCCATGTGGGCGGTCGATCTGACGGGCTTCCAAACCTCCGCCATGCAGTTTGTCATCTGCGGTGCGCTGGGCACTCTGCTGGCTCACTATGCCTTCTTCACGCTGCCCAATATACCCGTCAGTAGAGACGTGGAACGCAAGTCGTTCGTCGAGGCCCTTGGGCTGAATGCCTTCCGACTCTTCCGCAAGCGTCAGATGGCCGTCTTCTTCATCTTCTCGATGATGTTAGGCGTCTCGTTGCAGATCACGAACGGCTTTGCCAACCCCTTCATCGCCTCTTTCGAGTCGGTGGCCGAATATGCCGACACCTTCGGCGTGCAGCACGCCAACATCCTCATCTCTCTCTCGCAGGTTTCCGAGACGCTCTGCATCCTGCTCATCCCCTTCTTCCTAAGGCGTTACGGCATTAAGACGGTCGTGCTGATTGCGATGGTGGCTTGGATCCTGCGCTTTGCCCTCTTCGGCATCGGCAATCCCGGCGGGGGCGTCTGGCTGCTCGTCCTGTCGATGATCGTTTACGGCGTCGCTTTTGACTTCTTCAATATCTCTGGCTCGCTCTTCGTCGATCGGGAGACGGATCCCTCGATTCGCTCCAGTGCGCAGGCCCTCTTTTTCCTGATGACCAGCGGCGTCGGCGCCACGGTGGGCACACTCGGTGCACAGGTCGTGGTGAACGCCTTCTGCCAATGGACGGACGTGGAGACAGCGGGCGGCGTGAAGAGCCTTCTCGTGGGCGACTGGCCGACGGTGTGGTACCTCTTTGCGGGGTATTCGCTCCTCGTGACCGTCTTCTTCGCCATCCTTTTCCCTTATAAACATCGGCGCGAGGGCTGATCGTCGGCCTATCGGGATGCACAAATCGCAGAAAGCCTCCGGATACATGGTGTCGTCCATGCGTCCGGAGGCTTTTTTATCCTCTCAACTCACCAGCTGTTGGGGTTCAGGAAGAAACTTCCACGGTGTTCGCACCTGCTGTCAGCCCTCTGGAAGAAACTTCCACGGTGTTCGCACCCGCTGTTGGGGCTCTGGAAGAAACTTCCACGGGGCTTTCACCTGCTTTTACCCCTCTGGAAGAAACTTCCACGGGGTTTTCACCTGCTGTCAGCCCTCTGGAAGAAACTTCCACGGGGTTCGCACCTGCTGTTGGGGCTCTGGAAGAAACTTCCACGGGGCTCTCACCTGCTGTCAGCCCTCTGGAAGAAACTTCCACGGGGCTTTCACCTGCTTTTACCCCTCTGGCAGAAACTTCCACGGGGCTCGCACCTGCTGTTGGCCCTCTGGAAGAAACTTCCACGGTGTTTTCACCTGCTGTTGGCCCTCTGGAAGAAACTTCCCAGCGTGTCAAACGCTCAGAGCATGTCCTGCGCCAGCTTGATCTTACGCTCCATCTCGCTGAGGAGGGGGGTAAGGAAGGGGTCGGTGGTGATCTCTCCGCGCACCTGCTGGAAATCAGCCTGCCGATCGCTCTCGGGGCAGTCGGCGCCGTAGCTGATTTGAGAGACGCCGAAGTATTCTATGGCGGCCTCCTTAGAGAGGCGATGGCGGACGGTGTCGAGCGTCGAGACGTAGCGCTTCAGATGCTCGCGGCGCTTGTCGGCGTCGGAGAGGTCGTAACGGTCCGTGACGTAGCGCCCGAGGTATTCCTCATATCGCGCATGTGCCTGACGAAACGCGGCGTCGGCCCCGAAGAGGTCGTCGCGGACGATCTCCTCAAGCGTTTCACGGGGCATAACCAGCCCCGACAGGTCGATCCACGGGCCGCGGCCCGGCCCCTCGGAGTCGTCGATGGTGCCGCCGCAGATGAGGTAATCGCCTACGAAGATGTCGAGCGCCTCGCGATAGTAGGTGATGCCCTTCTGCAACGAGTGGCGATGGATGGAGCAGTTGCCGAAGGTGTAATACTTGGCCTCGGGCTTTTCCTCTTTCAGTCGCGTGAGGAGGCTGACGGCCGCCAGGATGCGGTCGATGAGGTAGGGGTTGAGGAAGTCGTAACGGATCAGGTCGCGCGGACTGTCGGCGGTGCGGTGGTCGCGTTTGGGCCACTTCATGGCGTCGCGGAGGGTGCCCGTGCGGAAGAGGTTGACGGCCGGGATGAGCATCGACTGCCCGCCCTCGTCCATGAGGTAGGAGAAAGGAAGCGCGTGCGTGTCCGGGTGGTTGCGGTGCTCGCCGGTGATCATCGAATAGGCGCCGAAGTGAGCCGGGGCTTGCACGTAGGAGTTGCTGCCGAATTTCGTTCCGCGCTCGGCCACAGATTGATGGACAGCGCCGAGCTTGTAGGCATGGTTGCTCATGTTCGACCCGCTGCCGATGTTGGCGAACGAGAGGCTACAGGCGATCGAGAGACTCGATTTGTGGTGTGAAACGGTGTGCGGGGCAGCGAAGACCGAGACCGCCTCGCCCTTGGCGAACATCCCGTTGGCAAACAGTAGGCAGTCAATGGCCGTGAAGCCCTGCTCTACTAAGCAGGCCTCGCCCACAAAGCAGCGTTCGATGAACGCGCCGTCCACGACGCGTGCACCGGGGGCCAGAATAAAGTCGCGAGCCATGACGCCGACGCCTACCTCTGTCGGTGCGTCGGGTTGGCTCAGTATGGTCCCGTTCTGCAACAGCGTGGCGCCGCAGACCGTGGCCCTGTCGCCGATGCGCACATCTACGATGCGTCCACAACCCTCCACCGTAGCCCCCTCGCCCACATATCCGCGTGGTGCAGCGGCGATGGTGGCGGCATAGGCGTCGATGCGGTCGAATGTGCGGCGGAGTGTCTCCGTGCGGTGTCGATGGAAGACCATGAGGTGGGCCGTCTGGGCCGTAAGTCCGTCGAAGAGGGGGACAGCACGGCCACCGTTCTCATTGACCGCAGCCACGCGCACCCCGTTACCGGCCGTCGTGCCCGCGCGATAGGTCATCGTGCCGATGTCAGTGAGTCGGGCGCCACGGCCTATATCATAGCCGGCCAGGGCGGAGCGTACGCCGTCAATGCGTACGCCGTCGCCCACCATGCAGTCGCAGATCGTCGCGTCCCGGAGGTCGACAGCGCTACCCAGGCTGATCTGCCCCGAGAAGCGTACGTGGCGCAACCGTGTGGGGTCGAACCCCACATCGGCTACCTCCACGCGCTGCCAATCCTCGGCCTCGCAGCCACTGGCCACGAGCGCGTCGATCTCGCATTGCGTCAGTTTTCTGTACGGCATGAGCCGGAGGCTTTACTTCTTCTTTCCGCCCAGCATGCCAGCTAGGTCGTCCATGATGTTGCCGTCCTTGTTCTTGTCGATCATGCCGGTGATCTTGTCGACAACACCTTGGCCCTTGCCGCCGAGGTTGCTCACGACGCCGCTGAGCAGTCCGCTGAGGCCCTCACCGCTGCCGGCATGTTTAGACACTACGTCGAGGATCATCGGCAGTGCCGCCTGGAGCGCGCCCGAGGCCTGCGACTCGTTCAATCCCGTCTTCTCTACAATCGTTTTGATGATCGACTGCGTGGTCGATCCGCTGAATAAATCATTCAAGTTCATTGTCGTATAGGTTTTTATGAGTGAATAAAAAAATGTCGGCCAAAAGTACGGGTGACTTTCTGAATGCGTCGTCGCTACCGCGATTGTTAACCATTCTCCATGACATTTAGGCAGCTCCGGAGAGCTCCCGCCTGACCTATAGACATAGGTGAGGCGAGAGAGGAACTTAACGGTGGAGAAAGTGAGGTGCGACCTAAATCGTGTCGGATCTTGGGCGTAGCTTTGGGTGCATAAACAGTAAGAAGAGAATAGGTATGGGAACTCAAAGCAACTGGGTTGAAGCTGCCGCGCGAGTGGCTCGACGACTGCATCATGGGCAGAAAGACAAGGCTGGGATGGACTATTTCGAGGGTCATCTGCGTTTTGTGGCCTCATTAGGGCGTACCTGGCAAGAGCAGGTGGTCGGCTATCTGCACGATGCAAGCGAGGATACTCCGCACACCGTGGAGCAAGTCTTGGACTTGTTGGAAGAAGAAGCTCAAACAGCGATGGAGCCCAACGATAGGGCAGAGATCGCGCAAGCCCTGAAGCTGCTCAATCATCATACGGCCAGTGACCGCCAGACCTATATCCATCACATCGGCGAGCATGCACTGGCGCGCGCCGTCAAGCTGAATGACTTAACGCACAATATGGATATGAAGCGTCTGCCGTCCCCCACGGAAAAGGATTATCAACGTTTAGCCCGGTATCGGCTGGAATACGAATATCTCGTTCAGCGATAAACCACCCCCTCCACTTCGCATGGCTTAGCGTTTTTCTAAGAAGCTGTTTGGGATTTATTTCGGGGGGAATAACGTTCCGAGGTGGTCGTAATACGTTCGGAACGTGGTTAAATATCCCTCGGAACGATATTAAATAACGCGAGTTCGACCTAAGCAACCGGCAGGAAAGAGGGATGTACAAACTCCTCGGCGGTGTTGATGGAGGGCTTTTTGTCGAAAAAGGAGAAAGCAGCCAAAGCCGATAACAGATTGATAATGAAGTTTGGGAAGCAACGATGGCGGGTCAAGCTCTATCTGACAAACGTTCTTCAGTTGATCATTAACAGTCTCGATCAGAGATCTTTTCCGGAGCATAATCTTGTCATGTTGAAGCATCAAGGCATTCTTTACAGACCCTTTTTCAGACGCGTGATGAGGTGGACTCCGTCAATGAAGAGCTGTTCGAAGAGGTCTTTCGAGATATAGCCCCTGTCTCCGAAGAGCTTCCCGAAGATCCGTTTGTGGAAGTCCATGTGTTTCAAGGGGGGTCTGTCGTCTACATTGCCCGGAGTCAGAAGAAAACCCGAGCAGTTCCCCCTTGTCATTAATGATCAAGTGGAGTTTGAATCCATAGAACCACCCCAGCGTACTTTTCCCTTTCCGGGCAAATTCCTTGAAGGTTTTATGCTGCTTTTCTCTTTTGATATGGCAGCTTCGGATGGGAGTAGAATCGATAAAAGATATGCCGGCACATTGCCCCAAAGCCTTCATTTTTAGGAAGACAGCAAGCGGGATACAGACTTTTCGCTCTAACTCTACAAATCGGTTGTAGGACACGGTATGGGGGAAATCAGACTTCATGCGTGATCGGACGAAGAGATAGAAATGCTTCAGGTCTCGAAAAGAGGAGACGTGGAAAAGGATGAGAATCGTCATCACCTCACTACCGGACATAGTGAATTTGCGGTTCCTCCTTTTCTTTGGGGCACCTTCTTCCAAGGAATGACTTTTGATTACGGCGTCGTATTCTTTCAAGAATTCGTC
>ERZ773009.1710-NODE-1710-length-14724-cov-27.326948_pt1 | contig 14724 bp, 9 predicted proteins | sample MGYA00580663_ERZ773009 | MGnify/ENA primary metagenome ERZ773009 (study PRJEB29015, sample SAMEA2737969) | human oral metagenome | biome: human oral; feature: human-associated habitat; material: dental | place: China | collected 2026 ... | reverse complement strand
GGCCCCTTCGCGCCGGGCGGCGCCGCCACCATCGGTCTGAGCGTGAGCGCGGCGGTGCTCGCCGTCGTCGTGCTGCTGCGCCGGGGACCGGTGCGGGCGCGCGCGGACGGGGGCCGCGAGCGGGGGAAGCACATCAGGATCGGGGCCGCGCGGCGCTGGGCGGAGAGGTGCCGGCGCCGGGCGGCGAGGTGTCTGCCGTGGGCGGTGCGGGCGCTGGGCGTGACGGCGACAGCGCTCCTCATCTGCGTGGCGGTGGCCGTCATCGCCAACGCGGCGGGCGGCTTCTACACCACCTGGCACGACGTGGTCCTCCTGCCGGGGTGAGCGGGGCGGCCCGGCGACGGAGCGCGGCCGGCGAGAACATCGGCGTGCTCATCGGCGGGCCGGCTGGGGAAAACGGCGAGCCGCCTGCGGGGACCGACCGGCCGCCGGGCGGCCCGACGGCACCGGATGCGGCCGGGCGCGCGGTCGGCGGCTAGACTCGCGCCGTGGCCCTTACGATCGGAATCGTCGGACTGCCCAACGTCGGCAAGTCCACTCTTTTCAACGCCCTCACCCGTGCGACCGTCCTCGCGGCGAACTACCCCTTCGCCACGATCGAGCCGAACGTCGGCGTCGTTCCGCTGCCCGACGCCCGCCTGGAGAAGCTGGCCGAGATGTTCCACAGCGCCAGGGTGGTGCCCGCGACCGTCTCCTTCGTCGACATCGCCGGGATCGTGCGCGGGGCCAGCGAGGGCGAGGGCCTGGGCAACCAGTTCCTGGCCAATATCCGCGAGGCCGACGCCATCTGCATGGTCACGCGCGCCTTCGACGACCCCGACGTGGTGCACGTGGACGGGCGGATCGAGCCGGCCGACGACATCGAGACCATCGCCACCGAGCTCATGCTGGCCGATATCCAGACTCTGGAGAAGGCGATCCCGCGCCTGGAGAAGGAGGTGCGCGGCAGGAAGACCGACGCCGCGGTGCTGGACACCGCGCGCGCGGCGCTGAAGATCCTGGAGGAGGGCACCATGCTGTCCGCCGCCGTGGCCTCGGGCGCCGCCGCCAGGGCCGGGATCGACGACGGCGCGCTGCGCTCCTTCCAGCTCATGACCGCCAAGCCCGTCATCCACGTGTTCAACATGGACGACGCCGGAATGGGCGACGAGGCGAGGCGGGCGCGGCTGCGCGAGCTCGTGGCGTCGGCCGAGGCCGTGTTCCTCGACGCGCAGTTCGAGGCCGAGCTCGTCGAGCTCGAGCCCGACGAGGCCGCCGAGATGCTGCACGAGAGCGGGCAGTCCGAGTCGGGGCTGGACAAGCTGGCGCGCGTGGGCTTCGACACGCTCGGGCTCCAGACCTACCTGACGGCGGGGGAGAAGGAGGCGCGGGCCTGGACGATCCGCAAGGGGTGGACCGCCCCGCAGGCCGCCGGCGTCATCCACACCGACTTCGAGCGCGGTTTCATCAAGGCCGAGATCGTCAGCTACGACGACCTCATGAAGTACGGGAGCGTGGCCGAGGCCCGCGCCCACGGCCGGGTGCGCATGGAGGGCAAGGACTACGTCATGGCCGACGGCGACGTGGTGGAGTTCCGCTCTGGACTAACGTCTAGAGGGAAGAAATAAGTCAACAGAGACGAAACGGCAGATGATTAGGGATACGATGGTGCCCGAGGGCGAGGGGCAAATACAGTGCTTGCTTTCTGTTTGATCGCTATGCACCATGACGTCATGCGGGTTGGTGTCATCAGTGAATATTGATCTGCCAGACGATATTGAATTAGGCGTACCGTTGAATCAAGGAGGACACAGATGACAGCCTACGAGGACGTCCTGCGTTGGGCAGAGGATCGGCCCTGGTGGCAACAGAAGGTTCTTGCCCGGATTGCTGGAGGAGAAGCGATTGCTGAGCGCGAGCATGTGGAGATAGCTCGATCCTTGCTCGAAGAACCTGAGTCTCCCCCTAACGGTGGATGGTTTACTCAACTCGAACCTCCGCAGGCTACAAGAGACGAATCGGTCCGAATACTCGCGGTGAGAGGTCTCAAGAACGTTAATCGGCTAGCCGAAGATCAGGAGCTTACCTTTGCATCAGAGGGTCTCACTGTAGTATTTGGGAATAATGGCAGCGGCAAGTCCGGATACGCAAGAGTGATTCAATCCATGGTCCGGGCACGCCATCGCGTCGACATCTTACCGGACGTGTTCGCAGAGACGACGGAGCCGCAGTCAGGCGAGCTTGTATATTCGGTCGGCGCGACTCCGTGCACAGTGTCGCTAGGTCAGTCTCCTAACCCGGATATTAGTCGCGTAGCCTTCTATGACGAGCATTGCGGAGACACCTACCTGACCGCCGAAGCGGAGATTTCCTATCAACCATCGGCGGTGCGACTACTGAAAGACCTTGCAACAGTCTGCGGTGGTGTGCGTCGCGTGATTAATGATTGGAAGCTAGAGGCAAGCCAACCCTGCCTGTTACCCGAGGTAGACGAGAACGGCTCCGCACAAGTGTTTCTTCGCAGCCTGAAAGGTTCCACATCGGACGAGGAATTGGCGGCAGCGACAGCGTGCCCATCTGACGTAGATGAACGGCTGAGGACTCAGGTGCAAGAAGTCGCTCGCCTTCGTGCAACGGACCCCGCTAAGGAAGAGCGCCGCCTGACGAAGCTCGCGAATGCGTACGCTATGGTTGCCAATCATTTGGTGGGCATCGATAATGTTATCGGAGCAGACGCTCAGCAGGATCTGGATGAGCTAGTCAAGAACGCTGCGGCTACACAAGAAGCGGCGGAAGCCGTCTCCCGCAGTATGTTTGCCGAGGAGCCTCTATCCGCAGTGGGAACAGGCATATGGAAAAAGCTGTGGTATGCAGCGGAGCAATACTCAAAAGTTGTTTATCACGATCAAAGTTTTCCGCATACCGCAGATGGAGCTCTATGTGTCTTGTGTCACCAGGCGCTTGATGCTGATGCCGTTGACCGATTTGAACGCTTCCGGCAATTCATGACGGATACAACAGCTCAGGAAGCAGAAGACGCGCAGCGTCGGCTTGCTAGCTTTCGGTCGGATATTGATGAATTGATGATTCAAACACCGCAGCTGTCCTCGGAGATAGCGATTCTGGAGCAGAACGAAGAGTCAATAGTGCGATCGCTCCAATCGATCTTGGAAGCGATGCAAGCACGAAAGTCAGCGTTGCTTAAAGGGGAAGAATCGAAACCGGTCAGTGTCGTGATCGAGGTTAATGCACTACGACAAAAGGCTGTGCACTGTCAACAACTTGCCAATGGTGTTGACGCAAATGGTTTCGCAAACAAGTTGACCGTAGCAGAAGCGCGAGAGCGGTGTTTGCGTGACCAGATCGCGATGCGCGATGGACATCATCTCATCGAGGAAAAGCGAGCCAGACTCCGGAGGGTCGCAGCGCTAGATGAGAAACTTGCTGAAACCAATACCGGTGCAATTACTAAGAAGGTGGGTGAACTGATCCGCACCTACGTAACTGATGAAGCGTGCAATCATTTCATTGATGAGGCAAATTTATTTGGCATCAAAGGTGTCACTTTCAAGGCTACGAGGGCTCGACAAGGAACACAGCTCCATAAGGCAGATTTCCTGAATGCTCGGCGTGACTCAAAGCTTCAAGATGTCCTTTCCGAGGGTGAACAGACAGCACTTGGCTTCGCTGGCTTCCTCACCGAGGTGTACTTTGACACAAGCAAGTCGGCTCTTGTTCTCGATGATCCTGTTTCTTCCCTCGATCATATGAAGCGTGAGTCTGTTGCCAGACGAATCGTGAAGTTGGCGAAAGAGCGTCAAGTCGTCGTATTTACTCACGATGTGGCGTTTACTATGCTCTTGCATAAGGTTGCGGGTGAGTATGAAGTTCCCTGTTGTGCGCGAGGTATCGAACAGAAACGGCAAGTGGGGCCAGGGTATGTGACTCAAGACCATCCTTGGAGAGCGAAGGGTGCAGCCCAACGTGTCGATGCTCTCCGGCATGAAGTTGCGTCTCTGCGCCATGAGGAAAAGGGCATGTCTGAGGAGGAGTACCAGCGAGAAGCCGAGAAGATCGCCGGTCACATGTCTCAGACCTGGGAGAGAATTATTAGTCAAGTTCTAGCAGAGCCGCTGCTAGACTACTTCTCCTTAGAGGTTCGAGTGGGGAAACTGCGAGTTGTTGGTCGTGTCACGGATGAGGACGTGAAGATATACGATGACTCCTATAGTCGCATCTCAGCGTGGGCATCACGGCACGATCCTCATGCTGAACTCAATTTCACTCCACCAACTATCGAACAGTTGAAATATGAGATTGAGGTCATTGCTGACTGGCTCAATAGGGTGAAGAAATATCAGTCGTCGTGACCGAGTCTCTACGTGCGGAGATCGCTCTTTGTGGTTGGCTTTGATCGCGCGGTGATGTGCGAGGACAGGTTGAGCGGAGCTCGTAGATGTGATGGTTTCGATGGTGTCGAGTTCCGCTTCAACGTGTGAGGGATGGCGCCCGTCTGCGCGTTCCCGCCCCTGGGGGAGTCGGCCGACTGCGCCATGAGAGTGGCGGGCGCCGCCTGCGCGTCTCCGTTTCGAGGGAGTCGAGGACGCGCTCCGGGATCCGGGGCGTCGTCCGCCTGAGCCCCGCCCCTGGGGAGTGGATTCGGTGAGATCACCTCGGGTCGCATTGTGCGAGGTGGGCTCGCGCGGATCGAGCGCAGGCGGATTTCGTCGCGCTGGGCTCGCATTACGCAAGCCGGGCCCGCGTCGGCCGGACCCGCGTCGGCCGGACCCGCGTCGGCTCGGGGTCGTCGTGGACCCGATCCCCACACCATCCCGATCCGCCCCGGCCGGGTCCGCGAGTACGTCACTTAACCGCAATGTCGTTCGGTTAGGGGTCGGGGTGGGGTGTCAAGATGTGTGTGGTGATGGTGACGGGGTAGGTGGTGCGGTCGGGGTGGGGTGTTCGTGCGCGGTGTTTGGACAGGGCTCGTTTGATGGCCCTGGTGCGGGTTCGTGGTCGGCGCGGGGGCAGGGGCGCGGCCAGGACGGCGGTGCCGATGGGGCCGGTCAGGTCGGGGCGGTCGGCGGTGATGTGCTGCGCCAGGACGATCTGGTCGCGGGCCGCGTTCAGGGCGACGGTGAAGGAGGCCCGGTCGGGGTCGGTGCCGGGGCTGGTCGGGACGGCGTCGGCCATGGCGGTGCGCAGGGCCTGGTAGGCGCACAGCAGGGCCCGGACCTGCTGGAGCACGCCCCGGGGGTGGCGGGCGCGCAGGACCCGTCCGGCGCCCGGGGCGGACTTGAGCTCGCAGTAGGCGGTCTCGATCTCCCAGCGCTCGTGGTACAGGCGCACCAGCTGGTCGGCGGGGGCCCGGCGGTGGTCGGTCGGGCTGGTCACCAGTCTCCAGTGCCCGGTGCGCTCGGGGCCGGTCGTGGTCAGGGCGATGCGGGCGTCGATGACCCTGACCCTGGTGCCGCGGGCGTTGGACAGCCAGGACCCGTCGGGCAGGACGCGCTCGACATCGAGCCTCAGGGCGCTCGTGCCGGTGCGCACGCGGGTGAGGAAGTCCGAGCCCGCGGACCTGATCAGGGTCCACATGCCCGTCGATGCCAGGCCCCGGTCGGCCAGGACGAGCATGCCCGGGCCCATGGCGCGGATCAGCCCGGCGGCCGGGGAGGTCTCGCCGACCCTGTCCGAGTCGACGGCCGCGGCCAGCAGGCTGCGGGTGGAGGCGGCCAGCAGGGTCACCAGGCGGATCATCGGGTAGCCGGCGCCCGAGCCCCGCCCGGACCGGCTCTTGGGGAGGGCGGCCCTGTTGGCCTCGGTGTCCGCCACCGCGATCAGGGTGCCGTCCAGGGCCACGACCCTGCGCGAGGCGAACCGGTCCGCGCCCCCCTGCACGGGCAGGGGGCCGGACAGCAGATCGAACAGCGCCTTGAGGGGGGCCGGTCCCACCCGGCGCATCGCCTGCGAGATCGACGAGGCGCTCACGGGCTCCACGGGGCGCCCCAGGCCCGCGCACAGGCGCGACCACACCCCGCTCCACCCCACCGATCCGAACAGCGCCCCCGCCAGCAGCAGGTAGACCACCACCCGCGACGGCAGGCGCCGCACGCGCCGCTGCACGCCGCCCCCCGCCTCCAGCGCCGCATCGACCATCTCGAAGGGAACCACCTGGGTCAACTCGCCCAGGTGACCGGGGGCGAACACGTCCGGCGCCGAAGGGCGCATGGCACAATCACACACAGCAGGCCTTGTCTGAGAGAACGGATCAGTCTTGGCGGACCGACCCACTCCTACAAGGCCTGCGCCCACCACCGAACCGACACGCCGCCCACCCACCTCTTGACACCCCACCCCAACCCCTAACCGAACGACATTGCACATAAGCCACGAGCACGTCTGCCAGAGGTACGTTCTCGCGGGTTAAGTGACGATCTCGCGGACCTGGTCGGCACCCCGGTGCGGTGGGATCCGACTTCCCGATCCCAGCCGTGAGGACGACGCGAACGAGCGCACCGGCGCCGGGACGAGGACTCGCACGGGCACAGCGACAAGGCAGGCGCATCCGCCCATTCGCCGCCCATACCGACTGGGGCGGCCAGACTCGGCCGCATCCCTGCCGCACAGAAAAGCGCGGCCCCGGGCCGGTGTGGGTCGAACCAGGGCGGGCCGGACCCGACCCCCTGGGCTCTGCGGGACCAGCTCGAGCGCATCAAACCGTTGGAACCCGTCGCATGAGCGCCGTCGGCGGGCTCATCCCCGGTTCAACCAGGGCCACTCGCTTGTGAGGTAGGCGCCGACGGCGCGGTGGCGGAAGTCGTAGGGCCTGCCGCGCCGGATGATTCCGCGGGTGAGGTCCAGGCGCTGCGCGGTCGGCCCCGCGTCGGTCGTCCTCTCATAGCCCATGGAGCGGGCGATGTTCGTCAGGGTGCGCTCCTCGGGCGGAAGGGCCGCCATGGACTCGAGGAAGTGCCGTTCGCGAGGCGGGAGCCGGTCGAGGATGCGCTGCACATGGGCCTCGGCCTCGGGGGCGGCGTCGCGCCACCCCGTCCTGACGTGCTCGGCGGTGATGAGGTCGTCGGTTCCCGCGTACCAGGCGCGCTCCCCGGCGAGCTGGAAGAGGAACGGCTCCCCGTGGGCGAGCTCGACGACGGCGCGCTGCGCGGCGGGCTCCATGAACACCCGTCCGACGCCGCCGGCGTCGTCGGCGATCGGCCAGCCCTCGGTGACGAAGGGCTGGAGCGCGCTCATGAGGGCGTCGTCGTCGATGGCGCCGAGGGCGGTCGTCCGGAATCGGCGGGCGAACGTGGCCCCCTTCCGGGCGCCGGTCATGTCCGCGAACTCGGGCAGGCCCGTGAGGTACACGGCGATCGGCAGGGCCCGCTCGATCTGCAGCCCGCCCGGGACGTCGACGGTCTCCTCGTGGGTCAGGGCGTCCCCCAGGGCGATGAGCAGCTGCGAACGGGCGTTCTCGTCGCTGATGTTCTGCACCTCGTCGATGTGGATGACCACCATGACGTCCCCGCGCCGGATCGCCGCGCGGCCGATCTCGATGAGGAGGTCGGTCAGGGCGATGTACGGTTCGGGCCCGTCCTGCGCGCGCACGGACAGCGAGACGCCGGAGGCGGCGACGGTCTCGACCCTGCGCAGGAGGTCGCCGATGCGCTGCTCCCGGGCGGCGGCCAGGCCCGCCGCCGACGACAGGTCCAGGAGCGCGGAGGCGACCCTTTTGAGCGAGTCGGTGCCGGAGGGGATGCGCAGCTGGGGCGTGGTCCAGTCCCCCGACTGGGACGCCTCGCGCGCGATCCGGCGCACGAGCGAGGACTTGCCGGAGCCGGCCTCCCCGAGGATGGTGCGGCCCCGCTCGTGCAGGCCGGCGGCGCGGCGCGGGCGCAGGACGTCGCGCCAGTCGCTGAGGTGGGAGGTGCGGCCGGCCCACACCTCGGGCACGGTGTCGGAGCCCGGGCTGAACGGTGAGTCGAGCGGAGATCTCATGATGATAAGTTTATCGAGGTTCGGCGGCCTTGATAAACTTATCAGGACTGCTGGGGTGGGCGCCGACGTCGGGCGGGCGGCACACTGTCCCCATGGACGATCTGCGCATCCCGCCCGGCCCCGGCTGCCCGCGGGGGCTGCGCGTGCCGGCGGCCGAGCTGATCGAGCGCTTCTCCCACGCCTCCGGTCCGGGCGGTCAGGGCGTGAACACCTCGGACTCGCGCGTGCAGCTCGGCCTGGACCTGGCCACCACCACCGCCCTCGACGAGCATCAGCGCGAGCGGGCCCTGGCGCACCTGGGGGAGCGCCTGACGGGCACCGTTCTGACGGTCGCGGCGGCCGAGCACCGCTCCCAGCGCCGCAACCGCGCGGCTGCGCGCGAACGCCTGGCGGCGCTGCTGCGCGCGTCACTGGTCCCGCCGCGGGCTCGACGCGCGACGAAGCCGACTCGCGGATCCCGGCGGCGCCGCCTGGCGGCCAAGAGAAGGCGCTCGGAGATCAAGGCGCAGCGGCGCCGTCCGAATATTGACTGAGCCGCCGGCGTGATCCGGGAAAGCCGCGGCAATCGGGTGCCGTAGATATTCCTCCTCATAATGCGGGATGATTCGGAATGCGGCGCCGATACGATTCGGAAATCTTAACGTGCTACTCTGCCACGGTGAATGAGAATAGAGAATCTGCAATGTTCCTGCGCCGGGCCGAGGGCCGGGACGTGGAGGCCCTGGTGGAACTGCGCGGGCTGATGTTCGAGGCCATGGGCGCGACCGGGGACCCCGAATGGCGGAAGGCGGCCGCGGACTGGTTCGCCGAGCACATCGATGACGCCCGGGTGGGCGCGTTCGTCGTCGACCTGAATGGCGAGGTGGTCGCGTGCGCCGTCGGGGTGATCCGCGAGGGGATCCCCTCGCCGGGGCTCCCCTCGGGCACCGACGTCGCCATCAGCACCGTCTGCACCCGGCCCCGGGCGCGCGGCCGGGGATACGCCCGGGCGGCGTCCAGCGCGGTGCTGCGGTGGGCGCGGGCTCAGGGTGCCGGACGGGCGGAGCTCATGGCGACGCGAAGCGGCCGGCACCTGTACGAGTCGCTCGGCTTCGAGGACGCTGACTGCCCGGCGATGCGCGCGCGCCTGACGCCGTCAGACGACTAGTTCCACCGGCTCCGTCCCGTCGTCGTAACAGTCCCGTGGTTGGTCGACGCGAGGTCCCATAGGTCTTGACGATAAGTCATCCGGTGGCGCCGGCTCGCGCGTCGGCCTGCCGCCTTGACGCCGGGCGCCCCGCCCGGGGCGGGGCGGGGCTCCTTCCGGGCCCGGGCCCGGTCGGGACGGGCGCTGGTTGTATCCTTCTGCTCTCAGCGGCTCCGGGGGAGAACGATCATGCGCGGACAGAACCATGCCGACCGGGATCTTCTTCGCGGCCGCTACAAGGGGCTCGCGGACGACGACCTCGTGGCCTACGTCGATGAGTCCTACCGACTGCCCACCGACTGCCGTCCCCATGAGACGCCGTTCTACGCCATGAGTGCGGTACTCCTGCGCGTGTGCGATCTCGACACCATCCGCGATGACCTTCGGGCCCTCGCCCGGAGCGACTACTGGCACACCACCGAGCTCGCCCAGAGCGAGACCGGGTGGACGAGGATCCAGGAGATGCTCGACTATCTCGCGCGCTATCGGGACCTCTGCGTGATCGCTGTACGCCGGGCCCCGTGCGACGGGGACACGCAGAAGAACATGCGTGCGATATGTCTGCGCGCTTTAATGACGGCACTGGTGCAGAAGGGCCCCGTCGGGCCGATCACGTGGGACCCCGTCTCGATGGTTGTGCTTGAGAAGCAGCGCGAGTCGAAGGACACCAATCGAGACAGATATACGGTCTCGCAGGCCCGCAAGGAGGGTCTCGTCCCCCGCAACATGTTCGTGCACTACGTCTCGCCGGCCAGTGAACAGTTGTTATGGCTTCCCGATCTGGTCGCTCACACCTACCGCCGGTACATCACCCATCGTGACCGCAGGGTGATGGTCCTCGCCAATCAGACTGTGACCTTGGATCTGACCGAGACAACAAGCGACCCCCTGGCCGCCGCAGCATATCACCAGGGGGTAAGCCTGCAGTTCCACTAGGAAGTGCAAGGTCTCTGCTCGGCCTTAGTGTGCTACACGCGGATCGTGTGTGTCAATAGCCCGACCCGTGTGGGCCGTCGCACCACTCCGGCGCGCCGACGGCGGAGCCCGCCGTGGCGCGCCGCGCTCAGCATCCACGGCTCAGCGCTCCAGGGCGGGCGGGGCGGCCTCGCTCACGTCGGGCAGCAGGCCGCCACTGCGGAACTCCAGGTCCTTCGCCCGGTGCATGGTCACGACGACGGGCCCTGCCCGACCGCCTCGCGGGTCGCCTGTAGATCTCGTGGACCCCGGGAGGATCGGGGCCGGTCCCACCACGACCCCGGGCCGGCGCGAACCGGAGGAGCGGATCGGGCCGACTCCGGGCTGGAGCGGGCCGAGACCGGGGCCCGCCGATACGCGCCAATGCGCGTCCGATGCGGGAAATCTCCTCGCCGTGACCCGCCCGCGATCCTCGCGCGACATTCGGTATCCGTATGTGACTCCATTGGGACCCGTCCGTGACGGGAAGACGATTCGCAGAAGGTAGGCTGGGCGGCCGCGCGCAAGAATTGCGTCACTCTGATCCTCCGCGGAGGACCGTCTGAAAACGGAGCGTGAATGACTGGGTTGTGGAAGGGGCGCCGGCCCCGCGGAACGCGGGCCCCGCTGCCCGGGATCCTGCTCGTCCTCCTCTCGGTGGCGCTCATTCTTCTTCCCGGACCCAATACGGCCCGCGCCAACACCCTCACACCGGTCGACGACGTCCTCAGCGCCGTCGGCGGGAACGTCTACATCTCCAGAACCCCCAACGGGGACACCGGGCAGTTCTGGGCGGACGGCGCCTGGCACGACTTCGCCGAGCTCGACCCGGCCGACAAGAACACCCAGGACGGCCCGTCCGTGAGCATCGGCAACGGCTGGTACATCTCCTGGGACCACGCCAAGTACGGGGGGACCTACCTGGTGTGGCGCTACCCCGACGGCGGACAGCTGACCTACGCCGGCTCGACGTGGCCCGGGTTCAAGGTGAGGCTCAACGACATCGGCTACACCTCCACCGGGGAGAGAATCGACTCGATCATCGACTTCACCTCCGTGTACGCCTGGCAGGCCAACGGTCTTAACGAGCCCGGATGGTTCACGCCCTTCGAGATCTCCAGGATCTACGGCCCGCTCGCGGCGGCCGAGTCCAATGACGACGACGCGGCCGCCGTCGGCGTCGACTCCACCTTCACGACCACCCTGGTGAGGACGGGGACGGACACGCCCATCGACCCCGACAACCGGATGGACATCGTCTACTGGGACATCGACCAGCCGGTCCACCACACCCCCGACGGCGCGCGCACCAGGGACTTCGCCTCCGAGTGGCGCGAGGGCGTGCACCTGGTAAGCGGTTACAAGGACGATGTGGTCATCGGCAGGAGCACCGACCTCATCGTGAGCGATGACAACACGTGGTTCAGATCGGGGGTCGAGGACCCCTCGGGCACGCCGACCAACCGCTCGACGATCGTCGCCAAGGCGGGCCCGCAGTACACCACCCAATGGCGGGGCGAGGCCTGCTCCACGGGCATCGGCTACGACTCGAAGGTCGCCGTCTACCCCGAATGGACCGACCCCGTCAAATCGCCGCCCCAGCAGATCAGGAGGCGCGGCGAGACCGCCTCCTTCGACATCACGCAGACGTTCCCCCACGTCGCCGACAGCAACCGGGCCGACTCGATCATCATGACGGACACCCTCGATGCGGCCCTCGACGCCTCGCAGGCGACCGTGACGGTCCGCAGGGACGGCGTCGACGTGACGGACAACTGGGATGTCCGCATATCCGGGCAGACCATTACGGCGACGGCGAAGAACACCGGTCACGGATACGCCGAGTCCGAGCACGTCTTCACCATCACCGCCCCGGTCTCCCCGACCGCCGACCTGTCCGAGTACGAGCGCGGAGATATCGGCTCCGACCGCTACTGGAAATTCCCCAACACCGCGGCCATCACCATCAACGGCGTCGAGAAGAGGACCAACGCCGTCGACGTCCTCGTCCCCTACGAAGCCACCGGATCCATTCAGATCGGCGCCGCCAAGAGGCTCCTCGGCGGAGTTCTCGCCGACGGCCAATTCGAGTTCGAGCTCAGGGACGTCGACGGAACCGTCCTGGACACCAGGGCCAACGGCGCCGACGGCGCCGTGACCTTCACGGACATCGAATACACCCAGGACGACATCGGCAAGACTTACACCTACGCCATCGTCGAGAAGAACGACGCCGCACAGGAGTACGTCTACGACACCCACGCCGAGACCGTCACCGTCACGGTCGAGGACGCCGGCAGGGGCAGACTCACCGCGACCGCGGCCTACGACGCCGACGGCGCCGTCTTCACCAACGAGCACAAGATCCCCCTCGCCCTCGTCAAGCGGTCCAGCGCCGGGGACTCGACCCTGGCGGACGCGCAATTCACCCTCTACGTCGACGACGGGGACGGCGTCTTCGACGACGACGACCAGCCCGCGACGGTCTACAGCGACCCGGGCCTGCACGACGCCATCCCCGGCGCGGCGGTGACCACCGGCGCCGACGGGCGGGCCGCCTGGCGGGGACTGAGCGCGAACACCTCCTACTGGCTCCGCGAGACCCGCGCCCCCGCGGGCTTCAACCTCGATTCCACCCCCCACCCGATCGCCGTCTCCGAGCTCGGGGAGGTGACGACCACGGGCGCCGACGGCCAGACGGCCGCCCTGCCCGTCGTCGACGGGATCGCGACCATCACGATCGCCGACGACCCCATCCCCGCCCTGCCGCGCGCGGCGGGCCCGGGCACCACCCGTCTCGTCTTCGCCGGCGCCTTCCTCCTCGTCAGCGGAATCGGCGTCGCCCTGCTCCGACGCCGCCCGGCCCGCGATCCGAACCGGGGCTGACCCCGGCCCCGGCCCCCGACCTCCCGCGCCCGACTCCCCCGCACCGGGGGCGCCGGCGCGAGGCGGCTCAACACCGATCAAGACCCCTACACACCAGGAGGAAGAATGACAACCGATTCCGTCCGAAGGGCGGCGAAGCGCTGCGGTCCGGCACTGGCCCTCGCGGTGGCCGCGCTGTCGCTGGCGCCCCCGGCGGCCCTCGCGGCGCCGACCAGCCCCACCGACGTCGCCGACACCACCCTCACGGTGGGCGACCTGCTGCCGGGCGACACCGTGAGCGCCTACCTCATCGCCGACGCCGATATCGACGCCGCCAACAACCTCACCTACACCATGGCCCCCGGCCTGCCGGCGGCCTACGACACCATCGACGAGATCGCCGCCGTCGCCTCCGACGGAACCGCGTTCGTCCAGGGCAGCGACATGCAGAATGCGGCGTCGGCCATCGCGGCGTCGCTGAGCGCTCCGGCCGCCACCGCCACCGCCGCCGGCGACTCGGCCCAGCTCTCGCTCGGCAGCGGCTACTACCTCGTCAGAGTGACCAGCACGAGCGGCCAGACGCGCGTCTACCAGAACATGATCGTCGACGCGACCCCGGCCGTGGACGGGGCCGCCTACAAACCCCGCGAACTGGCCCCGGTGGACGTCAAGAAGACCGACGTCGCCATCGACAAGGGCGTCGGCGCGCAGTACGGGCAGTCCACGGACGCCTACAGCGTGGGCGACTCCGTCCCCTTCAGGGTCACCACCGCCGTCCCCTCCTACCCGGCCGACTCCAAGGACGCGACCTTCACCATCACCGACACGCCCTCGGCCGGCCTCGAGATCGACACCTCCTCCATCCAGATCAACGGGGTCGCCGCCGCCACGGGAGCCGACTACACGCTGACCGCCTCCCCCGCGGGCTACACGATCGCGTTCACCAAGGCCTACGTCCTGGCCCACCCCGGTGAACCGGTCGTCGTGACCTACAACGCCGCGCTGACCTCGGCGGCCTTCTCCCACAGCGCCGACGACCTGACGGGCAACACCGCCAACGTCACCTTCAACCCCAACCCCTACGAGTCGACCACCGCCGGCCCCGCGGACAGGACCACGGTGCAGACCTACGGCTACGTCTTCAAGAAGACCGCGCCCGACGGGACGCCCCTGGCGGGGGCCGCCTTCACCATCAGGCTGACCAACGGCACCTCGGTGACCTCCACCTCGGACGCCCAGGGCTACGTGTACTTCGAGGACCTCGCCGCCGGCACCTACACCGCCGTCGAGACCACCATCCCCTCCGGCTACCAGAAGGCCCCCGACCAGACCTTCGAGCTGTCCAGCGCGACCGCCACCGCGGACAACCCCGCGACGGCCGAGATCGAGAACAACTACCTCGTGGCGACCCTCGACGTGCAGGACCCCAAGCTCCCCGCGTTGCCCATCACGGGCGCCGCTGGCGTCTTCCTGCTGGTCATGGTGGGCGCCGGACTCGTCGTCGTCGGATCCGTGCTCGGCCTGCGCTCCCGGAAGGAGCAGTAGCGGTTGACCCCGCGTTCGGGTCCGCCGCGCCCCCGCCACGCCCGGGCCGGGGGAGGACGGGCCGGGAAGGGCCGGGCCGGGGAACCGGCCCCCGGGCCGCATCTGCGCCGCGGCCGGGCCGGGGGGCGCTCGTCCTGCCCGGCCCGGCCCGAGCCGTCGTCCGGCACGGGGCGGCGCCCCCGACTGGGGCATCCCCGGCT
>ERZ773009.1708-NODE-1708-length-14728-cov-7.409528_pt1 | contig 14728 bp, 12 predicted proteins | sample MGYA00580663_ERZ773009 | MGnify/ENA primary metagenome ERZ773009 (study PRJEB29015, sample SAMEA2737969) | human oral metagenome | biome: human oral; feature: human-associated habitat; material: dental | place: China | collected 2026 ... | reverse complement strand
GATCTACCTGGTCGTAAGATTTGTGATCCTGCTGCTGGTAGTGGAAACTTAATTTGTTCTGCAATCAATGTGTTTAATGTTAATGCCTCTGCACTAAAGGCAAATGATATAAACAAGAAATTAATTGAGTTATTGTCTTTACGTTTAGGATTGAATTTTCCTACAAGTATTAATCATACAAACGCTCCTGAAGTTTCAACTGAAGATATTAATAACTTGCCTGCTCTATATTTTAATGACGTTGATGTGGTACTTTTGAATCCACCATTCGTTGCAGGAATAAATTGTGTAAACAGAAAGACTGCTTTTTATAATACAATCAGAAACCGCAAAGGATCTGATGCAGTTACTCTTGTGGGACAAATGAATCTGGGAGCAGTATTTCTAGAAACTGTTTGTTGGATGGTCAATCCAGGAACGACAGTTGTTTGTATCTTCCCGAAGGCACATTTGAAAGAACGTGGTGATGAGGCAGTATCATTTCGAAGAATGCTACTTCATTTGTTTGGATTACATACAATTTTTAATTATCCTGCAGAAGATTTATTTGATGCGGTAATTGAAGAAACATGTATATTTGTGGGAAAAGTAAAACAACCTACAACAAGAATCAACGTATATTCAAGTAATGATAAGGTGGCTGACTTGGATTTACATGCATTGGAAAATTATACAGGAATAATTAATCAGACAAATTATTCTACAATTATTCCGGGAATTGAAGCTAGAAGTTTTAGTTTTAATGAGCTTGATATAGCTGTTGATGATGGTTGGAGATTTGTATGTAGTGAGATGACAGAATCTATGGATTTTATGTCACATAATATTCTGCTTAATCCTAAAATGACATCCATTGTTAATACTACAAATGATTCAAGAAGAGGAAATGTTGGCGGAAGTGGTGTATCAGACTTGGTGTTTTTTGACTCGTTTGATGCTCTGTATAATAGATATTTAGGAATGGTTCCTTTATCTGCAGGAATGAGAAATGCTCAGCATAATGTATTTGAGTTGAGTTCTGGAGATTCTAAATTTATTGATTTTACGGCTATGACTGCTAATATAGCCACAAATGTAATTAATGATTATATTCCGTTGCAAAGAGTGGCGGAAGGACAAAGTAGAAATATAACTAAATCACCTGAAGATATAAAAAAGATTGCCGAACGTTATGCTAGAGTGGTATTTCAAGCAAATTCCGTGTTAGTTCCAACAAAGTTAAGAAGAACTGGACGTGTACATGTTACCCGTGTTCCTATGCATATTTCTACAAATTTTGTAGTATTCACTTATGGAACTGCTAATGAAGCAAATATTATTGGTTCGTATATGTCAACTATCTTTTATCAGTTGGAATGTGAGGTTCAGTCAAAAGACCATGCGGGATTAAGGAAATTGGAACTACAGGATGTTCAGACTACACACGTGCCAATTGTATCTGCTCTGACAACGGCAGAAATAGCAAGAGTAAATGCAGAATTGCCAAATATTCAATTTTTGGATTTGAATAATCCAGTTATTAGAAATATTGATTTGATATGGGCAGATATTCTATATGGTACAAACGCAAATGCTGTGTTAAATGATGCAATAAGGCTGTTGAGATTCTTAGCAAACAGAAGGAATCCATAAATATAAAATAAATTATTATAAATAAACACACCCGGTTATCTTAATAAAGACAAATTTGATAGGATTGGAGGAAGTTTATGAATATAGAAGAAATCAAAGAATTAATTTTACTTAAACAAGAAGACTCCTATTGGGATTTTAAGCGAGAATGGTATGCAAAAGATAAAAAGCAGATTTACTTCATGATATTATGTGTATGGCAAATAATCTATCTAATAGAAATGCTTATATTTATTATTGGTGTTGATGAGGAAAATGATTATTCATTTTCCTCGGTAAAAACTGATCTAAACAGAAGGAATACACAACAATTGGTCAATTTTATATGAGAAAAGCATTTTGCCGGTGGTGTCAGACCGATTGTTAGTGTCGAAAGTCTTGGCTTTGACGAAATTGAAATAGATGTAATTGTTGTACATAACAGTGATGTAACGCAATTTTACTTAACTGAAAAATTTCAATCTGTAATGCCTAATAACATCTATACACGAGTAATGGATTCTAATACGCCGAAGAACAAATCTGTGGATTTATAACATATTGAAATGCTGTGGAAAAAATGTTTTGGCTTATTTTCACCACCATTGGAAAGAATGACGATATATCTGAAACGTCCTGATTGGTGGGATTCTTCTCCGAGTAGTTATGAAGAAAAAATGTATTACAGGTTTTCACCTGAATTCACAATAGAAACAGTAATGGATGATAGCAAAAATAGATTTCAATACTACTTATTTAATCAAACCGATATTCGTCCTAGATGGTATGATATCAATCTATATTATCATCAAACAATGCTTGCTTCATTAAGAAGGACTATCTCTTGATGGAGGACGCTATTTTACACCTTCACCAAGAACAGATGGCGTTTCATTAACACAATATCATCATTGAGATGTTGCGTTTAAGTAATATATTAAAAATTCTATTGAATATATTGTCAATGAATTTTACTATCATCCAGATGGTGACAATGAGACAATTGCTCATGATAGGTTTATGGAATGCATTCTAGTATTTGAAACTGATTGTGAAAAAGAAAACTTCAAAAAATTCCTAAAACTCAATTGGAAAAACAAACAATGCTACATGGACAACATATGGTTACCATATTTCGAAGAAATCGAAGGTTATAATATGGATGTAATTAAAGAAGAATATATGAATTCTAAAATATTACAGAAAATGCTTGATGAGTTTCGCAATAAGAAAGGGGATTTGATACATGGATAACGAATATGCAATTTTAGAAGATTCTGTAAGAAATACTTTTGGAAGTGTTGTATGGTCGCATAAAATACAAGAAAAACAAGCGGATATATATTTTTCGCAATATAAATGTATGGAAACTATTAAAATAGTAACCGCTTCTTTAACATCGGTAGGCATTGTTTCTTTAATATTTACCGACCATATGTGGTTAAAAGTATTATCTGCTTTTATCTCATTTATATCTGCTTTTATTAGTGCTTTTTTTTAAGTCTTTTGATTTTCAAACATTGATTTCAGCTCATAATAATTCAGCTCAAAAATTATTGACAATCAGAGATGATTTAAAATTGTTATTAATGTTAATTCACCTTAAACAAAAGACAGTGAATGAGTTGACAGATAAGTATCAGGAGATTGTAGAAAAATTAGATGCTCTATATGCAGAAGCGCCACGAACTACTGATAAAGCGGTAGAAAAGGCACGAATAGCACTGAATATAGAACATGATAATCAATTCACTGATGAAGAAATAAACTGTAATCTTCCTAGTTCTTTGCATAGGAGGCAAGAAAAATGAGTGATTATGTAAAAAAAAGAGGAGAAGTAATAGAACAAGATATTCGTTCTACAATTTCAAGACGTTATCATACAGTTACATCTGCCGTTAATAGAGAATTTTGGAATATCTCAAGTGATACGCAAAATAGCTTTTACGTTGGTTCATAGGGCGAGGAAGTGCAATTGACACAAGTGATATAGATATTTTGGTTGTTTTACCTGAGAGTGTGTATCTAAAATATGATGTAATAAAAGGTAATGGGCAATCACGTTTATTACAAGCGGTTAGTCAAGCAATTATGACATCGTACCCTCGCAGCGAAATACGTGCAGATGGACAAGTCGTAAAAATAAACTTTAGTGATGGAATGAAATTTGAAATTCTACCAGCATTTAAAAAGACGGACTGGTACGGAAATTGGGATGGTACGTATAAGTATCCCGACACTAATATGGGTGGAAATTGGCGCTCAACAAATCCAAAGGCTGAACAGGAAGCGATGAAAACAAAAAATTCTAGTAGCAATGGTCTATTACTAGATACTTGTAAGCATCTTAGATTCGTAAGGGATAATTATTTTAGTAGTTATCATCTCTCAGGAATTGTAATTGACAGTTTTGTTTATCACGTAATTGGCGGATGGAGATGGACTGAACCCGGTAGCAGATTTTCTTCGGCCTGTGGCACATATGAAAATGCTTTATTAGAATATTTAAATCAAAACTCAATGTGGGGTATTCTTAATCTTACAGCACCTGGTAGCGGAGAAAATGTATCCACAGAGAATAGTTTAGAATGTTTGAGAAAAGTAGTTAATTATATTGTAAGATAAGAAAAAACGATTATACAGATGAATTTGCTGAAGAAATTGCTGAGATAGTGATCACAATGTTTATTGAAACATTCAAATAACTCACCTACCATTTTGGTACTTGAGCATAAGAAAACGACCACACGGGAGCATTCCTACTCTTGTATGGTCGTTTTCTTATGTAACCGCTTGAAGACGTCACTCAAAAACTGTTTTTTCTTACAATACCTAAGTGAAGGCAACTTTGTATCAGCTTCTTTTGTTTCAATTAACGCATGGTTACAAATTCTTCAGATGCAGTTGGGTGAATTGCCACAGTTGCATCAAAGTCAGCCTTGGTTGCTCCCATTTTGATAGCAACAGCGAAACCTTGAATCATTTCATCAACACCGTAGCCAATTCCATGAAGTCCGACAACTTTTTCTTCTGAACCAGCTGTAATCAATTTGAAACGAGTTTCTTGACGGTTGCAAGTGCAAGCAGAGTACATAGAAGTAAAGCTTGATTTGTAAACCTTGATTTGGTCTTGACCGTATTCTTTAATAGCTTGCTCTTCTGTCAAACCAACCGTTCCGATAGCAGGGTGTGAAAAGACAACAGTTGGAATAGTTGAGTAGTCCATTTTTGCAGTTGTTTTGCCGTTAAAGAGACGTTCAGACAAAGTACGTCCAGCCTTGATAGCAACTGGAGTTAGTTCTTTTTCGCCTGTTACATCACCTAAAGCGTAGATTCCCTCAACAACAGTATTTTGGTATTCATCCACTTGGATAAAGCCACGTTCGTTCAGAGTTACTCCAGCTTTTTCAAGTTGCAAGCCTTTAACGTTTGGACGGCGACCAGTAGCCCAGATAACTTGGCTAGCTGTGTGACTAGTACCATCTTCGAAATGAATGGTAATGCCTTCAGCAGTTTTTTCTAACTTGACAGGGACTTTGTGAGTATGAAGTGACAAGTTTGTTCTTTCCATTTCCTTTACCAGACCTTCAACGATGTAAGAATCAAAACCACGTAAAGGACGGTCGCGACGAACAAAGAGATCTGTCTTGACACCAAAGGTGTGGAGTACGCCAGCCAATTCAACGGCAATATAACCCGCGCCTAGAATTGCAACTGACTCTGGAAGTTCTTCCCAGGCAAATACATCATCAGAAGAGCCACCTAGTTCAGCACCAGGAATATTAGGAATACTTGGATGGGCACCAGTAGCAATCACGATATGTTTAGCACGAATCAGTTCACCATTTACACTGACAGTATGAGAATCTACAAATTCAGCGTGACCTTCAATCAAGTCTACACCGTTGCGTTTAAAACTGCCATCATAAGAAGAACGAGCGCGATCGATATAGGCTTCACGATTACGACGTAGGGTTGCAAAGTCAAAGTTAAGATCAGTAGTCTTAAAGCCGTAGTCTTCTCCAAATTGATGGAAAGTCTCAGCGATTTGTGCCCCGTACCACATGATTTTTTTAGGAACACAGCCGACGTTGACGCAGGTTCCACCTAGTTTCTTTTCCTCAATAACGGCCGCTTTGGCTCCGTGTTCACCAGCACGGTTCATGGTAGCAATTCCTCCACTACCTCCACCGATAGCAATGATATCATATTCTCTCATTTAAAACTCCTTTATACTCTTTTAAATAGTAGAGTGTCATTTTTTGATAGTCATATTCTATCTTTTTTTTGATTTGATTGCAAAAATCTGCTACGTTCAAAAAAATTAAAGAAAAGGCTTGCAAAAAGGAAAAATAAAGTGTATTATATAACTAGTACAATGGCGGTAAAAATAGATTCCGAACAATAATCAAATCCTGAAATGTCATTATTTCGTTCTGAACGGTTATTGTTTATATTTGCTAATTTTTATATAATATTGTTAAGGACTTTAAATCAAAAAGGAGTTTCATTATGAAAAAGAATCGCAAAGCTAAAAAGTGGCAATTGTATGCAGCAATTGGTGCTGCAAGTGTAGTTGTATTGGGGGCTGGAGGGATTTTGCTCTTTAGACAACCATCTCAGACAGCTGTAAAAGATGAGCCTACTCATCTTGTTGTTGCCAAGGAAGGAAGCGTGGCGTCCTCTGTTCTATTGTCAGGGACAGTAACAGCAAAAAATGAACAATATGTTTATTTTGATGCTAGTAAGGGAGATTTAGATGAAATCCTTGTTTCTGTGGGTGATAAGGTCAGCGAAGGGCAGGCTTTAGTCAAGTACAGTAGTTCAGAAGCCCAGGCGGCCTATGATTCAGCTAGCCGAGCAGTAGCTAAGGCAGATCGTCATATCAACGAACTCAATCAAGCACGAAATGAAGCCGCTTCAGCTCCGGCTCCACAGTTACCAGCGCCAGCAGGAGGCGAAGGTGCAACAGCCCAAACTCCAGCGCAAGTTTCAGGAAATGCAGTGTCATCTATTGATGCACAGCTAGGTGATGCTCGTGATGCACGTGCAGATGCAGCAGCGCAATTAAGCAAGGCTCAAAGTCAGTTGGATGCCATGACGGTTCTCAGTACCTTAGAGGGAACTGTGGTCGAAGTTAACCACAATGTTTCTAAATCTCCAACAGGAGCTAGCCAAGTGGTCGTTCATGTCGTAAGTAATGAAAACTTGCAAGTTAAGGGAGAACTATCTGAATATAACCTTGCCAATTTATCTGTTGGACAAGAAGTAACCTTTACATCTAAAGTTTACCAAGATAAGAGCTGGACTGGTAAGATTAGCTATATCTCTGACTACCCTAAAAACAATGGCGAAGCAGCGAGTACAGCGGCTGCCGCAGCAGCTGGTAATTCTGGCTCAAAATATCCATATACCATCGATGTTACAAGTGAAATTGGTGATCTGAAACAAGGATTCTCTGTAAGTGTTGAGGTCAAGAACAAGAGTAAAGCTATTTTGGTTCCTTTAACAAGTGTTGTTATGGAAAATGATAAGAATTATGTCTGGGTACTTGACGAGCAGAAAAAGGCCAAGAAAGTGGAAGTTGGTTTGGGAAATGCTGATGCAGACAACCAAGAAATCACTTCAGGTCTGACAAATGGAGTCAAGGTCATCAGTAACCCAACGTCTTCTCTAGAGGAAGGAAAAGAGGTGAAGGCTGATGAAGCAACTAATTAGTCTCAAAAATATCTGCAGAAGCTACCGTAACGGTGACCAAGAACTGCAGGTTCTCAAAAATATCAACTTAGAAGTGAATGAGGGTGAATTTGTTGCCATCATGGGACCATCTGGTTCTGGTAAATCTACACTGATGAATACGATTGGCATGTTGGATACACCAACCAGTGGAGAGTATTATCTTGAAGGTCAAGAAGTTGCTGGACTTGGTGAAAAACAACTAGCCAGGGTCCGCAACCAACAAATTGGATTTGTCTTTCAGCAGTTCTTTCTTTTATCCAAACTCAATGCTCTGCAAAATGTAGAATTGCCCTTGATTTATGCGGGAGTTTCAGCTTCAAAACGTCGCAAGTTAGCTGAGGAATATCTTGATAAGGTTGAATTGACTGAGCGTAGTCACCATTTGCCTTCGGAATTATCTGGTGGTCAAAAGCAACGTGTGGCTATTGCGCGTGCCTTGGTAAACAATCCTTCTATTATTCTAGCGGATGAACCGACAGGAGCCTTGGATACCAAAACAGGTAACCAAATCATGCAATTATTAGTTGAACTGAATAATGAAGGAAAAACCATTATCATGGTAACGCATGAGCCCGAAATCGCAGCTTATGCCAAACGCCAGATTGTCATTCGAGATGGGGTCATTTCGTCTGATAGTACACAGTTAGAAAAGGAGGAAAACTAAGATGCAGAATCTGAAATTTGCCTTTTCATCTATCATGGCCCACAAGATGCGCTCTTTTCTCACTATGATAGGGATTATCATTGGTGTTTCCTCAGTTGTTGTGATTATGGCTTTGGGGGATTCCATGTCTCGTCAGGTTAATAAAAACATGACCAAGTCACAGAAGAATATCCATGTTTTTTTCTCGCCAATTAAAAGTAAAGACGGTTCTTTTACCCAAAAACAATCAGCATTGACAGTTTCTGGGAAAGAAGAGGAAGTTCCTGTGGAACCACCAAAACCACAAGAAGCCTGGGTCAAGGAGGCTGCTAAAGTTAAAGGTGTAGATAGTTACTATGTAACCAACTCGACCAATACCACCCTGTCTTATAAAGACAAAAAAGTGGAGCGCGCTAGCTTGACAGGTGGAAATATTACTTACATGAAGGCTGTTGAAAATGAAATTGTTGCAGGCCGCAGTTTCATAGCTCAGGATTATAAAGATGTGGCCAGTGTCATTTTGCTAGACCAAGAACTTGCTAATAGCCTGTTTGGATCTGCTCAAGAAGCTGTTAACCAGGTTATAGATGTTGGTGGCTTTAGCTATCGTGTCATTGGTGTCTATACCAGCGATGAGGCCAAGACTGCCAAGACTTTTGGTATTGGTGGACTTCCAATTACGACTAATATTTCTCTTGCCAATAACTTCAATATGGATGAAATTTCTGATATTGTCTTCCGTGTCAATGATACCAGTTTGACACCGACTGTGGGACCAGAATTAGCTAGAAAATTGACCGAGATTGCTGGTCTTCAGCAAGGGGAGTATCAGGTAGCAGATGCGACTGCAGCCTTCCAAGAAGTACAACAACTGTTCGGTTTTATAACTACGATTATTAGTGCCATTGCAGGAATTTCACTTTTTGTTGGAGGGACTGGTGTTATGAACATCATGCTGGTTTCGGTGACGGAGCGTACGCGTGAGATTGGTCTCCGTAAGGCTTTGGGTGCAACACGTGCTAATATTTTAATCCAGTTTTTGATTGAATCCATGATATTGACCTTGCTTGGTGGAGTCATTGGTTTAACCATTGCGACAGGCTTGACCGCTATAGCTGGTATACTGTTACAAGGTTTGATTGCGGGTATAGAAGTGGGAGTATCAATCCCAGTTGCCCTATTTAGTCTTGCAGTTTCGGCTAGTGTTGGTATGATTTTTGGAGTCTTGCCAGCCAACAAGGCATCGAAACTTGATCCAATTGAAGCCCTTCGTTATGAATAGAATAAACAAGATGGACACTCGTCTATCTTGTTTTTTGTATGGATTTCCCTATCGAAAATCAGTAAAAATATGATATAATGAAGTGTTAGAAAAACAGGTTTCATTTGCCTGGAAAGGAAAAATTATGTCTGAAAAGAATTTTTATATTACAACACCGATTTACTATCCATCTGGTAAACTTCATATCGGTTCTGCCTACACAACCATTGCTTGTGATGTTCTAGCACGTTACAAACGCCTTATGGGCTACGATGTCTTTTATCTGACAGGTTTAGATGAGCATGGTCAAAAGATTCAACAAAAAGCAGAAGAAGCTGGCATCACACCTCAAGCCTATGTTGATGGGATGGCAGTTGGAGTCAAAGAACTCTGGCAATTACTCGATATCTCATACGATAAATTCATCCGTACAACGGATGATTACCATGAAAAAGTAGTGGCTCAAGTATTTGAGCGCTTGCTGGCTCAAGATGATATCTATTTGGGTGAATACTCTGGTTGGTATTCAGTTTCAGATGAGGAATTCTTTACAGAAAGCCAGCTTGCAGAAGTATTCCGTGATGAAGCCGGAAATGTGACTGGTGGTATCGCTCCATCAGGTCACGAAGTGGAATGGGTATCTGAAGAGTCTTATTTCCTTCGTCTTAGCAAGTACCAAGACCGTCTAGTAGAATTTTTCAAAGCTCATCCTGAATTTATCACTCCAGATGGTCGTCTGAATGAAATGCTTCGCAACTTTATCGAGCCAGGTTTGGAAGATTTGGCTGTTTCTCGTACAACCTTTACATGGGGTGTTCCGGTACCATCAAATCCTAAACATGTTGTCTACGTTTGGTTTGATGCTCTACTCAACTATGTGACAGCTCTTGGCTACGATCAAGACGAACACGCTAACTTTGACAAGTTCTGGAACGGAACAGTCTTCCATATGGTTGGAAAAGACATCCTTCGTTTTCACTCAATCTACTGGCCAATCCTTCTTATGATGTTGGATATCAAATTGCCAGAACGTTTGATTGGTCATGGTTGGTTTGTCATGAAAGACGGTAAGATGTCTAAGTCTAAAGGGAATGTTGTCTATCCTGAAATGTTGATAGAGCGTTATGGACTAGATCCACTGCGCTACTACCTCATGCGTAGCCTTCCAGTTGGTTCAGATGGAACCTTTACTCCTGAAGACTATGTAGGCCGTATCAACTATGAATTGGCTAATGACCTAGGAAATCTCCTCAACCGTACGGTTTCTATGATTAATAAGTACTTTGACGGGCAAGTCCCTGCCTATGTAGAGGGTGTAACAGAGTTTGACCATGCTCTTGCTCAAGTAGCTGCTGAATCAATCGCTGACTACCATACTCACATGGAAGCAGTTGACTACCCACGTGCCCTAGAAGCAGTATGGACTCTTATTTCACGTACTAATAAATACATCGATGAGACCGCACCATGGGTCTTGGCTAAGGATGAAGCACTTCGCAATCAATTGGCAAGTGTTATGAGCCACTTGGCAGCCAGCCTGCGTGTTGTAGCTCACTTGATTGATCCATTTATGATGAAAACCAGTCGCGCGGTCTTGACTCAACTTGGTTTAGCAGAAGTTTCTAGCCTTGAAAACTTGAGCTTGGCTGATTTCCCTGCAGGTGTGACTGTAGTTGCTAAGGGAACACCAATCTTCCCACGTCTGGATATGGAAGAAGAAATCGCCTATATCAAGGAACAAATGGAAGGCAACAAACCAGCAGTCGAAAAAGAGTGGAACCCAGACGAAGTTGAACTCAAACTAAACAAGGAAGAAATCAAGTTTGAAGACTTTGACAAGGTCGAAATCCGTGTCGCAGAAGTCAAAGAAGTGTCTAAAGTAGAAGGTTCAGATAAGTTGCTTCAATTCCGCTTGGATGCTGGCGATGGTGAAGATCGTCAAATTCTTTCTGGGATTGCAAAATACTATCCAAACGAACAAGAATTGGTCGGCAAGAAAGTTCAAATCGTTGCCAATCTCAAACCACGCAAGATGATGAAGAAATATGTCAGTCAAGGGATGATTCTCTCAGCTGAACATGATGGACAATTAACCCTTCTTACAGTTGATTCAGCTGTACCAAACGGAAGTGTGATTGGGTAAAAGTAAAACACTAAAGTCAGTTGAAAGAAAAGTCCTTAGACTACAAGTTTCTAAGGACTTTTCTTTGTTGACTAAACTGAGATTTTCATTGATGGGATTCGTATTATGTATGGTCGCAGACAATAACCACAAATATACTCACTAAGTTCTAGGCAAGTAAGTTGGGTTCATGAGTGGCAACTGGAAGTTGAGATTGGCTTGGATCTGAAAAACACGGGGAAAAAGTCGCTTGCCCCTCAAAAGAAAGCAAAAATCGAAAAAAATTCTACGTTGAAAAGTCATGTGGAAGTTGCTTTTAGAACTTACCTTTATTTTTCTATCTTTATTAGAATGACTTCTAATGTAGAAGTATAATAGATTTTTTGGTATAATAAAAGTTATGGAAATCGAAAAAACCAACCGTATGAATGCGCTCTTTGAATTTTATGCGGCGCTTTTGACAGATAAGCAAATGAATTATATCGAGCTCTACTACGCTGATGATTATAGCCTTGCTGAAATTGCCGAGGAATTTGGTGTCAGTCGTCAGGCTGTTTATGATAATATTAAGCGGACAGAAAAGATTCTAGAAGATTATGAGATGAAATTGCACATGTATTCGGACTACATTGTCCGCAGTCAGATTTTTGACCAGATCTTGGAGCGTTATCCTAAGGATGACTTTCTGCAGGAGCAGATAGAAATTTTAACAAGCATTGATAATAGAGAATAAGAGGAAGAAAAATGGCATTTGAAAGTTTAACAGAACGTTTGCAGAACGTCTTTAAAAATTTACGTAAAAAAGGAAAAATCTCTGAGGCTGATGTCCAAGAGGCAACCAAAGAAATTCGCTTGGCCTTGCTCGAGGCCGACGTTGCCTTGCCTGTTGTAAAGGACTTTATCAAGAAAGTTCGTGAGCGTGCAGTCGGCCATGAGGTCATTGATACCCTTAAACCTGCGCAACAAATTATCAAAATCGTTGATGAGGAATTGACAGCTGTTTTAGGTTCTGATACGGCAGAGATTATCAAGTCACCTAAGATTCCTACAATCATCATGATGGTTGGTTTACAGGGGGCTGGTAAAACAACTTTTGCTGGTAAATTGGCCAACAAACTCAAGAAAGAAGAAAATGCTCGTCCTTTGATGATAGCGGCGGATATTTATCGTCCTGCGGCTATTGACCAGTTGAAAACTCTGGGTCAACAGATTGATGTGCCGGTTTTCGCTCTTGGAACAGAGGTTCCAGCTGTTGAGATTGTTCGTCAAGGTTTGGAACAAGCCCAAGCTAACCATAATGACTATGTCTTGATTGATACGGCAGGTCGTTTGCAGATTGATGAGCTTTTGATGAATGAACTTCGTGACGTAAAAGCATTGGCTCAACCAAACGAAATTCTCCTCGTGGTTGATGCCATGATTGGTCAAGAAGCGGCCAATGTTGCGCGTGAGTTTAATGCTCAGTTGGAAGTCACTGGGGTCATCCTTACCAAGATTGATGGGGATACTCGTGGTGGTGCGGCTCTATCGGTTCGTCACATCACTGGAAAACCAATCAAGTTTACTGGTACAGGTGAAAAGATTACGGACATTGAAACCTTCCACCCAGATCGCATGTCTAGCCGTATCCTTGGTATGGGGGATATGCTCACTTTGATTGAGAAAGCTTCTCAAGAATACGATGAGCAAAAAGCCCTTGAAATGGCTGAGAAGATGCGTGAAAACACATTTGATTTCAATGATTTCATTGATCAGTTGGATCAGGTGCAAAATATGGGGCCGATGGAAGACTTGCTCAAGATGATTCCAGGTATGGCTAACAATCCAGCCCTTCAAAACATGAAGGTAGATGAACGCCAGATTGCTCGCAAACGTGCTATTGTGTCTTCAATGACACCTGAAGAACGTGAAAATCCAGATTTGTTAAATCCGAGCCGTCGCCGTCGTATCGCTGCAGGTTCTGGGAATACCTTTGTCGAAGTTAATAAATTCATCAAAGACTTTAACCAAGCTAAACAGCTTATGCAGGGTGTTATGTCTGGAGATATGAACAAAATGATGAAGCAGATGGGAATCAATCCAAACAATCTTCCTAAAAATATGCCAAATATGGGAGGAATGGATATGTCTGCCCTTGAAGGAATGATGGGACAAGGTGGTATGCCTGACTTATCAGCTCTAGGAGGAGCGGGAATGCCAGATATGAGCCAGATGTTTGGTGGTGGACTAAAAGGTAAAATCGGTGAATTTGCTATGAAACAGTCCATGAAACGCATGGCTAACAAAATGAAGAAAGCGAAGAAGAAACGCAAGTAAGACCGAAGGGCTTTCCTTTCATACAAAAAGAACTCTGAATCCGATTCAGAGTTCTTTTTGTATGTGATTATGTGACTATTAGTCCGTCTCGCTCTGTGCGGTGCGAGACAAAAAAATCACCCGCTATGCGGGTGCGCGTCGAAGATTATACCCAAAAACTCCGAACGCGATACAATAAAGGTGTTCAAGCCAATTGTAAAGCGAAAGGAGAAAAATATGGCACAAAAGGCTCATAGTTTATCGCACACAAAGTGGCACTGTTCTATCACATTGTGTTCACTCCTAAGTATAGACGAATAGTAATCTATAATCAATATCGAAGTAGTTTAGACGAAATATTTCATCGCTTGTGTAGTTATAAAGGAGTTGAAATTATCGAGGGTCACTTAATACCAGACCATGTACATATGTTAGTAAGTATTCCACCAAATTAAAGAAATTATCTAGTGGATGATTTCTTCATGAGTATAAAAATTTGAGAACGAGTAAAGCATGATATAGCACTAGATAAATTGAATGTAAAGGAATATGAGGCTCCCTTTAGGGATAGTAGTAAGTAATACTAAAGCCTCTTTAAGAGGCAAGTGACGAGTCAATAGCAATAAGCCTTGAACAAAGTGAAAGCCAGCGTCTTTAAGCGCTGGCTGGTCATGATTGGTCTATTCCCACTCAACGGTTGCAGGTGGTTTACTTGTGATATCGTAGACGATACGGTTAACATGGTCTACTTCGTTTACGATACGTACTGAGATTTTTTGAAGGACTTCCCAAGGAATTTTAGCAAAGTCAGCTGTCATACCATCGATAGAGGTGATTGCACGGATTGCAATCGTGTAGTCATACGTACGACCGTCACCCATAACACCGACTGAACGAACACCTGTATTAACTGTGAAGTATTGCCAGATATCGCGGTCAAGACCAGCTTTGGCAATTTCTTCACGAAGGATAGCATCTGATTCACGAACGGTTTCAAGTTTCTCTTCAGTGATTTCACCCATGACACGGATAGCAAGACCTGGTCCTGGGAATGGTT
>ERZ773009.1706-NODE-1706-length-14729-cov-5.199128_pt1 | contig 14729 bp, 10 predicted proteins | sample MGYA00580663_ERZ773009 | MGnify/ENA primary metagenome ERZ773009 (study PRJEB29015, sample SAMEA2737969) | human oral metagenome | biome: human oral; feature: human-associated habitat; material: dental | place: China | collected 2026 ... | reverse complement strand
ATATAAGCTTTCTTCTCTTGTATTACAAATCTGTAAATAAAGAATAAACTTATAAATTAAAATAGGTTTATTTTTTCATATAATTAATAAGTAATTCTTGAAATATAAGCATGCGTCAAGAATTATTTAAATAAATTTAGGAGGTGCATATATATGCAACAAGGTAAAAAAGCAGCTGCAATCGGACCTACTGTATGGTCTCAAGTACAAGAAGAAAATAAGAAATTGGTTTTATCACAAGAAGTGATATATCCAATAGCTTACTCTAGTGATGGAACTCCTTATATGGATGACATTAACTTAGAGGAAACTGGTAAAACAGAAGAAGTAAATATTGATTTACCAGTAGTGGATAAAGATGGTAAAAATGGTTCTTTTACTGTTAAGGTTACACTTGTAGAATACAAGTATACACCAGTTAAAGGTGAACCTCAAAAATGGTGGTTTCCACTAGCTCCAGACCAAAAGAGCTTAATTACATTACTTGAACAAAACTTAGCAATTCAAAAACTTGCTAAAGCTATGAAAGATTATGTTGATATTACTTTGGGAACTAACCCAGCAATTATAAATGCTGGAATTCCTGAAATAGGACTTAGTCATGCATTATCTTTGACAGGTAATGAAATCACAAAAGAAGTAGAAGAATTAATGGTAGCAAACTTAAGAGGAAGTATGAGTCCATCAGATGCTAATAAAGAAATCATAAATCAAGCATCTAAGATTTCTAAGAATTATATTAATTCTCAATTTGATGCAGCTCATAGCATCAGTTATATTAAAGCAATCAAAGAAGTTATCAAATTATTGAAAGATAGAAACATTGACTTGACTTCTACAACAGGAAGACAACTTCAATCTAATATTGGAACTTCTAATATGACTGCTGTAGTGGTAGATAATAAAATATCTCCAGATGTAAATGCAATAGATAATACTAAGAGAAGTGAACAAGGTTCATTATCTAAAGTAAATCTATTCTAATAAGTTATTCACTTCTATATTTTATATTATATCAAAATGAAGATAGTATCTCAAGCTTAGGTTTCAATACTTAGGTTTGAGATATGTTCTTTATTTTTTCGCCATTTTTAGAAAGAAGTTACGAAGAAAATTGGTTAAAATTGGCATTTCTTACTCAAATAATGCTTATATATAATAAAGTGTAATAATCAAATATTACTAATAAAAAATAAATAAGGAGTGATTTAAATGACACAAAACACAAACATGGAAAAAGAAGGGTTCAATATTAACTGGATGGGTGTATTAAAATACACTGTTATTGCTGGTGTAGTAGCGGGTGCATATTATGTTGGAAAGAAACAAGGAGCTAAACAAGAAGCTCTAAAACATATCTCTACAGAACCTGTTAATACTGTAGTACAAGAAACATCTGAAATCTAACAAGATTTCAAAAGAACTTAGCTTTATAAGTTGAGTTCTTTTTTTTCGTGTTTAATGATACAATTTTAGGTTTATTTTAAAAAGACATTAGGAGGGAAATAAAAATGATTAAAGCAATTAGTAATGTTGGAAATCTTACAAATTTAAATCATTCTAGAAATGAAAAGGTTCTTGTATTAGGAGTTAAATATGAAGGTTCTATTATGCCTATAGAACAGTTCTATGCACATATAAATGCAGCTATTTATTACCATAGAGAGAAAAACTCTTTTGTAGAATACGATATTATAACACTAGATAATAAGCAAATATTAAAACTTGAAGATATAGAACATATTATAGAAAATAGTACTGATAATTATCCTACTGTAAGAGTAGTAACATTTTCACCAGAAGTTTATAGAGCTTTTATAAAAGGTCAAGATTTACTTAAAAGTAAGTTTAAAGATAAAATAATACTTGAATATGTAGGAAATTCTATTGTATCTATGGAAGAGCTTGATATTCCATCTCGTGTATTTTTTGTTTTTTCTTGTGATAAACCTATTAGTGAAGGAAGAAAAAACTTTGCAAAAGAAACATATAATGTATATAGATGTCAAGGATATTCTACTGATAAAATAAAATCACTTCCGTATAAAAATGACTACGAAAGAAGTATACTTTTGGAAGATAAGGAATTTATTGAATGGTATAATAACACACCTTTAGACCCAATAGAGTTTATGGGTATAATGAGTAAATATCTACAACCACAAAAATATAGAAAGGAGGAAGAAGATAGATTATGATATGGCAAAAAGTAACAACTGACCCAACTAAGAAATACTACTTTACTATTCAGAATATCTCTGTAGTACCGAACTCTTATGTGTATATAAAGATAAAAGATACAGATAGTACACCTACAGATGATAATGGAGCAATTAAACTTACTTCAAAGAATATGTTTTCGTCTGTACTACCTGCAAACTCTTATATGTATCTTGCAACTTCTGATGGTGGAGTTATAGGTTCTGTAGTAAATGAAGTAATTCCTATTATGAATTACGATATAGAAACAGTTCACCATGATATAGCACTTACGTCTGGACTTAAAGATATAGATGTACCAAAAGGAGGACTTTTAGTTCTTCAAAATAAAACAGATGAAACTATCTATTTTACAGTAGGAAAGAAAGAAGGTAAAGGAGAACTAGAAAAGCACCAAATATTTGCAATAGCATTTGCAAACGATACTAAAGTTCAAGTAACAGGAAATCCTACAGCTAAGTTTACTTATATTATTACTAATAGTATTAATATGACAGGACTTGATAAAACTATAACTGATAAGCTTGATTATGTCTTGTCTAATCTAAATATATTTACAGATAAGTATATTACAAAAGAAGCACTAGAACAAGTAGCTAATATGATAGGAAGAGGAGAATGGAGTAGTAATTTAAACTTTAATATAGGAAACTCTACTGAAATTGAACCAAATGAATATGTTTCTATAAATATAAAAGGTAATCCTCAAAAGACTAATTTCCAAGATGCAATTATAGAAGCTATAGGAGAGCTTACATTCTATGAAGTAGGTCAAACACAAGAACTTCTTAAAACTTCATTTAGTTTAGCTATAGATAGTAATAATACTACTGATAAAATAAATGATATTTTCTTAGGTAATGAAGATGCTTATGGAATTATAGATAATGTAAAACTATTTATGGCAAAGAATAAAGAAAGTTTTGTAATTAAGTTTAAGCTTAATAAAGCTTATAAAGTAACTGGTTCGTATAAAGTAAGAGTAGTTGGTTATAGATATGAAGTTAAAACTAAAGTAACTTCTTTTGATAATGTTAATTCTGATATTAATGATTATAAAATTAAATCTGATAAAATAGAATATATGTCAAAAGAAAGTATAGCTGAAATACATAATAAGATAGTAGAAGATTTAAAAAATGCAAAAGAAAAAGTAATAGAAAACTTTATATATAACTCAGCTTCTTCTACAGATAGAAAATTAGTATTTAATAAAATGATAGCTGGAGTATCGAAACTTGCTTTATCTGTTGATTTTGATGAAACTAGCGGTATTCTAACTACTGAGATTAGTAAAACTATACTTGGAAGTGATTTAAATCCTACAGTTATATCTAGAATAACTGGAAGAGGATTTAAAAGAGGACATACTTTCTCTATTCCTTTATTCTTTTTTTCTGATGAAGAAGCAAGTTTAACTAAAACAGTAGCTGGAGATATAATTACTTTTAAAATTAAACTACATGCATTTAAATCAGTTAATAAAGAATATTACTATTATAAAGAATACTTTAAAAATCTTCATAAAAGACTTGAAGAACATAAAGATGAAGCAAACTTAATTGATAATAGTAAACTTATAATAAACTATTTAGACTGATAAATATTCCCGATATGAGATTTATTTCTTGTATCGGGTCTTTATTTATTTTATTCCCAAAATTTGACAAATTCTTATGTTTATTTATTATATTAATAAGGAGGAATAATAATGTTTGATAATACAAAAGATTTACTTTTTCCAATAGATACACCTACTTATCAAGCTGGTATAGAAGCAAGGTCTATACTTAAAGATAGTAATCTTCGTATGCTTGGTAAAACTCAGGTATTCGTTGGAGCTAAGTCATCAACTGAAGTATCACTTGTGTTCTCAATGTGTAATACACTACAAGAGTCACTTGAACTTTACCATGATATAAGACTTAGAAAATCTCCTCTTCTGATTGCAAAATTAAGAAGATTTTATATTCCAAGAAGAGTAACACTTCCTTTAGGAATTAAAACTGTAAGACTTGATAATGCAATTAATATAAGAGAAGCTATTAAAAATAGACAAAGATACTCACTTCAAAGTGTAATATCTACAGAAAGCTTAATACAAGCAGACTCAGTGTTTTATGACTTATCTACTATAACTAGAGTAATTAAAGCTAATACTATTGATAAGAGAATGAAACTTATGTCTAAGGTAAGACATACTATACTCGAACTTTATAAGCAAAGAATAGAGTCTTTTATGCCAGATGAAGAAGGTAAAGGTGGTTATAAGTTTAGAATATTATATTTTAGAGGTCCATTCCTAACAGATACAGGAATTAGAACCTCTATTATACTTACTCAGCTTATGCGTAATTTTTCTCCGCTTCTTCTTTTCCTTGAATGGATGGCAACTGATATGCTTGGATTTAAAGCTTGGATGAAGAAATTTGGAGTTGTACTTCTTTTTGATAATGCAAAAGGAAAGTCTATGAGTTTAGTATTTAATGATACTTTCTTAAAGTCTAAAAACTTTAATCTTAGATATATACTTGCAAGACTTCATGTTATGGATGGTAGAGATATACAAGAAGTAGAAAACATGATGAATGAAGACTTAAATGAAGAAATTAATAATGTTTCTGATGTAGCAGATAGTGATAATATTGAAGAAAAAGAAAAAGATGATAAGAAAGCAGAAAAGACTGTAATTAAAGATATTAATAATACAGAAGAAGATATTGCTGATTTAAACGAAGAAACTAATAATGATAAGCTGGAGCTTGAAACATTTGAAGAAGCAGAAGATGTTGCAGATGATTTGCAAGATGATAATCTTACTGAGGAAACTCTTCGTAATATAAATGAAGTAGATGAAGACTTAGAAGATGAGATAGTTGAGATAAATCAAAAGCAAGAAGATAACAAGATAGTTAAAAATGATAAAAAACAAGAAGAACTTTATCAAAAGATAGTAGATGATAAACATTCTACTGAAATGGAAAAAGCTCTTGCTTTACAAGAAGTTCATAACTATTCTAATCTTAAGAAAGCAGTAGAAACTCACGAAGTTAAAACTCTTAGAAAGAAACTAGTTGCTTCTTCTAAAACACCAAAAGAAATAGCAAATGATATTAAAAAGCATACTCTCGAAGTAGAAGATGATAATATAGACCCTAATTCTGATTATTCTAAGAATATGATTAATACTTATACTAAATCATATAAGAAGAACTTTAAAGAAGATGACTTTCAAAATATAATAAAGAACCCAATGAAGTATACTTATCCTGCTCTTCTTACAGATGTAAGTTCAAAAGATATTTCTGATAGAGAGTTTATGGGAACACTTAAAACATTTAAGTATCAAACTCATAATGGACAGGAAATAGAATTTAAACTTCAAATTCCTGAAACTACTGAAGATGGAAGAATATTCATAGGTGGTTCATATAAAAGAATAACTTTCCAAAATGCAGCAAAACCAGTAATTAAATCTGGAGAGAATGTAATAGTTACTACATCTGGAGGAAAGAAGATTATATGCTCAATACAAGGTTCATTTGCTTCTATGGAAGAAAAGTCTGTAGTTATGGCTTTAAAGAAGATATCTGATTTAACTAAAGATATAAAAGTTAAAACCACAAAAGACCTAGGAGATTTTATATATAAGAATAGAGTATCTTATTCTCTTATATATCTAAATCGTTATTTTACATCTATAAGAAATCAAAATATAGATATTGATTTCCGTGGATATAGTAAAATATCAAATGATAAAACATATATTGGACACATAGGTTCAACTCAGCTTTTCCATAATCCAGAAAAAGATACTATCTATATGGTATTCAATGGAAAGAAAAGAGAAGAAAGTTCTATGAAGTTTATACTTCAGCTTCTAGAACAGTTATATCCAGATATTGCACCTAAAGCTATATCACAAGCTAAGAATATAACTCATACAAGAATAAATGGAGCATATGCAAAGATAATGGGAAAAGAAATTCCTATAATTTTAATTCTTATGATTGCATGTCCTTTATTTAAGAAAGGCGGAGAAGAAGGACTTCTTGATATACTAAAAGAAAATCTAGGACTTGAGTATAAAGTAGTTAATAAATCAACGGTTGATAAAATACCTGAAACTAATAGAGTCTATGGAGTTATAGAATTACAAGATTATGCAATTCTTATTAAGTATAATTCTGTAACTGCAGAACTATTACTTTCACCACTACTAGAAATGGATTTGACTTCTTATAATAAAATTGATATAAATGTAATAATGCAAGATTATATCAAAAACTCTAATACTACTTTATATATAGAAAACTTCGTAGAGGATTTCCTTGACCCAATTACTCAAAGAATATGTGCAGTTTATGGAATTCCTGATGATTTTATAGGACTTATGCTTTATGCTGTTTCTTTATTTACAGATTATAAAACATATACATCTTCTGATATAAGAAACTATCGTGTAATTGGACCTGATGAAGTAATTAATAGATGTATTTATCAAGTTATATCTGATGCTTTTGCAGCTTCTAATGCTAAAGTAAAGCGTGGTTCTAGACCAGATATAAAGATATCCCAAGATGCAGTAGTTCAAACTATTAATAAACTTACATCTAAAGTAGAAAGTAATGACTTATCTCCTATTCGTGCTATAATGCAAAGAACAGAAGTTTCATTTAAAGGACATGGAGGTATTAATGATGAAAGGTCATATAACCAAGAAAGAAGATTATTTGCTGAGCACAATGTTGGAACAGAAACTAGAAGTACAGCATATTCTGCAAATGCTGGTATAAAAAAGTTCTTACCATTTAATCCAGTAATAGCAGATGCTACAGGAAACTATAATTCTGCAACTCCTGAAGAAGCAGTTAAAGACTTTAATCCATCTAATATGTATTCATTTGTAGAAAGTCTAGTTCCATATATAGACTCAGACCATATAAATAGAGTACTTATGGTTTCAGGTCAATTTGGTCATATACTTCCAATAGAAGGAGGAGATACATATCCTGTATCAACACATGCAGATGAGTCAGCTCTTTATATGACACCACAATTCTCATACTTTGCTAAAATGAATGGAGTTGTAAAAGAAGTAAACCAAGACTATATTATAATAGAATACAAGAATAAAGAAGTAGAAGGAGTTAAACTTGAGGATATAAATCGTAACTCAGATAAAGGATATTATCTAAAGAATGATTTTATTCTTGCAAAAGCTTTTAAAGTAGGAGAAAAAGTATCTAAGGGAGACCTTATTGCTTTTAATAAAAACTTCTATAAGAAGAAAAGTAATGGTAAGGTTGCACTGACATTTGCAACACTTCAACATATAGCTTTAATGGACCATCAACTATGTTGGGAAGACTCATGTGTCATTTATGAGAAGATGAGTAAGGCTCTTGCGACTCCACTTGCTAAGAGAGTAGCTCGGACAATCGACCTGAATAGTTCAATCACAAATCCAATAACAGATATGCAATCAGAAGTAGATGCAAGTACCGTTCTTCTTAAATATTCTCAGCTTTCAGATGATGAAACTATCAATAATATTTTTATGGGTGCTGACTCTTTAATAAACGAAGAAATGCATGCAAAATATAAAGGTAAAATAGTTGATATAAGAATATACTATAGAATGAAGAAAGATACTATAATGTCAGATAGTGTTAAAAAGTTCCTAAGAGATGTAACACAAAAGCAAAGACTTCAAAAGAATACAAGAAGTTTAGATGGTGTAACTTCTAGGTTCTCTAAAGCTACATTATCAGGAGAACCTCAACTTCTAACTGCTGGTAAGTTTTCTAAAATTAATGGAGATATAGTAGAAGACGGTAAAATGCTTGTTGAATACTTTATTGAAGTTAAAGATAGAGCTGGTTCTGCGGATAAGATAGTTGTAGATAGAAGTCTTAAAGCAGAAATATCATCAGTTTTCCCAGATGAAATGCGTCCAATAGGAGTATTATCTGGTAGAAGACCAAGTATGATATTCTCTAACTACTCAGAGCTAAATCGTATGACTTCTGGACTTAATAAACACGCAATGCTTCTTGCTTGTCTTGCAGATATAGCAATAAGAGCAAGAATAATGCTTAATAAGAAACCAGAACCTGATACACTTCTTGATTATAAATCTAATATGGATATGGTTGAGGGAAAAATAGGATATAAATAGAAGGAGGAATAAAATGAAAGAGTTTAATTTTGAAATGCTACAAGATGAAGCTTGTGATAAAGCGATATCTTATGTACTTTCGTCTGGTTTTGAAAATATTACTGCTGTTGATTTAATGTATGGAAATGAGTCAGCTTATATTGATGATAGTTTTATAGCTAAGGTAAAAAGAGGTATTAGAAATATTACTACTTTTAGAACAGCTACTAAGATTAAAAACCTTGCAAAAGATATTGAAAGACTTTCTAAAGAGAAAATATCTAAAGGTCCTACAGATGGAATAAATATTAATTATGAAATGTTTCAAAATATGTTAAAGTTTTTAAGAAATAGAGCAAATAATGTTATGAAAGTAGTTCCTATGATGGAAGAGCTTAGAGATATGATAAAAGATATAGAAAGCAATAAAGAATTAGTTACTAAACTTGGTCAAATGGATTTACAAGGAACGACTAAAAAAGCTGTAGTATTTACTACTATATTTAGTATTATACATGGACATTTTATACGTCAAGGATTTAAAGATATGCATTACTATAAAGGAAGTGAAGGACCTTGGTATGGATTATCTGTAGCTCAAGTTGTAATTAGTTCTTTAGCTATTGCGATAGCAGTAGGTGCAATAGTTAATTGGATGTTTACTTTAAAGAAAGGTGGAAATCTTAACAAAAGTGATAAAGATGCTTTAGTATTAAAAGAGTTACAAACTAAATTTGAAGGTTTATTAAATCAATCTTCTAAGATAGTTAAAACTTTAATAGGAATAAATCCTACATCAAATTCTGATATATCTGAACAAGTTAAGGCCATTGCAGATAGAGAAAAAGTACAAATGATATTCAATGCTTCTTTACTTGAACATACTCAACAAGTTTCTTATGAAGAAAAGGTTAAAATAGTTGACGAACTTCAAAGTTTTAGCTCTGTTAATTTAGAGGCTATGTTAAACTTAGATGGACTTAAAAAGTCTCTTACTATGTATAATAAAATAGCTGCAAAACTTAAATCTGTTGGTTTTTTCTCTGCTGATGCTGAAATGACTTTAAATAACTCAAATATTATATTAGGTTACTTATTATCATCTACAGATATAACATTACTTGGAATACAAGGAGTATTAGAAGATGCTAAGAAATACTAAGGAGGTATTATATGTTTAAATATAACTATGCTGGAATTCCTAGTATTTCTAAAAAGTCTGAAGTTGAAACATTTGTAATAAATCAAATATCTGCTGCTGAGTCTTTGATAGACGCTAATGCTTATTCTATGGAAGTTATAGACACTAAAGCAATACTATCAGCTACACTTACAGATATAGATATAATGTTAAAAGGAACTGAAGCAACAGAAGATAAAGGTCCATGGTATAAAAGACTATGGGAAGCTATTAAAACTGCATTTAAAACTCTTTGGGGTTATATTACTTCATTCTGGAAATGGATTTGGGGTAAATTTAAAGCTGGAAAAGATAAAATAAAAAATGGAATAATATCTTTTTGTGTAAAAAGAGTATGGCTTATGAAAGCTTTAAAATGGCTTAAAGATAAATTCCCGGGAAAGAAAGCTAAAGAGACTACTGAAGATGAAGTTAATAAAGCAATAGATGCAACTGAGAATGAAATACAGGAAGAACTTAAGAAAGCCAGAATGAATAAATTTTCTGGCTTTGAAAGTATAATAGGAACAGAAGGAATATGGGACTCTATAACTGGTTTCTTTGCTTCTATAAAGAAATGGATTAAAGATAAAATAATGTGGTTTGTAAGAAATTGCTTAGTTTCTGAAGAAATGCAAGAAATGATGGAAAAAGGAGTTAAGCAAACTACAGAAGAAAGTAAAAGTACAGTAACTACTATTTGCTATATAAACAAAGAGAAACTACCAATATTTAAAGATAGATTAAGTGAGCTTAAAGATTGGTTGGTTAATGTATCCTCTAATAGTGAAAAAGTTGGAGTTAAATATATGAATTTACTTGGTTCAATGACTGCGATTTATATTTTATTCTTAAGAGGAGATACTCTAGGTAAAGTAGCAACTAAAGAAAGCTTTACTAGTGAAGAAGTACATAAGTTTTTAAATCTATGTCAAACAGCATTAGAAGAAGAACTTGAAGGAAATACAAACATTGCTAAATCTGCAATAGATAATCCAAATGTATTTACATTAGAAGCTTACTTTAAGGAATTTAAATTTGATGATTTATTTCCTACATTAGAAGCTGTATCTGAAATATCTGAAGTTATTTCTAATAATACAAAGAATTCTGATATAATGAAAGAAATAAACTCATATACAGAAGATAATATAGAAGCTAAACTTGCAAGTTTCTGTGAAGATATAGAACTAGCAGCAAGACTTGGTTTACTTAGTGGTGTTATGAATTTAAATAACACTGCATCTAAAAGACTTGCAAAAATAGTTACAGAAATTACAAATAAGATGAATAATATAGTAAGTAACTCAGCAAGTGAGTAATATTTTACCCAAACTGGACTTAGTTCTGGTTTGGGTATTACTATTTTTATTACCGTTTATTACCTCTAATAGAAAAACAAAATTCTAAGTTTAACATGAGAAATAAAAAGGAGGTTTAATATAAATACTATGGAAAATAATAAAGAAATAGATATGAAAAAAGAGAATGAACTGATAAAAAATACCATTGACAGTACTATAAATGCTGTAGAGAAAAACCTATCAAATGTTCAAGCTCTTATCAATGCAAGAACTGAACATACTGTAAAACTTCCAGCGACAGTTCTTAATAATCTTGACCCAGAAGAACTTAATATATCTGCAAGAAATATAAGTCTTGATAATGGTAATTTATTTACATTTACAAATCTTAAAGCAGATGGATTATCAGGTGACCCACTTCAAAATGCACTAGGTAGTGATATTACTAATGCTGCTGTAACATTAAATGCTTTTATGCCAAATGGAAACCATGCATTTATTCGTATGGTAGACCAAAATATATATCTTGCTGAAAACTTTCCTGCATTAGAAGAAAGTCTTCAGTTATTCATTGATAGTTGTGTAAATGGTTCTTACACAGGAGACCCTTTAAAGTCTACTAAAACACCATTTAAGTTCTATGATAAATCAGGAGCTGAGATAAAAGATGAAGCTGAGATTGCAAGATATACTGAGCTTTTAATACCTACAAGAAGTACATCTGTTTATGCTGAGTCTTTCTTTGATATAGAAATAAATATTCGTAAAAAAGAAAGAAGAGATGGAATGTGTCTTGTTAGATATATAGAATTTAAAAAAGTATTAAAAGAACTTTATATAAAGTATTTACTTAAGAAAACTAAAGTAAAAGATATGATTAAAAAAGAGAAAGTAGTTAAAGTTGCAAAAGTTCCAGAAATAGCACCTCTTCCTGCAAAAGGAAGTAAGAAAGTTGCACTTGAAAGTATTAATAAAAATCATTATTATACTCTTGATGAACTTCGTAAGTTTGGTTATTCTGATGGTCAAATAGATGGATTTGAGTCTGACTATAGAGAAACTGATACAATTAAAGAAATATCTAAAAAGAATGCTGCTTTTACAAAAGAAATACTTATGTATGCAGATGAAAGTTTTGAAGAATTTGTAGAAAGATATAATTCTGGTTTTACAGAACCACTTCATGATATAGAAGCTGCCGTTAGAAGAGGAATGAATAAAAAATCTATTTATCCTAAAGTATTATCTGTAGATGCTGGAAGATATTCTGATGATGTAAATTCTGCTATGATTTCTGAAATGCAAAAAGCTGCAAGAAACATAGATAGAATTAGCTCTTTTGGAACAGAAAGTGCAGATAGTTCTTTTAAAGGACTTGAGAGTTTACTTACAAAAGATAATATACTTGAAAATATTACTCTAGAAGACATCTATAATACATCATTTCCTGATAACTTTAATATAGATAGAGAAACTTATGGATTTGAAAGTGATGGAGCTGAACCTTATATAGAGCCATACTTTATAAATCCAGTACATAAGTTATTCTATAATACTTCTAGATATATAGATATAGATTTTACTCAATACGGAGCAGAAGATGCAACATTTCCTAATGCAGAGCTTAATATGTATGAAAGTACATTCTTACTTAATCATAGAAATGGAGCACCAACACCTCCTAAATCTCAAATAATATCAAAAGATGAAGTAAATGATAACTCTATAGCAAAGCAAAATAAAATAGAAACTCCAGACGGTGAGCAAAAACCAATTAAAATACCACATGGAAGAATAGAAAAACTATTTGCATCGGTAAAAGGAGGAGTTGTAGAAATACTTGACTCTCAAAGATTAGTTCCAGTTCTTCCAGGTAAAAGACTACTAGGAGCTTTTTATATAACACATTCTCATGAACTTATGAGAAACCTTATTCTTACTAGACAGTTTATGTCACAACCTGCTGCATTTATGAATTTAACTGACAGTGAATACGAATTTGCTGGTTCACAAGAAGATTTAGTTGCAAGAATGTTATTTGCAGATAAGCTTAAACCTATAATAGAAAAGAATATGAGTACAAAGTTCTTAAGAGAAAATGCAGAAGTTATGTATACTATATCAAAGATAATGGAAGACCAAGAACTTTCTAATTCTATTAACTACTCAGATATAGCAAATTATAACTTAGTAAACTTATCAAGAATAACATTTATTCCAGCAAGTGAACTACATGTTGCTAGAAATACAGATGAAGGATTTGGAGAAAGCTTTTATCAAAAAGCAAGAGTTCCAGCAAACTTTAGAATAATAGCAAATGAAGCATATCTTGCTTGGGTAGTTCATGATGGTAAACCTATAAACCTTATTCGTGTTCAAGGAGGTCTTGGAGATGGAGGAGGTATTTATGGTACTAATAATGCTCTTCGTCAACTACAAGCACATAAAATGACAAGAGGAGGACTTAGAAGAATAAATGGAAGAGGTCAAAATATATCTGCAGAAACAGTAGTATATCAATCTCAAGGAACAGAAGATTTAATATCTTATATGCAAATCCCGGGATATGACCTTAGAATAGAAAAAGATATGATGCGTCAATGGGAAAATGAAGCAACATCAATAGTTGGATTTAACTCTGCTTTATTTACTTCTGAAGATGGAAGAATTGAACTTGCAAGAAAACTTGCAGATTTAGATGAAATCCAAACTAACAAGATACTTCATGAACAAAGAAGACAAGCAAGACCAGCATCTGACAGAGCAACAAGACTTCTACACTTAAGAGGCGGAGATGATGTAAAAGATGTAATAGTTGAATACATACCTCCATATTTAACTCGTGATAATAATGTTAAGCAATCAGAGGTACTGAAAGAAGTAGCTGAAACTATAGAAGCTATAAAGAATATTTATGAGGCTAAATATGAAGATAATAACGATTATCAAGAAGTCAAAGAGTATGTGATGGAAGAAGTCATAAACAGAATGAATATATCAGATGTACTTGTAACTGCAAGTGATGATATATTAAAAGAAGCAAAGAGAAAGAAAGAAGCAATAGATAGCATCAACATGAAAGAAACTAAATAAAAAAGAAATCTCCTTTATCTAGAAATAGGTAGAGGAGATGGTCTTTTATTTTTTTCCGAAAAAAAGAATAGGTACAAGACCTACTCTTCTTCATCTGGAGCATTATCTAGGATTTCTTTAATCCCAAACCATGCTACAGCAAACATTGCAATCATAAATAATATTAAACTTCCATATGCAATTATATCTTCTCTCATTATTTTCCTCCTTTTACAAACTTATCAAATTCCTCAATTTCTTTTCTATCTCTTCTATATCTTCTTCTCAAGCTATCTTCTAAATCTTGAGTTAAAATATAGATGAAAGCTATTTTATCTTCATCTGAAAGTTTTTCTATATTTTCTTTAGCCACTCTTACCATTGCTTCAAAGTTATCTCTATTTGTATCACGAACTATGTCATCATACATATCACATTTATCAAGATAATAGTTATCATTATAAGACTCAACTTTATACTTATGAAATTCCTTCATGTATTTCTTTTGAACTTCATCAACATAATAATAACCAGAATTCTCAATAACAGCTTTATCTGCAAATTCAAAATTTTTAAAAACTTCTTCCAAATTAATTTCAAATCCATTATTAACTTTAGTTTCATAAACACCTAACATACAAATCACTCCTTAAAATTTATTTTACTATTAATTTACAAATACTATATCATAAAAAATATATTTTGTAAAATATATTTTATTAATTTAACCATAACTTTTGCTAATGATTAATTTGTACTTGCTGTTCTGTTTTCTTCCTGAAGTTTCTTATCA
>ERZ773009.1699-NODE-1699-length-14752-cov-6.074641_pt1 | contig 14752 bp, 9 predicted proteins | sample MGYA00580663_ERZ773009 | MGnify/ENA primary metagenome ERZ773009 (study PRJEB29015, sample SAMEA2737969) | human oral metagenome | biome: human oral; feature: human-associated habitat; material: dental | place: China | collected 2026 ... | reverse complement strand
TCGTGCTCATGCCTTCCTCCTCTCTGTCCTCCGTGGTGGGGTAGCCTGGTGGGGGAGGGCTGGAGGTACTTGGACTACTTTCAGCCTGTCCCACGGGCTCACCGACGCCGCTCCTCGTGATGGCTCTAGTGTAGTGTTGTGCTACACATTACGTCCGATTGTGGGCCGTTCTATCGTGAATGATGTCCGTCACGCCAACGATAGAGGGTGGATCGTGGTACGCCCACCAGGCGTGCCACCTCTGCGATGCTGGCACCCGACTCGACGGCGTCCAGGGCCGCCTGCCGCATCCGCTCCCGCGCGGCCTCGGCGTCGTCCCGGGCGGCTCGTTCGGCCGCCACGGCCTGCTTCAGCTCAATGAGGGCTGCGAGCCAGTCCTCGGCACTCGCCCTCCCTGGTCCCCTGGTCACCATGTGCTCCCCTCTGTCACTTCCCCGCCTGGTGCGGGAGCTCCTGGTCCAGGGTAGTAGCGGTGACCCGGATCCAGGTCTCCAGGCGGAGCCCAATGGCGTGATGCGAGTCCGCGGGCCCCGGGGTTCGTTCCTCGCGAGACGTCGCCCGCCGGGGCTCGCGTCGAGCCGGTCCTGGTGGGAGGCTTGGGGCCACAGCGTCAACAACAGGAGGGCTCCCATGATCAGAGTCGCAATCAACGGGTACGGCAACCTCGGGCGAGGTGCTGAGCGGGCGATCGCCCGGAACGACGACATGGAGCTCGTCGTCGTCTTTACCCGGCGTGATCCGGGCACGGTCGCCACGCAAGGGGCCCCGGTGGCCCACGTCGACGACATGCCGGACTGGGAAGGCAAGATCGACGTCTGCCTCGACTGCGGCGGATCCGCGACGGACCTGGCCGAGCAGGGCCCGGCGGCGGCCGCCTTCTTCAACACGGTCGACTCCTATGACACGCACGCCAAGATCCCGACCTACTTCGCGTCCGTCGACGCCGCTGCCAAGAAGGCCGGCCACCTCGCCCTCATCTCCACCGGGTGGGACCCGGGCCTGTTCTCCATGCTCCGGGTCCTCGGGGACGCGGTCCTGCCCGACGGCACGACGACGACCTTCTGGGGGCCGGGTGTCTCGCAGGGGCACTCGGACGCGATCCGCCGTATCCCGGGGGTGGTGGACGCGAGGCAGTACACGCTGCCGGTGCAGGAGACCGTCGACGCGGTCAAGGCCGGCGACGACGTCGAGCTGACGACCCGCTCGATGCACCGGCGTGACTGCTACGTGGTGGCCGACGACGGCGCCGATCTCACTCGCATTGAGAGGGAGATCGTGGAGATGCCGAACTACTTCGCGGACTACGACACCACTGTGACCTTCATCTCTGCCGAGGAGATGGCCGCGAAGCACAGCGGCATCCCGCACGGGGGCACGGTGATCCGCCGCGGCGAGACCTCCCCGGGGGTCGCTGCGCGCATCGGCTTCGAGCTCGACCTGGGATCGAACCCCGAGTTCACCGGCTCAGTCGTGGTCGCGATGGGCCGGGCGGTTGTAAGGATGGCGGCACGCGGCGAGACCGGGGCGCGCACGGTCTTCGACGTGACGCTGGCCGACCTGTCGGCGAAGGACCCGGCCGACCTGCGCGCGTCGTACCTCTGACTGGCTGCCGGAATCCACGGGCGTGACCGATATGGCCCCGCGCCTTTAACGGCGTTGCACCGAGGACCGTTCGCTATTACGAGTCGATGCGCCAGGCTGCTCCCGACCTCGCTGTACGAGCGTAGGGGCCGGTCTTCCCGAGGAATGCGAGGAGGCCGTCCCCGGTCTCGTCTACAGCGCTTTCTGCCCGCGAGGTTGGCAGAGGCAGGTTCAGGGACTGGGGCACGTGCTCGAGAGCCCGGGTCCGTCAGTGCGGCGCTCGTCAAGGGCGTAGTGGCCGGGTGGGTGCGCACGCGCATTCACTCGGAGGGCTCAGTGGGTAAGGTCGATGTTCTCGCTGTGGATTCCGGCTTCCAGCGCCGGAGGGATCGGCCGGGCCGTCAAGCACGGCCGGGGGCATGCTCTGGGCGCGGGAATGGTCATAATGACGGTGGAGACCGGAGGTGGTCCTGGGTAAGGGGCCAGGTGGTGGGGTGTTCGTCGAGTTCTCCTGGCGTGGGTCCGGCTGAATCCGGGTGGTCTTATGCGGCGCGTCGGATAATCTGCCGCCTGTCTGCTGGCCTGTTCTGTGTGCGTGTCGCAGTCTGAGGATCAGGGCGGTGGGCACTCTCTGCCGCACTGGGGTCCGAGCTCCTGACCTGCGTGGACATTGGGTGTACAAAGGGTTGTGCGGGGTGGGATCGGTTCTGATCCTCAGATTGCGACAGAACCGTCCGCCCACCACCGCCGTGGCCGTGCATAGCCCCCTATTCTAGGGTCGCCTCTGTGCTCCTGCCTGAATCTAGGTGTCCGCGCGAGCGTGTAGGGTGGGTTGCCGGCGGCGGCGCCACCGGGTGCCCAGCCGTAGAGGTGTTCGCGCAATTACGTGGGGCGGGAGAACCGGATAGTCCTCCCGCCCCACACGTGACAGGTCCTCATCGGTCCCGCCTGTTCCAGGGGCCGTGGTGGCATCCTTATAGGAGGCAGATGGCGGTAGGAGAGGCGAGACAGCTGGCTACTGGTCTGCTGGCCTGAGGAGAATGGGGGCGGTCACCGCTTCGCGGCCCGGTATCCCGCGGCCTCCGCGTCCGACGCGTAGGCGAAGCACTCCTCGGCCTTGGTGACGTTGTAGGACTGCTGTCCTGGCCTGTGGTAGATCATACTGTCCCGGTTCCCCTTAATGGGGTGCGAGCTGGGGCAGGTGTAGGTGCCCGAGTAGATGCTGACCCACCGGCCGCTCCCATTAAAACGGTACCGGTTCCCGCCGGTGTGCACCCACCCGGTGGACATGACCCCACTGCTGCCAAAGTAGTACCAGGATCCTCCAATCTGAGCCCAGCCGGTAGTCATGACCCCGCTAGTGCCGAAGTAGTACCAGACCCCTCCGATCTTGGCCCAGTCGGTAAGCATGGCGCCATTGGTGTTGAAGTAGTACCAGGCGCCTCCCTGGGGCAGCCAGGTGCTGCTGAGCATAGCACCTGAGTCGTTAAGGTAGAGCCAGTTCCCGCCTGAGGGGACCCACTTGCTGCGCTGCATGACGCCGTCGGTGCCGAAGTAGTACCAGGACCCTCCGATCTGGGCCCACCCTGTGGTCATGGATCCGTTTGCATCAAAGTGGTACCACCATCCTCTTACCTGCATCCAGCCCGTGGACATGACCCCTTCGCTGCTGAAGTAGTACCAGGTGCCTCCGAGCTGCGCCCATCCCGTAGTCGCGGCTCCGCTGGGACCAAAGTAGTACCAGGAGCCTCCCTGCGAGACCCACGCGCTGGTGGCCATGGTTCCGTTTGCGTTAAAGTAGTACCATGCTCCATCGACCTGGATCTGGCCCGTGGCCATGAAACCGTTTGCGTCAACGTAGTACCAGTAGCCTCCCTGGGGGATCCACTTGTTGGTGGCCACCGTCCCTGAATCGGTCAGGTAGAGCCAGTTCCCGCCCGAGGGGACCCACTTGCTGTGCTGCATGACGCCGTCGGTACCGAAGTAGTAGGAGATTCCTCCGATACGCGCCCAGCCCGTGACCATGGAGCCGTCGACGTTAAGGTAGTACCGGGCCTCTCCCAGGAAGAGCCATCCGGTCTTCTTCACGCCCTGGTCGTAGTAGTACCAGACCCCGCCTTCAGCGTGCCATCCCTGAAGAGCGGGGGCGACAGGCGGATCCGGGGGGACGGGAGGTGCGTCCGTCGGTCCGGCCTGAGGGTCTGGGGTGGCCGGTGCCTCGACCCCGGGGCTGGCCGTCTGCCCGACGTCGGGGTCGTCGGCCGTGGCTGCGGGAACAACGGCCCACATGAATGACACCGCTGCGAGCGTCCCGATCGCGGATCGGTAGAGGTGGCTCATTGAATTCCTTTCTAGAGATATTGTGTGCCCGTGTCTTACCGCTGCTCCCGACAAGGAGGACCAGGAGATCCGCTTGCCTGCTGGCGGCGTCGGGCACATGGCTGCTGGTAGTACCTGCGAGGCTGGCGCGCAGTACGACTGACCCCAAGGCCGCCGAGCCGAGGGCCTGCACAGGTCAGGGCAGGCAGGGTAGGCGTGTTGGCGACCTTTTTATATCGATAAGGTAACGTTGCTGCGTGGAGGCCTCGCATGTCGCCCTATCGTATCTCCTGACCGTGCCTGAGGCCACTGACCGAATCGTCAGCTCGTGGCCGTAGGGCGCCGTCTCCTGGGGTGGTGGCTCCCGGACGGTTCCCGCCGGTGGGGGAGGCCCGATGGCGCCGTCCGTGGGTACGCCGCGCCGCGGCAGGATAGTCCCTGTGCGCTTGCGGTGCTCCCTGTCCACCGAGCTGACCTGGACGGGGGAGCCAGACGGTCCCTGCGCGTTCATGGCGCCCTCGCCGTGGTCCTGGCTGCTGTCCGTGCGGGGAGGGCTCCGGCGTTGGGCCCAGACGGTGTCCCGGAAGCTGCCGCTGTCCGGGGTGCGGGGAGGGTCCTCTCGGGCGGGTGCCGGGAGTCCGCGCTGGACGTGGCCTGAACCGGACGACGGGGTGTGGGTCGCCTTCGATGACGCGGGAGTCCGTGCTGAGCGTGGCCTGAACGACTGCGTCGTCTTAGGTGAGCACCCGGGGTGCGGGTTCGCGGCCTGGCCGGGTTTCACGTGGAACAGGTCCGCGGGTGGTGTGTGGGGTGCGGGTGGTGCGCCTAGGGCGGCAGGTCCGTTGGTGACGGGTGCGGGCGACGTCCTGGGTCGGGGTAGGCAGGTCCGTAGGGTGGCGGGCTCGAGTGGCGTGTGGGGGCAGTCGGATCGGTGCTGGGCGGTAGGGACTGGGCGGTGGTGCCGTGCCCGTGGGCATGAGGGGTCGGCGGGGCGGGAGCGCAGTACGCACAATATGGGCGAGCCGCGCCCGCGGATATGAAGGGTCGGCCCGGGCGCTATATGCTGTGAGCACGACAGGGGAGCGCGTACGCGCTGAGAGTGCGGGAGCCGCGAGGCGCCGTCGGGACCTGGGGCTAGTGCCCGCCGTCCCGGGTGTCCGGGCCGACGCAGACCCTCGAACCTGCTCCGGCTAGTACCGGCGAAGGAAGTCGAGACTTCTCCCTGGGCGCGCGCGTGCCCAGGCCCTCCGAGACACCACGGAGGTACACCCATGGCTGTTCCCACGGCCCCCACCCTTTCCCGCCGCACCCTCCTGGGCGGCTCCCTGGCCGGAGTGCTGGCCCTGACGCTGGCGGCCTGCTCCGGCAAGGGCGACGACGCCGGTCCCGCCGCCTCAGGGGCGTCCGGCACCGGCTCCCAGACCGTCACCGTCGTCACCCACGACTCCTTCCAGGTACCCGAGGACCTGGTGGCCGCCTTTGAGAAGGACACCGGCTACCACCTCCAGACCGTGGCCTCCGGTGACAGCGGCGAGCTGGTCAACAAGCTCATCCTGACCAAGGACGCCCCCCTGGGCGACGCCGTCTTCGGCGTGGACAACACCTTCGCCAGCCGCGTCCTGGACGAGGGCGTCATCGACACCTCCGTGTCCGTGACCCTGCCCACCGGCGCCGACCAGTACGTGGTGGGCGCCACCCCGGCCCTGGTGCCCATTGACTTCGGCGAGGTGAGCGTCAATATCGACACCACCTACTTCGCCTCCAAGGGCCTGGCCGCCCCCGCCACCTTCGAGGACCTGGTCAAGCCCGACTACAAGGACCTCTTCGTGGCCATTAACCCCTCCACCTCCTCCCCGGGCCTGGCCTTCCTGCTGGCCACCATCGGCCACTTCGGCACCGCCCAGTCCGGGGGCTTCGCCGACTACTGGAGGCAGCTGGTGGCCAACGGCACCAGGATCGACTCGGGCTGGACCCAGGCCTACGAGACGGACTTCTCCGGCGGCGGCAACCAGGGGGCCTACCCGATCGTGGTGTCCTACTCCTCCTCCCCCGCGGCCACGGTCAGCCCCGACGGCCAGAGCTCCACCACCGCCTCGCTGCCGGCCACCGCCTTCCGCCAGGTGGAGTACGCCGGGGTGCTGACCGGGGCCGCCAACCCCGCGGGCGCCAAGGCCTTCATTGAGTGGATGCTCACCAAGGACGTCCAGGAGTCCATCCCGCAGAACATGTACATGTACCCGGTCAGCCCCGACGCCTCCCTGGGCGACGCCCTGACCAGGTTCGGCACCCTGTCCACCACGCCGGTCTCGGTGCCCGCCGCCGACATCGCCGCCAACCGCGAGTCCTGGCTGGCCACCTGGTCCGAGGCCGTCGGCCAGTGAGGGGACGCGCCCCGGCGCCCGGCGGCGCGCGCGCTACCGCCCCGGCGTCGGGCCCGCGCACCGGCTGGGGCGAGCGCGCCGGCTGGGCCCTGGCGGTGGCGGCCCCCCTGGTCTTCCTGGGGATCTTCTTCGCCTGGCCGGTGGCCACCCTGGTGGGCCGGGGCCTGGCGCCCGAGGGGAGCCCGGACCTGTCAGGCTTCGCCGAGGTCCTCACCCGCCCGCGGACCTGGAGGGTCGTGCGCCAGACCCTGACCCAGGCCACCCTGGCCACGGTGGTCTGCGTGGTCCTGGGCGTGCCCGGGGCCCTGGTGCTCTACCGGCGTCGCTTCCCCGGGCGCGACCTGCTGCGGACCCTGGTCCTGGTGCCCTTCGTGCTGCCCAGCGTCGTGGTGGGCGTGGCCTTCCACGCCCTGGTCACCAAGGGCGGGCCGCTGGGGGGCTGGGGGCTGGACGGGTCCCTGACCGCCGTCGTCGCCGCCCTGGTCTTCTTCAACTACGGGCTGGTGGTGCGCACGGTGGGCACCATGTGGTGCCGCCTGGACCCGCGCGCCGAGGAGGCCGCCCGGGCCCTGGGCGCCTCGCCGTGGCGGGCGTGGCGCACCGTCACCCTGCCCAGCCTCGTGCCCGCCATCGCCTCGGCCGCCTCCCTGACCTTCCTGTTCTGCGCCACCGCCTACGGGGTGGTCCTGGTCCTGGGCGGCACCGGGGTGGGCACCATTGAGACCGAGATCTACACCCTGACCGCCCAGTACCTTCAGCTGCGGGACGCGGCCGTGCTCAGCGTCCTCCAGCTCGCGGTCATCGCAGCCTGCCTGGGGGCCACCGAGCGTGCCCGGCGTGCCAGCCAGGCGCGGCTGGCCCTGCGCGTGGACGTGCCCGCCACCCGCCTGCGCCCGGGCGACGTCCCCGCCCTGGTCCTGACCCTGGCGGTGGTGGCCGTCCTCCTGGTGGGGCCGGTGGCCACCCTGGTGACCAGGTCCCTGCGCCGGGGCGGGCAGTGGACCCTGGCGAACTACACCGACCTGTCCACCACCGGCGGGCGCAACGCCCTGACGGTCACCGTCTGGCAGGCCGCTGGGAGCTCCCTGCGCGTGGCCGTGGCGGCCGCCGCCATCTCCCTGGGGGTCGGGGTGGCGTTGAGCCTGGTCATCTCCCGCTCCCCGCGCTCGGCCTGGCTGCGTCGGGGGCTGGCGCTGCTCGACGCCGTCGTCATGCTGCCCCTGGGGGTCTCGGCGGTGACCGTGGGCTTCGGCTTCCTCATCCCCCTGGCCCGCCCGCCGCTGGCCCTGACCCGCTCCTGGTGGATCCTGCCCCTGGCCCAGGCGGTGGTGGCCGTCCCCCTGGTGGTACGCACCCTGCTGCCGGCCCTGCGTGCCATTGACCCCCGCCAGCGCGAGGTCGCCGCCGCCCTGGGGGCCGGGCCGGGGCGCGTGCTGGCCACCGTGGACGGCCCCCACCTGGTGCGCGCCGGGGGCCTGGCCGCGGGCTTCGCCCTGGCTACCAGCCTGGGGGAGTTCGGGGCGACGTCGTTCCTCGCCCGCCCCGCCGAGCCCACCCTCCCCGTGGTCCTCTACCGGCTCATTGGCAGGCCCGGCGCCCAGAACCAGGGCATGGGCCTGGCCGCCGGGGTCGTCCTGGCGGGCGGGACCGCCGTCCTCATGCTTATCTGCGAGTGGCTCCAGACCGCGGGCCACGGGAAGGAGGCTCCGTGGATGACCTGACTGGTGCTGGTCCGGTGGGTGCGGATGGTTCGGTTGGCCCGGGGGCGCCGCACTCGGCTGGTTCGGGAGTGGCCGGGGTGGCCAGCTCGTCCGCTGGTGCTCCGGCCAGTCCGGGGGTGGGTGCACCTGGCCCGAGACGGCCACCGGCGTCGGGCACACCCCCGACGGGCCTGAGCCTGACCGGGCTGCGCGTGACCTACCCGGCGCCCCGCCCCGCCCCGCCGGTGGCCGCCGTGGACGGGGTGGACCTGGAGGTCGGCGTCGGCGAGGTGGTGGCGCTGCTGGGGGCCAGCGGCTCGGGCAAGTCCTCCCTCCTGCGTGCTGTGGCCGGGCTGGAGCCGGTGAGCGGGGGGGACGTCGCCTGGGCGGGGCGCTCGGTGGTGCGCACCCCCGTGCACCGGCGCGGCTTCGGCCTCATGTTCCAGGACGGCCAGCTCTTCCCCTTCCGGGACGTGGCCGGGAACGTGGCCTACGGTCTGACGGGGATGACGCGGCCTGAGCGGGACCGACGTGTGGCGCAGGCCCTCGATCTCGTCGGCCTGGGCGGGTACGGGAGGCGGGCGGTGACGACCCTGTCGGGTGGCCAGGCCCAGCGGGTGGCCCTCGCCCGGGCCCTGGCCCCCCGGCCCCGCCTCCTGCTCCTGGACGAGCCGCTCTCCGCCCTGGACCGCGCCCTGCGTGAGCAGCTGAGCCTGGACCTGCGGACCATCCTGCGCGAGCAGGGCATGACCGCCCTCTACGTCACCCACGACCAGGACGAGGCCATGACTGTGGCCGACCGCGTAGGCGTCATGGCCGCCGGGCGGCTGGCGCGCCTGGACGTCCCCGAGCGGCTCTGGGGCGACCCCGGCAGCCGGCAGGTCGCCGAGTTCCTCGGGTACTCCCCGGTCCTGGGCGCCGACGACGTCGCCTGCCTGGGGTGGGAGGGCGCGCTCGCGGCTGGTGGCGCCCCGAACGGCGGCCTCCCGGCACTGGCCCTGGCACCCGGCGCGCTGAGCGTGGTGGGTCATGGTGACCCGGCGGGCGGGGCCGCGTCGGGCGGGACGCCTCCGATGGGCGGGGCCCTGGGTGCGCGCGGAGGGGTGTTCTCGGCGCCCGGGCCCGAGCGGGTGCGGGCCCTCACGACCCTTACGGCCGCAGCGCGGGTGACGGGCCTGCGTGCTCGTCGCGGTGAGCGCTGGGCCGAGGTCCAGCTCCTGGGCGCCGGTGGTCCTGTTGGTGCCGCGGCCGCCCTGGTCCCGGACGGCGTCGTCGTGGGGCACGGGCAGGAGGTCAGGGTCCGGCTGGATCCGTCCCGCACGGCCGGTGTTCGCGACAGTAACCGGTGATTGGGGTGGCAGCCGGTAATGGGGTGGTGGTTGGCGTTCGCGACGGCGGCCGGTGACTGTGTCCGGGATGGTTGCGTGCTGTCGGCCCCGCCCCTGGATGCCTGTGCCCCGGAGCCGGGGTAGCCGGATCCCGGGAGGAGGGTCGGCCCCGCCCCTGGATGCTGCGCCAGCAGGTGGGCGGCAGCTGCGTGAGCTGGCGGAGGCCTCGCCCCTGGATGGTGCGCGGCGTCGAGGGGCCTCTGGTGGTGACACGCTGGGCTGATTCGAGGTGGACGCGCCTTCGTGCGCGTGAACGCCGTTTCATGCATGTGAACGCCGTCCTGGGCGGCGTTCATATGCGCAGAAGCGCGTTCATTAAGACTAAAGCGCGTTCGAGAGAGCGGGAAGGCGTTCGTCGAGGTTAAGGCGCGTTCAATGGCACGGAAGCGCGTTCACCTGACCTGGTGTATCCAGGTTGCACTAGTTCCTGCATATCTCGTCAGTTTCTGTACCGGCCCCCTGCCGGACCCCGGGATATCCGCATGATTCCGTAGGTCCCGGGCGCCTCCTGCAAGAACTGGTGCGGTCTGTGGGGGCGTGCTGTGTGGCCGGTCCCGTTCTCACGACGAACAAGTACCGTTCTCACGAGCAACAAGTACCGTTCTCGCGGTGGGGGTGGGGAGGGGGTTGCGCGGCTGGGACCGGGACGGCGCGCCCCGCGTGTTCGGCAGGTCGGGGCACCCGGCTGGCGCGGACCGGTGGGCCTGCCGTGGTCGGCTGGCGGCGGCCTCCAGGGGGCAACCAGTCGGTGTGGGTTGGTGAGCGCGGTCCTGGTCCTGGTGCCCTGCTGGTGTGGATTGGCGGATGGCGGAGGCGTGCTGGTGGGGTACCCGGCTGGTGCGGGCCACGGGGGTGCGGCTGGCGGGGGCCGGTGCCAGACTTCTGCGGGAGGCAGCAGTGGGGGCCACGGGGGCGCGGCTGGCGCGGGCCGGTGGGACCATCGGCCCGGGAGCCTGGGGCCCACCCGTGTTACCGGATGAGCCCGGCGGTATCGGGATACCATGCGGGGGATGGCTGACCTTCCCTCCGTGACTAGTGACCGCTTAGGGGCCTGGGCCCGGCGCCGTGGCCCCGGCTTCTCCTTTGACGGCAACGGGGGCCTCGACGTCCCCGGGCACCGCTTCCTCGCCTTCGTCTACCGGGGCTATGGGCTGGTGCTACGAGCCCGGTTCTCCGCCGAGATGACCCCGACGCGCCGTGCCGAGGCCGTCGCCCTGTGCACCCGCCTCCTCCAGGAGCCCACCTGCCCCGCGCTCGCGGTCTACGACGACCCCGAGGCCCCGCCGGCACCCGACCAGGACCCCTCTGCCGACCTGCCCCGCCGTGTCATTGTCAACGCGCAGGTCGTCACCACCGTCGGTGAGGGCATGAACGACCCCCAGCTCGCCACCGTCATGGACGACGCCGTGGCCGCCCTCGGCGTCGCCGTCGCCGCCCTGCGCCAGACCCTTGACGAGCTCGTCCCTGACATGGAGGAGGACTGACGTGCCCTGGTGGAACACGCCCCCCGAGGTCGCAGCGCCCCCGGTGACCCTGGAGCGGGTCTGCGCGGCCCTGCGGCGCCTGGGCCTGGACCCGGTCGTGCGGGACGGCCGCACTCAGGTCGTTCTCTACCGCTACCCCTGCACCCTGCGCCTCCTGAGCCCGGGCCCGGCGGCCCCGGACCAGTCGGCCCCACCGGCCCCGGGGCCGGTCTCGACCCAGGCGGACAAGGCGGCCCCGGACCGGCTGACCGGCGCCCTTGTGCCGGAGCCCGCCCAGGTGAGGCTGCTCATGGAGTCGCGCTACACCGTCGGCCTGACGCAGGAGGCGGCTGCCCGCCTGGCCGCCCACCTCCTGGAGAAGAACTCCGGCCGGGTCTCGCCCACCCTGCTCACGGCCCCCGGGCCGGACGGCATCGACGTGGTCGGGCGGGCCTGGTGCACCGTCACCGCGGGCATGAGCGACCCCCAGCTGCGCACGACGCTGCGGGTCTGGTGCGAGAGCACCCTGCACGCCCTGGACGAGCTCAGTGAGGGCCAGGGGCTCCCGCTGCCCCCCGACCCGACCGGGCCGACCAGCCCGGCCCCCGCCGACCCGGCCCCCGCGGCCCCGACCGTCTGAAGGCAGGACCATGGCAACCTTCCAGGTGGATCTGCGCGGGATGGTGGACCTCCTCGCCCGCAACCTCTACTCCGGGCCCCGCGTCTACGTGCGTGAGCTCCTCCAGAACGCCGTCGACGCCATTGCCGCGCGCGCCCACCACGAGCCCGACTGCCCTCGCCGCGTCACCCTCACCCTCGACGGAACCCGTCTGACCTGCCACGACACCGGTATCGGCCTGGACGAGGAGGAGATGAGGACCTTCCTGTCCACCATTGGCGCCTCCTCCAAGCGCGACGAGCTGGGCCTGGAGCGCGTGGGCTACCTGGGGCAGTTCGGCATCGGGCTGCTGTCCTGCTTCATGGTCAGCGAGGAGATCACGGTGGCCTCCCGCTCCGCCCGCACCCCTGACGCCCCCACGGTCGGCTGGAGGGGCAGCACGGACGGCACCTACGCCGTCCTGCCCCCGGGCGAGGACGTCCCCGCCCTGGACGCCCCCGGCACCACCGTGGTCCTCAACGCCCGCCCCGGGGAGTCCTGGGTGGAGCCGGGCACGGTGCGTGCGCTGGTGGACGAGTTCGGCTCCCTGCTGCCCGTGCGCATCGAGGTACGCAGCCCGGGCGCCACCACCTACCACGGCCGCGAGCCCGCGCCCTGGGAGATGAGCCGTCACGAGGCCCGCGAGTGGTGCCGCACCCACCTGGGCGTGACGCCCTTCGACCTGGTGGACCTGGACGTGCCCGCCGCGGGCCTGAGGGGCCTGGCCGTCATTATGCCCACGGCCTCACCCACCCAGCAGGCCCACCACACCGTCAGCGTCAAGCGGATGCTGGTCTCCCGCTCGGCGCAGAAGCTCACCCCCGAGTGGGCCTACTTCGCCCGGGTCGTGGCCGACGCCCGCCACCTGCGCCTGACGGCGTCCCGGGAGACCCTGGTGGACGACGAGCTCCTGGGGGCCACCCGCGAGGCGATCGGCACCGCCGTGCGCGACTGGCTGGAGCGGCTGCGGCACACCGCCCCCACCCGCATGGAGGAGTTCGTCCGCTCCCACGCCGTCGGGCTGTGCGCGGTGGCCGTCCACGACCCCATGATGCTCGACCTCGTGGCCCACCACGTGCCCCTGGAGACGACCGAGGGCCCGCGCAGCCTCACCGCCCTGGCCGACCTGGTCCGCCTCGGGCGCCAGGTGCGCTACACCCGCACCGTGGACCAGTACCGGGCCCTGGCCGACGTCGCCTCCGCCCAGGGGATCGTGCTGGTCGACGCCGGACACTCCTACGAGGAGGAGCTCCTCCAGGCGGTGCGCACCCACCCCGAGGTCCTGGGGGGCGTGGTCTTCGACCTGGTGGACCCCGGTGAGCTCCTCGACGTCCTGGAGCCGTGCACCCCGGCGGAGGAGGCGCAGGCCGCCGACCTGCTGCTGGTGGCCTCCCGAGCCCTGGGCTCCCAGGGCTGCCAGGTGGTCCTACGGCGCTTCGCCCCCGCCGCCCTGCCCGCCCTCTACCTGCCCGACCCGGACCTGGCCGGCCAGCAGGTCGCCAGGAGCGGGGCCGAGGCGGCCCGGACCGTGGGCAGTGTCTGGTCCGACCTGCTGGGCGTGGCCGACCCCTTCGCCACCTCCTCCCCGCCGCGCCTGGTGCTCAACCGCTCCAACCCGCTGGTGGCCAGGCTCGTGACCTCCGTGGACGAGGTCGTCCTCACCCAGGTCCTGCGCGGGCTCTACGTGCAGAGCCTGCTGTCGGGCCACCAGGTGCTCGGTCCCACCGAGCGCGCCTGGGCGGCCCAGACCCTCCACACCCTCCTGGAACGCGCCGTCGGCCCGGGCGGCCGGGGCGACGAGCAGGAGCCGCCCCCTCCCGCTGCCTGCTGAACGGTGGCGTCCCCCGACGCCGTCCCACCTGCCGGTAGGCAGTCGGGCCCCACCCTCTACCACCTTCCCCTACCCGGCGTCGTGCCAAAGGAGAGCGTCCATGACCACTCGCGAGGACATCTGGGACCGCCTGGACCAGGCCCACGCCCTGCCCTACGGCCCGGCCCGCTCCGCCCTGGTGGCCGAGGCGGTGACCTGGGCGGACGCCATCGAGGACGAGGAGGCCGCGGTGGTCACCCGCCTGGAGCTCATCCACGCCTACCAGTGGGGGCGGGAGCACTGGAAGGGGGTGGCCCCCTTCGTGTGGTGCCTGGCCCGGCAGGCCGAGCGCCCCGACCTCTTCCACCACAACCGCCTGTACCACCTCATGTGGAACTACAAGTGGGTCGTGACCGCGGCGGCCGCCAACCCCCGGGTGAGCCTGGAGCAGGTGCGTCTCCTGGAGGACGGCATGGAGTCCTTCTTCCGCTCCCAGGGGGCCTCCATGCACACGGTCCACGGGCAGCGCTACTACGTCGCCGTGGACCTGGGCCTGCCCGACGAGGCGCGCGCCGAGCTCGCCGCCTGGCGCGCCACCCCCCGCGACGAGAACTCCGACTGCGTGGCCTGCGACCCCGAGCGCCAGGTGGGCGCCGCCCGCCGCGCCGAGGACTGGGAGCTGGCCGTGGCCACCGCGGTGCCCGTGCTGCGCGAGGACGTGGGCTGCGGGGAGCAGCCCGCCGGCATGCAGAACCTCGTGCTCCTGCCGCTGCTGGCCTCCGGGCGCCCCCGGGCCGCCTGGGAGGCCCACCTGCGCTCCTACCGCAAGCACCGCGTCAACCCCCGCTACACCGCCCCCATGGGGCGCCACCTGGAGTACCTGGCCCTGTCCGGGCACCTGGTCCGCGGCCTGGAGATCCTGCGCCGCCACGCCTCCTGGACGGCCGACGCCGACGAGGCCGACAGCCTCCAGGTCCTCCTGATCGGCATCGCCCTGGTCCTGCGGGAGGCGGAGCGGGCGGGCCTGGGGCAGGAGCCCCTGGGGGTGGACCTGCCGTCCCACGCCGTGTGGGGCCCGGAGGCGGGGGTCGGCGCCGAGGCCACCGTGAGCCGGGCCCGCCAGCGGATCCTGGCCTGGGTGCGCAGCCTGACGGCGGCCTACGACGCCCGTAACGGCAACCCCGTGCTGGGCCGGGACCTGGAGCGGGCCCTGGCCCGTGAGCCCTTCGCCGTGGCCGACTTCACCAGGATCCTGGAGCTCATTAGCCCCTCCGAGCCCCTGCCCGAGGCCGCACCCGTCTCCGACCTGCCCGAGGCCGGTGCCGGTCCCCACGCCAGCTCCGACGCCAGCGGCTCCGGCGGCTCTGCTGGTGGCGGCTCTGCTGGTGGCGGCTCTGCCAGTCCCGACGCCGGCGGCTCCGACCCCGGTGCCAGTCCCGACGCCGGTCCCGG
>ERZ773009.1681-NODE-1681-length-14833-cov-24.329950_pt1 | contig 14833 bp, 9 predicted proteins | sample MGYA00580663_ERZ773009 | MGnify/ENA primary metagenome ERZ773009 (study PRJEB29015, sample SAMEA2737969) | human oral metagenome | biome: human oral; feature: human-associated habitat; material: dental | place: China | collected 2026 ... | reverse complement strand
AACCCTTGACCTTCTCCTTACCATGGAGACGCTCTGCCGACTGAGCTATCGGGGCGACGAGCGGAACTCTAGGCGGACGGGAATCGCTACTGCAACTCCGGCCCCCGTGTCCTCGCTCACCGCGGGGTGTTCCCCGGGGGGAACGGTTCTGACCACCCGGCCCGAGGACCCGATGACCATAGTGGCGGGTGAGGGATTCGAACCCCCGTAGCATTACAGCGGCTGATTTACAGTCAGCTCCCATTGGCCGCTCGGGCAACCCGCCTCGCTTCGCGCTCCGGCTCGCAGCCGTCGCTGGACGCCGTGAAAGAATAGCAAGTCGACGCCCCGGGACGCCAACCCGGGCGGTAGGACCCTGCTCACAGGGCGCCGCCCGAGGGGATCGGCTCGCGGGGCGGCCGCCCCGGTGCTCGCCGGGCCGGTCGACGAGGCGCTCACCGAGGGCAGCCCCCGGGCCGCCTACGGGACCCGGGTCCGCGTGGTCTCCGCGGTCGACGACGGCGCGCCCACACGCACCTGCGCACCGCCCCTCAGGGTACTGTGATATCACGCATATAACAGCGGGGTCCGGCCGAATACTCCCCCGATCCCACGGTGAAGGGGCCGGCGATCGTCGCGGCTCCGCCCGTCACCTGGAGAACCGCCCCATGAACACCCGCTTGTCCCGCCGCGACCTGCTCGCACTGACCGGTCTGGGCGCCGGCGCCGCCGCCCTGACCTCCCTGGCCGCCTGCGGCTCGTCCTCCAAGGGTCCGTCGTCGGCCTCCGGATCCGCCGGCGCATCCGGCGCCGCCCCGGGCACCCAGACGGTGACCGACATGAACGGCACCGCCGTGGAGGTGCCCGTCAACCCGACGACCTACGCCGACGGCTGGTACGCCCACAACGAGGTCACCATCATGCTCACCGGGGCCAGGGGCCTGGTCGCCACGCACTGCGACCCCAAGAGGTTCCCCTGGATGTACAGGGTCTGCCCGGCCATGAGCAGCGCGACCTCCACCTTCGGCGACGACTTCAACTTCGAGGATCTCGTGGCCCTGGGCCCGCAGGTCATCTTCGACTCCGAGGAGACGCTGCGCGACAAGGCCGCCGAGGTCGGCATCCCGCTGGTCAACTGCAATTTCCAGACCTACGACGAGATGAAGAAGTCCATCACCCTGTCGGCCCAGGTCTTCGGCGGCAACGCCCCGGCCACCGCCGAGAAGTACAACGCCGATCTCGACGAGGTCCTCAGCGCGGTCAAGGCCCAGACCGACTCCCTGACCGACGACGCCCGTCCCGCCGTCATGCACGGCGCCAGCGTCTACACCCTCACCCTCGACGGCACGGAGACGATCATCGACGACTGGATCAAGGCGGCCGGCGGCCGCAACGCCGTCGACCAGTCCACCAAGGGCAACGCCCAGGCGCAGTTCACCCTGGAGCAGATCATCGCCTGGAACCCGGAGGTCATCATCACCGGCGAGGCGGGCGAGCCCGAGCAGATCCTCGCCGACTCCGCCTGGGCCTCCATCAAGGCCGTCCAGGACAAGAAGGTCTACGTCAACCCCAGGGGCGTCTTCGGCTGGGACGGCTACGGCGCGGAGGAGATCCTCCAGGTGCCGTGGGCCGCCCACCTGCTCCACCCGGACCTGTTCCCCGACTTCGACATCTCGGAGCGGACGAAGGACTTCTACGCCGAGTACTTCGGATACCAGCTCACCGACGACGACGTCGAGCTCATCCTGGCGGGCGAGGACCCCCAGTAGCCGGGCGGCGGGCCGCGCGGCCCGCCGAGGTCGGTCCGAACGGCCGGCGGACCGGCGGAGGGGCCGCCGCCCCGTCGACGCGCATCGATTCGTGTGCCGTTTCCGCCGGTCTCGCGTGTCTTCTCCGCCGGTTCCGGCGAAGAGGCGGGGACGGGCGGTCAGGAGGACAGTAACGTCAGGACCGCCTTGACGCGGCGGTGGACGGCGGCGTCGGGCAGGAGCCCGAGCTTGGCGAAGATGCGCTGGGTGTGCTTCTCCACGGCGCCCTCGGTGACCACCAGCCGGGCCGCGATCGCGGCGTTCGTGCGCCCCTCCGCCATGAGGCCGAGGACCTCCCGCTCGCGGGGCGTGAGGGTCTCGATGGGGTCGTTGCGCCGCCCGCGCCGCATGACCTGGGCCACGACGTCGGGATCCAGGACCAGTTCGCCGCGCGCCACGCGCTCCACGGCGGACAGGAAGGAGTCGATGTCGGTGACGCGGTCCTTGAGGAGGTATCCGATCCCGCCCCCGCCGTCGGCCAGCAGCTCGGGCAGGTAGCCGGCGACGACGTACTGGCTGAGCAGGAGGATGGGGGCGTTGGCCCACTGCCGCCGAATGCGGGTGGCGGCGCGCAGGCCCTCGTCGGTGTGCGAGGGCGGCATGCGGATGTCGGCGATGATGACGTCGGGGCGCAGGGCCAGCGCCCGCGCGACCAGGGCCGCCCCGTCGCCGACCTCGGCGAGGACCTCGTGGCCGCCCTCGGCGAGGATGAGCGCCAGCCCCTGGCGCAGCAGGACCGAGTCGTCGGCGATCAGGACCCGCACGGGATCACCGCCTCCACTCGGGTGGGGCCGCCGGCCGGCGAGGCCACCGACAGCCGTCCGTCCACGCCGTCGAGCCTGTGAACCAGCCCCGCCAGGCCGTGCCCCTTGTCCACCGAGGCGCCGCCGACGCCGTCGTCGACCACCCACAGGCGCAGCGCCCCGTCCTCGACGACGGCGCCGAGCTCGGCGGCGCGCGCCCCGGAGTGCTTGTTGAGGTTCGCCAGGGCCTCGCTGGCCACGAAGTAGGCGGCCTGCTCGACGTGCTCGCTCAGGCGCGGCACGTCCGCGTCGACGGCGACGGGCACGCCCGAGCGCGCCGCGACCTCCGCCAGCGCCGCGGCCAGCCCCCGGTCGACCAGCACCGGCGGGGCGATGCCGCGCGAAAGACTGCGCAGCTCGTCGAGGGTCTCGCGGGTCTGGGCGATGGCCCCGTCGAGGATCGTCTCCGCGGCCCGCGGGTCCCGGGAGGCCTGCCGCTTGGCCCGGGCCAGGTCCATGCCCAGACGCACGAGGCGCTGCTGGGGCCCGTCGTGGATGTCCCGCTCCAGGCGGGAGCGGGCGTCGGCCTCGGCGCGCCGGACCGCCGCCCGCGAGGCCTCCAGGCGCGCGACCTCGCCACTGCGGCACAGCAGGGCGCGGGTGAAGGCCTGCTGGGCGCGGACCAGCGCCCTGAGGACGAACGGGCAGGTCAGCGCGAACAGGACGCAGACCGCCACGTCGAACAGGGTCATCCACAGCAGGTCGGGCTCCAGGCCCAGCAACTCGGCGAGGTTGGTCGTCTGCTCGTCCCCGAGCGCGGCCTGGACGATCGCCTCGACGAACGGGCTCAAGGGCGCGGCGAGGGGCACGGCGATCCAGACGACGGCGAGCGTCCAGGTCGCGAGGGACACGACGAAGCCGACGACGACCCAGGTCAGGTCCGCCCACCGCTGGGGGTCGTGCAGGGGCGCGAGCAGGGGGCGCACGCCCGGCTCGCCGGCCCCGGGGCGCCGGTAGTGACCGGGGACGTACTCGCTGGAGTCGACGTCGGCCACGGCCCGGCGCCCGATCTCGGCGAAGCGCGACGAGACGGACAGGCCCAGGACCAGCACGGGGACGCCGACGCCGAGGACGGCCGTACCGGTGCCCAGGGCGATGAGGGGCACGACGACCAGGAAGGCCAGCAGGAGGATCGGCCACAGGCGCAGGAGGAAGGCGGCGTCGCGCGCGGCCTGCCGGTAGCGCCCGCGCCGGACGGATGATGCGTTGCTCATGCCTCGATCCTGCTCGTCTGCGCCCGGCGGTCCCATCCCGCCACCCGGCCGGCGGTGGTGGGGCCGGCCCGACACCGCGCCGGTGCCGACGAGGGGGAGGCGGGGCTTGTAGAGCGGCCACATACTCGTTTACCCTCTCACAGTCGGCCGGTTCTCGCCGCCGCCATGCGGCGGAGCCCGCCAGTGCCCGCCAGTCCAGTCCCGTTCGCCACTCCCCTGCCCCATCACCGAGGTGCTCCCGTGTCCCAGCCAGGCCCTGCGTCCCAGCCGAACTCCGCATTCCAGCCGAACTCCGCGCCCCAGCCGGACCCCGCATCCCAGCCGGACCCCGCCGACCGCTCCACCTGGGGGCCCGCTCCCCAGCCCGCGCCAGCCCCCGCCCGCAGCCGCTCGAAATGGGCCGCCCTGGTCGGCGTCCTCGTCTTCGCCCTCGCCGCCGCGGCGGCCGTCGGCATTGTGAAGACGCTCCTCCACAAGTCGATCCCGGCGAAGCAGGCCGTCGCGGGCCAGTGCATCCAGGACCCGGAGAAGCACAATAAGCCCGTCGTCACCGACTGCGACTCCGATGACGCCGCCTACAGGGTCAGCGCCCCCACGGGCAGCACCTGCACGCAGGTCCCGGGGACGACGACGACCTACGAGACCATGTGCCTCATCGACACCAAGGAGGACCCGGCCACGGTGCTGAGCAGCGCGAAGGTCGGCGACTGCCTCGACATCGACGCCGCCAGCAAGAAGGCCACCATCTCCGAGTGCACCAGCGGCACCCACCCGATCCTCATGATCCTCAACAATGTCAGCGAAGCGGAGACGGGCACGTCACTCACCGAGGACGCCTGTCAGAAGGCCGGCGTCGACACCGGCTCATACGACGGCATGTACGTGTGGTCCTTCGACTACTTCCGCACGTCGTCGGTGGACTACAACCGGTTCGCGATGAAGCACGACTACGCCTTCTGCCTGGGCACCCAGAACCCCTGAGCGCCCCGCCCCGCCGAGGCGCAGGCCGCGCGGCCGCGTCAGTACCCGGCCATCTCCTCCAGACGGGCGATGCGCTCCGCCATGGGCGGGTGGGTGGCGAAGAGGTTCTTCACCCGCCCGAAGGGGTTGGCGATCATCATGGAGGACACCGGCTCCATGCGCGGGTCCCGGCCCATGGGCACGTGGGAGATCCCCGAGTCCAGCTTGCTCAGGGCGCTGGCCAGGGCCAGCGGGTCGTTCGTGAGGACGGCGCCGTCGTGGTCGGCGTCGTACTCGCGGGTCCGTGAGACGGCGAACTGGGTGAGGCTCGCCGCCAGCGGGGCGAGGATGGCCAGCAGGAGCAGGGCGATCACGTTGCCGCCCTCCTCCCGGTCGCGCCGGCCGCCGCCGAACCACAGCGCGATGGTGGATATCGAGGAGATGATGCCGGCGATGCCGGCGGCGACGGAGCCGGTGAGGATGTCGCGGTTGTAGACGTGGGACAGCTCGTGGCCCAGGACCCCGCGCAGCTCGCGCTCGTTGAGCAGTTGGAGGATGCCCTGGGTGCAGCACACGGCGGCGTGGGCCGGGTCGCGGCCGGTGGCGAAGGCGTTGGGACTCATGGTCGGGGCGACGTACAGGCGCGGCATGGGCCGGCCCGCGGCCGCCGAGAGCTCGCGGACGATGGCGTGCATCTCGGGCTGCTGGGCCTCGGTGACCTCGATGGCGCCCATGGAGCGCACGGCGAGCCGGTCGGAGTTCCAGTAGGAGTAGGCGGTCTGCGCCACGCCGATGAGCGGCATGATGAACAGCCAGACGGCCGATCCGGTGCCCTGGGCCAGGAGCCACCCGACGAGGAGGAGCAGGCTCCACAGGCCGCCCATGAGGGCGGCCGTCTTGAGCCCGTTGTGGTGGTGCGTGCCTGTCATGGGCCCAAGCCTATGGACCCTTGCTGTGCGCGCGCTGTGGGGGCGCGGCCGCCTCAGGGGGCGGGCGCGGCGGGCCCCGCCCTCACAGGTAGGCCTCGTAGGCGGGCAGGTCGAGCACGCCGTTGCCGGACAGGCCGATGACGATGACCTCCCCGTCGCGCGCGTCGCGGGCGCGGGCCAGCGCCCCGGCCACCGCGTGCGTGGACTCGGGCGCGGGCACGATCCCCTCGGTGCGGGCGAACAGGAGGCCCGCGGCGAAGGCGTCGTCCTGCTCGACGGCGACGGCCTCCATGAGGCCCAGGTGCAGGGCGTGGGAGACCATGGGCGACATGCCGTGGTAGCGCAGGCCGCCGGCGTGGATGGCCGGGGGCACGAAGTCCGCCCCGAGGGTGTACATCTTCATCATGGGGGTCAGCCCGGCCACGTCCCCGTAGTCGTAGCGGTACTCCCCGCGCGTGAGCGACGGGCAGGCGGCCGGTTCGCAGGCGACGACGCGGGTGGCGGTGCCCTCGGTGAGGTTGCGGCCGATGAAGGGGAAGGTCAGTCCCGCCAGGTTCGACCCGCCGCCCGCGCAGCCGAAGACGGCGTCGGGCGCCTCGACGCCGGCGGCGCCCAGCTGGGCGATCGCCTCCCGGCCGATGACGCTCTGGTGGAGCATGACGTGGTTGAGCACCGAGCCGAGGGCGTAGTGGACGTCGTCGTGGGCCATGGCCGCCTCGACGGCCTCGCTGATGGCCATGCCCAGGCTGCCGGTCGTCTCCGGGTCCTCCGCCAGGATCCGCCGTCCGGCCCCGGTCAGTTCGGAGGGCGAGGAGTGGCAGGTCGAGCCGTAGACCTCCATCTGGTAGCGTCGGTAGGGCTTGGTCTCGTAGGAGGAGCGCACCTGCCACACCTCGCAGGTCATGCCGAACAGGGCGCAGGCCAGGGCCAGGGAGGCGCCCCACTGCCCGGCGCCGGTCTCCGTGGTCAGGCGGGTGGTGCCCTCCTGGGCGTTGTACCAGGCCTGGGCGACGGCGGTGTTGGGCTTGTGGGAGCCGGCGGGGCTCACGCCCTCGTACTTGTAGAAGATGCGCGCCCTCGTCCCCACGGCGCGCTCGAGGCGGTCGGCGCGGATGAGCGGGGAGGGGCGCCATTTGGCGTACACCTCGCGCACGGCCGGCGGGATCTCGATGAACCGCTCGGTGGAGGTCTCCTGGGCGATGAGGGCCCGGGGGAAGAGGGGCTCGAGGTCGGCGGGGGCCAGGGGCTCGCGCGTGACCGGGTTGAGGGCCGGGGGCATGGGCTCGGGGAAGTCCGCGGCGAGGTTGTACCAGTGCTCCGGGTGGGCGGAACCGATCTGCGTCATGACTCTCCTGTGGCAGGCGGTGCGGAGGCGGGCGCGCCCGCGGCGGTGCCCGACGGCGCGGTCGGCGCCGACGACGCCAACGGTAACGGAAGCCCCCGGCCGCCGGGCGGCGCGGCCGGGCCGTGAAATGGTGCTTGCGTGCGGGGACGGCGGCGGTTAGGGTGATCTCACTTCCCTGAGTCGACCCGGAGGGGGTCCGGTATTGGGCGACCTGAGCCTGGATGATCTGCACGCGACATCGGACGTGGTGTGGGATTACACGGTCAGTTCCGATCTGGCCGCCAAGTTCGACGCCGCGGCGAGCGCGGTGGAGGGCCAGGTCGGGGGGCGCACCAGCCGCAGAACCACGTACGGCACGCACTTCCAGGGCTACTACGCGCAACTGTGGTCCCACAATATCGATACGGCCAACAGCGACGCCCGGCTGCTGGCGAGTCGTCTGCGGGACGTGGCCAAGGGGATCCGGGATCTGGAGGCCGATGCACGGGCGGAGCAGGCGAGGATCAACACCGCCAGGGAGTGGAAGGCCAAGCGGGATTCGCGCTCGGATCTGGAGAAGTTCGGCGAGACCATCGATTTCCTTCATCTGTTCCACAGCGACTCGAACGCGCCCAAGGCTGATCCGGTTCCGCAGATGGTCAAGTCCTACGAGGCCCCGGCCCAGGGCGCGCGCGAGGAGTTCGTGGGCACGTCCGCGACCGGGGTGTCGTCGGCGCTGCCCGATGATCTGCGCAGCTTCACCTCCGAGGAGCGGGCGGCGACCGACGAGATCCGCAGCACGCCCACGACGCTGTCCGGCCGGGTGGAGGACTTCCGGACCAAGTGCCAGTGGGGTCAGCTGGCGTGCGACCAGGTCCTGGTGGGGTTCAACAATTACATCACGTCGAATGACAACGACTGCACGCGCACTGACGTGGTGGCGGAGAATTTCGAGGCGGCCGGCGGGTCGGGCGTGATCTCGACGGTGTCGGACGCGGCGATCTCGGCGAGCCTGGAGGCCAACGGGATCTCCGAGCAGCGCCCGCAGCTGGAGATCCCGCCGGTGCAGGCCGTGGGCAACCCGCCGACGTCGGGGTTCTCGAACGACCCGGTCAACACGGCGACCGGCAATTTCGTGGAGAACGAGGAGGACCTGCGCTTCGAGGGCGGGACGGCGCTGCTGGGCTGGGTCCGCTCCTACTCCTCGCTGAGCCGCAGGGCCGGTGGGCACGGGCCCGGGTGGGCGTCGTTGGACGGGTGCGGGCTGCGCCTCGAGGCGGAGGGGGCCGCCTGGACGCTGGCGGACGGGCGCGAGGTCGTCTTCCCCCGCCTGGGAGAGGGCTTCGACCGCGCCGAGCACGAGAACTTCTGGCTGGCGGGCGGCGAGGACGGCTGGACGGTGACGAACAACACCGGGGCCCGGTGGGAGTTCACCGGCTCGGGACGGCCGACGTCGTTCACCCTGACCGAGGGCGCCACCGTCCTGTTCGACTACGACGGCGCCCGGCTGGTGGGGATCCGCCATGTGCGCGGCCACGAGATCGCCGTGGAGTGGGACGGGGACCTCATCGCCGCGGTGCGGGCCGACGACGGGCGGCGGGTGGAGTACCGCTACGACGAATGCGGGCGGCTGGTGGAGGCCGCGGGCCCGCTGGGGTCGCGCCGCTACGAGTGGGACGAGGACAGCGGCCTGATCGGCGCGGTGATCGACGCCGACGGCGTGGTCGAGGCCCGCAACGCCTACGACGAGTCGGGCCGGGTGACCGCGCAGACCTCCCGGTTCGGGCGGGTGACGCGCTTCGCCTACCTGCCCGGGCGGGTGACCTCGGTGTCGGATGCGGACGGGGGCCGGGCGAACACGTGGGTGGCCGACGCCCGCGGCCGCCTGCTGAGCGTGACCGACTCCGACGGCAACCGCTCCACCATGGCCTACGACCGGTGGGGCAACCAGGTCATGGCCAAGGACGGGGAGGGCCGGCGGACCGTGCGCCAGTTCGACGAGCGCGGCCGCCTGGTGGTCGAGCTGGCGCCGTCGGGGGCCATGACGCGACTGGTCTACGACGAGCACGACCGCCTGACGGACATGATCTCCCTGGAGGACGGCTCCGAGGTGGCCCGCACCACCATGTCCTACACGGGCGAGCAGTCCCAGCCCTCGCGGATCGTCGACGGCGAGGGCGGGCGCACCGACATGGTGTGGGACGGGACCCTGCTGCTGGAGGTCACCGACCCGACCGGGGTGAGGGTGCGCTTCGCCTACGACGAGCACGGCGACCTGGTGGCCTCCACCGACGCGGCGGGGAACACCACGCGGGTGGTGCGCGACGGCTCCGGGCGGGCCGTGGAGCTGATCATGCCCTCGGGGGCCACGACGCGCTTCGCCTACGACGCCGCGGGCCTGCTGACCCGCCGCGTGGACCCCGACGGCGCGGCCTGGTCGTACGAGTACTCCGCCGCCGGGCGGCTGAGGGCGATGGTGGACCCCCTGGGGGCGCGCACCGCCCTGGAGTACGGGGAGAACGGCGAGCCGGCCGCGACGATCGACCCGCTGGGGCGCCGGGTGGAGCAGGAGCTGGACGACCTGGGCAATGTCAGCCGCGTGCGGCTGCCCGACGGCGCCGTGTGGGAGTTCACCCACGACGCCATGTCCCGGCTGAGGCAGACCGTCGACCCGAGCGGCGGGGTGTGGACGCGCCACTACGACCGGTTCGGGCGGCCGAGCGGGACCACGGACCCGACCGGGGTGCGCTCCTTCCAGCGCTACTCCGACGCCCGCCGGGAGGTCACGGCCGGCGACGCGGCGGGTGCGACGACGGTGAGGATGGACAAGTGGGGGCGGCGGGTGGCCGCCGTCGGGCCCGACGGGTCGGAGACGACCACCGCCTACGACCGGTGCGGGCGGCCGGTGGAGTTCGTCGACGCCGCGGGCGGGCGCACCCGCATCGAGCGGGACGCGGCGGGGCGGCCGGTGCGCATCCGCCGCCCCGGCGGCGGCAGCGTGCGCTACGACTACGACGAGTGCGGGCGCGTGGCCGGGGTGCGGGGCGCGATGGGCTGGCGCACCGAGCTGGGCTACGACGCCGACTCCCAGCTGATCCGCGAGGTGTGGCCCACGGGCGAGCGGGGCTGGATCCGCTACGACCGGTGCGGGCGCGTCACGGCCCGCCACACCCCCGGGGCGGGCACCTTCCGGTGGGTCTACGACCGGTGCGGGCGCATTGCGGAGACCAAGGACCCGGTCTACGGCGTGCGCCGCTTCCGCTACGACGACGCCGACCAGCTCGTGGCGGCCATGAGCGGGGCGGGCGGGGTCACCCGCTACGAGTACGACGAGGCCGGGCGGGCGGTGCGCATCATCGACCCCCTGGGCGGGGTGGAGGCGCGCGACTTCGACGCCATGAACCGCTGCACGGCCATCACCGACCCGCTGGGCCACGTCTCGCGGGCCGTCTACGACGCCGCCGGCCGCCTGGTCAAGAACGTGGACGCGGACGGGCGGGTCATTGAGATCGGCTACGACGACGCCGGTCTGGAGGCCTCGCTGAACGTGGACGGGCGCCCGTTCTCGCGCACCAGCCGCGACGCGAAGGCGCGCATGCGCACCATCGAGGACTTCTCCGACCCAGAGCGGCCCCTGACCCACACCCTGGCCTACGACCCGCGCGGCCTGCTGGTGCGCCACGACAGGAGCCCCGCCGGCGGCCGCGACGGAGGCGGGACGGCGAGCATTCGCCTCACCTACGACGCCGACGGGCTGCGCTCCAGCGTGACGGCGCCGGGCGGGGCCACCACGACCTACCGGCGCGACGGGGCCGGCGACGTCATCGCCGTCGAGCATCCGGGCCTGGCCACCGCCACCCTGGAGCGCGACAGGGCGGGGCGCGTCGTGGCGGCCGCCGCCGGCGGGGCGCGCCACGAGTGGGCCTTCTCCGACGGCTTCGCCTCGCGCCACACCGTCACCGGCGGCGGGCGCACCCGCACCTCGCTCATGGAGTACTCCGAGGACGGGCTGCTGGAGTCGGTGAGCGCCGACGGCGCGAAGACCCGCTACCGCTACGACGCCTCCGCCCAGATGGTCGAGGCGGCCGGCCCCCGGGGCGTGAACTCGTGGACCTACGACGCCGCCGGGCGCCTGACCCGCGAGCGGGTGGACGGCGTCGACTGGGAGCGGACCTACGACGCCGCCGGGCGGCTGATCGGGGCGAGCAGCGACAAGGGGGACGCGGTCGCCTACGCCTACGACCGCTCGGGCCGGCGCACCGGCGAGAAGCGCTCCGACGGGTCCCGCCGCGACTACGAGTGGACCGGCCTGTGGACCCTGTCGGGCGTGACCGACCGCAGCGGGGGCGGGGACCCGGTGGTGCGCACCACGACGCTGGTGGACGCCCTCGGGCAGCTCTCCCGCGTCGATGACGAGGAGCTGTTCTTCGACGACGCCACCGGCGGGCTCCTCCAGGCCGGCGACAGGGCGATCGTCCACGCCGGGCCCCTGACCGCCTGCGGCCCGGACGGATGGCTGGAGCCCCCCGCCTGGCGGCCGGGCCGCGACACCGCCGCCGCCAACCCCTACCTGCCCCCCGCCGCCCGTGCGTCCCTGGGCCGGAGCCTGGGCCTGGGCGCGGGCGGCGAACTGCGCGTGGCGGGCATGGAATGGCTGGGCGCGCGCGTCCTGGATCCCGCCAGCCGGTCATTCCTGTCCCCCGACCCCGTCGAGCCGACCGCCGGCGCCGGCTGGGCCGCCAACCCCTACTCCTACGCGGGCAACAACCCGGTGAACCTGTACGACCCCGCGGGCCTGCGCCCCATCACCGCCGAGGAGCTCGACGCCTACCGCAAGGCCAACTCGCCCAAATGGGGCACCGCCCTGGCCATCATCGCCGGCGTCGGGCTCGCAGTCTTCGGCGGGCCGGCGGGCATTGGGGCGGCCATTGCGATCGGCGCCGGTCTGGGCGCCGGAGCCAATCTCATCGACCAAGCCTGCTCCGGATACCCCATCAACCTCGGAGAGGTTGCTCTGAGCGGGGCCCTGGGCGGCCTGGGCGGCGGCATCGGCGCCGCGGCTGGCCGGCTGTTGGGACCGGCGGCCAGCAGCGCCCTGGGGCGGGTAGGCAGTTCGCCGATCGGACAGCGTTTCGTCCAAGGTGGTATCGGTGGCGTCTCCGGCGGAATCTCCGGCTTCATCACCGGGGGGCTCGGCGCCCTGGCCACAGGAGGAGACTTCTGGCAGGGAGCCTGGAGCGGAGCCCGAGACGGAGGCGTCACCGGCTTCGCCGGGGGCGCCATCGGCCAACTCCCCAGGAATCCCTCACTCCAATCCACGCGAACTCCGGCGGCAGCGAAGCCAGTGCCGGCGCTTCCGCCTGCACCAGAACGTCCTTTGCTTGGCGGGCCGCCCATCAAGACGAATCCCGATTTTATTGCTGACGCAAATGGGACCGTTATCCCGACGAGCAGGGCACGACTCGAGGAGGGCCTTCAGGCTGCAGGATTTACCACATTTCAGCCAGAAAGTCCAGGAACAGGATATATTCTTCCCGACGGATCGAAGATTAGGGTGATGGACGCCACACGGTATGCACCTCAACGGGCTAGCTTCACTACCGCTTCGGACAATCCGATCGACTCATTTACCGGCAAGCCTGTTCAGCCGCCGCGAGGTCTGACAAAAGCAGAACGCAAACAGTACGTACGAGAGAGAACCCACGTTACTCTTTATTAACACGTTGTTAACGTGCCGCACGGAAGTATTCTTGAACACTCATGACGATAAACATTCGTGAACGCATTAGTTCTGTCCTACCAGCGACGGTGACGAGTTTCGAGCTGGTATCAGATACTGTCCCAGTCATGCATGCAGGCATTATGGGGCTTCAAATTTGGGGCGTTTTTGTGGGGCAGAGCGCGGGAGAGGCGCTGTGGGATGAAATGAACCCACCGGATCTTGCTGTTCGCCTGAAAGCATTCGAGAAAAATGACCTGTTGTCGATGGATGGCGGCCCGGGTTGGCTGCATCTAGATTTTACAAATGGATGGATTCGCATTGTGGCAGACACACGGGAATGGGAACCATGGTCGATTATTTTTCCTGATATTTGGTGGACTGAAGACATATGAAGATCATTCGACGGGCGTCCGAACGCATTGTTCGAGTACTGACATGAAACTTTGGGACCGATCCCGCGGCGAGCACCGGCATGGTTTGCGGATTCAAGGAGGGTTGTTCGGCGGGAGTTTGAACATGTTCCTGGGGAGCAGCGTGATGATGGAATTCTGCTGGAGGTCACGTCATGAAAGTGGATGAGGTCGCCGATTTTCTCATCAGGGAGGGTGTGCGCCCCAGGTTCTTCGCCATCAATACGGTCGTCGCCGACGACGCCGTCGTCCTGTATCAGGAGGGTCCCGCCCGGTGGGTCGTGTTCTACACAGAGCGCGGAGTCCGTTCCAGCGAGAGGGTCTATGATTCGGAGGACGCCGCCTGTCAAGCACTGATCAAGAAGGCTCTAAACATGGAGAAGTGGATGAGGGAGCACGAGTCCAGACCGCACAGACCGCATCCCGTTACGCCGAAGCCGAAACCGGTCAAGAAGGACCCCGACTTCATTGTGGACTCCACGGGCTCGATCACGCCAGCGCGGTGACGGGTCCCGAAGACCCTCACGACAATCGCGTCCGCCCTGGTTGCACAGCGGTTCGCATGGGTTGTACACTGCAAACGATTCTCGTAACCGCATCCACTCGTGGACGATGGGATTTGGCATGGTCTTGACGTCCCTTCTCGGTGATCGGTTGGCTCCGTTGACCTATTCGATCGGGTTCTTGAGCGCCCCGCCGAAAAGGGTGGCGCGCGCCGTGCGGTGGTTATATTTCAGGTGGCCCGATGCGTGGAGGCGGGTCGCCGTGCTGAACGGCGGCCTGGAGGAGGCCCTCCTCCAGCTCCAGCCCCTAGGGGGTCTTCTGCATCCCCGCGTGCTGGTTGCCTCCACGGCTCTCGAGGGGTGGTCGGCTGTGTTCGACGGCGATGCCCGTGGTCAGGGTGTCAGGGGGGTGTCCGTTCGTCTGTCGCGCGCGCTGAGGGTCCCGGGCTATTTCGTCGCGGCCGCCCCGCCGGCCCTCGACCCCGAGCACTTCCCGGGATTCAGGCAGTTCTACGTGCTCGGCCCGCAGACGGGGCGCGACCACGTGCGCGCGGTCTGGGTGAGCGAGGAGGAGGACGTCGGCCGGTGGCACTTCGGGACCGACGGCGAGGTCCAGCCCTATGAGGACGTCGAGGCCTACCGGCGGCGCCGGCACACGGATCGTTTCACCGAGCGGATGCTGATCGACTACGCGGCCGCGGTCGGCCTGCGCCCCTGGGAGGACTCCTTCTACCGCCCGCCCTTCCACCTGATCACCAGCCTCCGACTCGGCCACGACCGATTCCAGCGCACCCTCGCCCAGGCGCGAACCGAAATGAAACTGGACGAGTGAGCTGAACGGGTAGACTGGCCTCACCAGACGTATCGGGCTCGGGAATCCCGGGGTGATCGTTGTCGAAGAATGATTTTGGGAGGTGCTTTCAGCATGAAGGCGAGCATTCGTGGACGAATCGACCTGGCCCTGCCGGCGACCGTGACGAGTTTCGAATTGATCGGTGACCGTACTCCGTTCATGATAACCGATGTCATGACTCTTGAGATCCGAGGCCCCTTCGTGGGGAGACAGGGAGACCAGTCGCTGTGGGACGAGATCGAGCCGGAAACCCTCGCCTCTCTCCTGAAGGGCTTCGAGGGGCAGGATCTGCTCGCGGTGGAATCCGGACCCGGCTGGCTGCACCTCG
>ERZ773009.1679-NODE-1679-length-14842-cov-38.687902_pt1 | contig 14842 bp, 10 predicted proteins | sample MGYA00580663_ERZ773009 | MGnify/ENA primary metagenome ERZ773009 (study PRJEB29015, sample SAMEA2737969) | human oral metagenome | biome: human oral; feature: human-associated habitat; material: dental | place: China | collected 2026 ... | reverse complement strand
CCGTCATGACGGCGTCGATGCGCTCGGCGTGCAGGGTCTGGGCGATGTGCTGGGGACTGCGGACGGGCTCGGCCGAGTGGAAGGCCCGGTCCTGGCCCGAGGACAGGTACCCCACGATGAGGAAGCCGTCCATGGGGTGGCGGCGAAGCTGGGTGAGCATGGGCTGGGCGCCCGAACCCATGACGATGAGGGTGCGGCGCAGCGCGTGCCCCTCAAGGCGGCGACGGCGCAGCCAGCCGGACTCGATGGATCGCCCGGTGATGGCCAGGAGGAGCTGGACCGCCAGGGAGACGAGCAGGGTGGTTCGGGCAACCTCGGACAGGTCGGCCAGCAGCAGGGCAACCGGGACGCTCACGGCGGCAGCGGCGACGTAACGGCCCGTGCCCGGCCCGGCCTGCTCGACGGCGTCGATGCCGAGGGCACCCAGGAACCAGGCCGTGAGCACCATCGTGGCGCCCACGGTGGCGGCGGACCAGACCAGTGACAGGTGGCCGTTCAGGAGAGCGACCCAGATGGGAACGGCGATGGCGAAGAGGTCGGACAGGACGAGCCAGATGACGAGGTCGTGGCGCGTGCGCGCCCAGGGACTGCGCGGAGCGGTGGGAGAGGTGGCACCGGCTGCTGCTGTCGAGGGACGCCGGTGCTGCTCGCGCTGGGGCAGTGTCAGGGTCGAACTAGACAAGGTGGACTCCGCAGGGATGATCGAGGGTGGGCAATAACTGTCGAGTAGTGCTGACGGGACGTCGTGAACAGCAGCAGTTTTAGAATGCTACTAACTCTTGCGGGCGTTATTTGTGGGAAGTGGCCAAGATCGCAGGGTTGAAGCGAGGAGTCGAGGTGAGTTTGGGTCGAGTGTATGTTACAGGTGCGCAACGATACAGGGATGCCAATGCACTTATGAGGGACCTTTCAGGGTTCTTCCAGCAGGGGGTATTTGACCTGCTCAGGCCAGGTTTGCTGGGGTTGTGCCAAGGGGGGTGAGTGGGGGTCGGTCAATGTCACAAGTCTATAAACAAAAGATAGCAGGTTGTAGAGGATGATGTGTCTACTCTCGTGTCTGACTTCAGGTGTCCTCCCGATGTCAGATTGTTACCTTCCTACAACATCAGGAGTGCGATGTGACCCAGTCGAGTTCTTCGACACCTGCGGAGCCCTCGATGACGGCCTCGACGGCGGGTGACGATCCAGTGGACTGTGCTGGTTGTCGGCAACCTGCAGGGGCGGCAGGAGTCCTCAGTCCTTCGGGGGGTGAAGCGGATGCTGGGACGACGCCGTCCCCGGCTTCCCGACGCTCGTTGCTGCGGCGGCTCGGGGGAGTTGTGCGCCGTGGGTCGTCATCGGGTGCCAGCTGGTCCTCTGTGGGAACCACAGCCGTGGCCAAGGTTGTGGTCATGGGAGTCTCGGGTGTGTTCGGCCTGGTCAACACCAGTCTCATCATCCGGCACTTCGGGGCCGATGCCTTCGCCCAGTACGGTCTGCTGGCCACCTTCCCCACGCTCATGCCCTTCACCGACCTGGGGATCGGTGCGGTCATCCTCAATACGGTGGCGAGCTCAACCGACCCGGCCCACGACTCGGTCGTGCGTCGTACGATCACCACTGCCGTCCGGGTGCTGCTCGGCTCCGCCCTGGTCATCAGTACCGTCGGCATCGTCATCCTGCTGCTGGGGGCCTGGCCCTGGCTCCTGGGCGGCAAGCTCATGGAGGGCGGTGGGCTCACGGCCACCGTCTGCCTCATTATCTACGCCGCGGCCCTGCCCTTGTCCGTGGGTCAGCGCGTCATCATCGGCCTGGGGCGCTCGGCCACGCAGGTCATCAGCCAGGGCGTCGTCTCTCCGGCCATGTCCTGCTTCCTGCTGCTGGCCATCGTCACCGGCCTGGGGCGCGGTAATGCCGTGTCCATCTACTCCTACATCGCCAACGCGCTGGTCTCGGTCATCTGCATCGTCGTCGCCTGGCGCGCCACCCGACCCCTGTTCGCGGGGGCTCTCCAGGACGTGCTCCGTCTGCGCAGCGTACGAGGCGTTCGCATCGTCAACACCGCGGGCCCCCAGCTCCTCCAGTCCCTGGCCATCCCGATAGCCTTCCAGACCGACCGGCTCCTCCTGTCCCACCTGGGCCAGTCACAGGCTCTGGCCGAGTACAACCTGGCCAACAACCTGTTCAACATGCTGACCCAGACCGTCATGGCGGCCGGGGTGGCGATGTGGCCGATGTTCGCCCGCGCCCGCGCCGACAAACGCATCGAGAACCCCTTCAAGCCGGCGATGATCTTCAGTGGGGGCGGATTCCTCCTGGCACTGGCGTTAGTGGCCGTTACCCCCTGGGCCGCTCGGGTCATGTCTCACGGCAAGATCGTCCTGCCGGCCGCTCTTGTGTGGGCCTTCGCCGCCTACGTCGCCGTCGAGGCCGGCAAGCAGCCTCTGGGCATGTACATGACCGATCCGCGCGGGCTGCAGTTCCAGGTGGCGCCGGTCCTCATCCTGGTACCGATGAACCTCGCCATCTCCTGGGTCCTCATTGGGCCCTTCGATGCTGCCGGCCCTATCCTGGGCTCGGTGATCTCGGTGATCCTGTGCCAGATCGTCCCGTACTCCTGGTGGGTCCGCCGTGACGTGGCCAGGCGTCGTCGCGAGCTGGCGGAGTCTCAGACGCAGGAGGTGGGGCGGTGAGTGCCGCCCCACCGTTCGACGGCTCCGAGCCTGTCGGTGCCACCCGCGTGCCTGTGCGGCCCCGTCCTGCTCGCCTGCTCCCCGGCCTTCCCTGACTCCCTCCCCTCCATCCAACATCCCGGCCCGGCTCTCCGGGCCCCATCCAAGGAGATGCCTCATGAGCGCCCCTTCCGGTTCCCCTACGATCGCCGAGAACATCCGGGCCCTGTCCCGCGCCCAGAAGTCCAAGGCTGGCGCCCCCCTCTACTCCCGCATCATCAATCGGCCAGCAGGTCGGGTCCTGGCGGCCGTCGCTCACCGTCTGGGCGCGACCCCGGACCAGGTGACGGTGCTCTCCGCGCTGTGCACCTACAGTGGCATCGCCCTCATCGCCCTGTGGCGTCCCACAGCCGCTTCGGCCGTGGCGACTGCGCTGCTACTCATGTTCGGTTATGCCCTCGACGCCGCTGACGGGCAGCTGGCAAGATTACGCAACGGTGGTTCTAAGGCCGGTGAATGGCTCGACCATGTTGCTGACGTTATTAAGCTCTCGACAATTCACGGAGCCATCGCGATCTCTTTGTTCCGTTTTGCGGATCTGACGCCGTCGGTGCTGCTTATTCCGCTCGCTTTCGGAGCGGTTCAGAATATCCACTTCTTCAGTTATATCCTGACTTATCAGCTGCGTTATCACGGCGGTACACCACTGGCCAAGGACGAGTCCCGTCCGGGCGTCATCAAGTCCGTCCTGTCGGCTCCCACGGACTACGGGCTCATGTGCTTCGTGCTCATGACCCGCTTCGCCCCCACGGTCTTCCTGTGGATCTACGGCGTCATGCTCCTGGGGTACGTGGGCTACGTGGTCCTGGCCCTGCCCAAGTGGTACCGGGACCTGCGGCGCGACGCCCAGTAGCTCGCGGCGCCCCGCCACCCCCGTTGACAAACGACGCTTAAGGAATCTTATGTCTCTGCTTACCGGCCGCAAGGCACTACTGGTCTATACGGGACGCAAGGATGGGCTGGGCAACCGTGTGCGTGCGCTGCTGTCCGCCCAGGAGCTCGCCCGGGTCGAGGACCGCGGCCTCTACTACGTGTGGAGCACCGACCAGTACTTCGGCCCCCGAATGGATGAGCTCTGGCACTTCGATGAGGGCACCGCGGTGTCGAGACTGACCTCCCGGGCGCTCATGCCCCTGGCACGACTGCGACAGCCCAAGGGCGTTCAGCTCACGTCCGCGCTGCGCCGCGCCCACCTGTGGCAGATCCACTCCCACGGCCTGCCCATCACCTGGGAGGACCCCTCCTGGAAGGGCGGAGCCGAGGAAGGGGCCGCGCGCACCGGACCGCGCCCCTGGACCGAGCGCCTGCGCGAGCTCACCCCCGTCGATGAGATCGCCGACCAGGTCCGCTCCCTCTACGACGCCCACCTGCGTGGACGCCCCTACGTTGGCATCCAGGTACGCACCCACGCGGTTTCGCACGCCAAGACCATCGAGTCCTCACCGGTGGAGTGGTTCGCCAACCGGATGCGTCAGATCCGCGCCGACCACCCCGACGTCCCCTTCTTCCTGTCCTGCGACACCCCCGAGGCCCAGGAGCAGCTGGCCGGTGAGTTCGACGGCTGCGTGTTCCTCACCGACAAGGGCGGGTACAACACCATCGAGGGTGTGCGCTCGGGCTTGGTCGACCTCTACCTGCTGGCCAGCTCCCAGCACCTCATCGGGGCCTCTTTCTCCAGCTTCGTGGAGATGGCCGTCTTCCTGTGCGACGGCGTCGTCCCCTTCGAGCGGCCCGATCAGCCCCTCGAGGGTGAGCTCAGCCTGTCCCTGGGGCTGGCCGAGGACCCCCTGCGCCCCGCCCGGCGCTGATGCTCTGCGTCGCCGGCGTCGAGTCGGGCATCTTTCGCGTAGCCCTGCAGATGTTCAGCAGGGCTACGCGAGAACTGCAGGTCTGGGCGGTTCAGTGACCCAAGAGCTCGCCGACGATCCGGGCCATGGTGGCGCGGTAGCCGACCACGGAGAACCTCTCGGCCGCCTCGCGCTCGCCCTGCTCGGCCAGCCGGTTCGCCAGGTCCGGGTCCGTCGCCAGACTCCCCAGTGCCCCGGCCAGAGCCTCGGCATCGTCGGCGGGCACGAGCAGGCCGGTGACCTCATCGGTGACGACCTCCGCCAGGCCCTGGACCCGGGAGGCCACGAGCGGCCTGGCCGCGTGCATCGCCTCGACCGCCGTGTTGCCGAAGGGCTCGGCCCGTGAGGGTACGACGACGGCGTCGGCGGCCTCCAGCACCGGCCAGGTGGGGCGCACGTAGCCCAGCAGCTCCACGTGCCCGTCCAGGTCCGGCTGGGCAGCACGCTCGCGCAGCTCCTCCTCGTACCACTCGTACCCGGGGAAGACCGATCCGCACACGCTCAAGGAGGCATCCACCCCTGAGCGGCGCAGCAGCCCGACGGCGTCCAGGGCCACGTCCACACCCTTCCGAGGGGACAGGCGTCCCACCATGGCGATCTGGAACGGATCGCCGGGGCGGCGTCGACGTAAGACCTCCAATGGATGTTCTGGACCCGCGACCCCGTTATGGACGACCTCCGTGCGGGAGGCCAGGTGCGGCTGAACCTCCAGGAGCGCGTCCCGGGCGGCCCCGGAGTTCGCCACGATCCGGGAGGCCGCCAGCAACGGTGCGTTGAGTCCGGCGCGGATGATCCGGCGCTGAGTGTCCTCGGCCTCGTGAACATGCGCCAGCACGGGAACGCCGGCCGCGCTCGCGGCTACCGGCCACCACGGGATCGTCACCGTGTTGGTGAGGACCACCTCGGCCCGGCTGGCACGGATGACGGCGCGCAGCCGGGCGATCTCCGGAGCGGCCTGAACGGACAGCTTCGCCAGTCCCCGGGGACTCAGCAAGGCCTTGCGCAGCACCGTGAAAGGCATGACGGCCACGCGGGCGCCGGCCTCGCGCAGCACCTCGACCAGGGGACCGTCCAGGGGCAGGGCCACGAGGACCTCGTGACCGGTCTCGATGAGTCCGTGGATGGTCTCGACCAGCTGCCAGTCCGAGCCGTAGAGGTCGGGGGAGGGGTGCGCCACGAGGACCCGAGCGGCGCTGGTGCGCTCATCGCTCGCCTCGCCCCGGCTCACAGGTTCACCTTCCCGGTACGACGCCCGCTGGGGCGGTGGCGAGTCGGTCCCTCGAGTGCGAGACGCCGGGCCAGGGCCTCGTAGCCGGAGGCCACCTCGTCCCAGTCGTAGAGGGCCGCCCGCTCTCGGGACTCCTCGCCACGTGCGGTCTGTGCCTCGACGTCGGATTCGGCGGAGGTGACCAGGGTGGCCACGTCGTCGGGGGAAGTCCAGTAGCGACCGGCCTCGCCCAGAACCTCGCGGTTGAAGGAGACGTCGAAGGCGTCCACCGCGGCCCCAGCGCCGATGGCGCGTAGGAGGGAGGGGTTCGTGCCGCCCACGGAGTGGCCGTGGTAGTAGACCAGGGCGCCGGCGTAGAGAGCATCGAGCAGCTCCTGGTCCCACAGACCTCCGAGCAGCCGGACGCGGTCGTCGGCCAGCGACTGGATCCGGGCGGTGTACTCGTCGGCGTAGGGTGCTGAGCCGACGACGACCAGCGGCAGCGTGGCCCCGGAGCGTACGTATCCCTCAACGATGACGTCGACGTGGTTCTCCATCTCGAAGCGGGCCACGACCAGATGGAAGCCCTTAGGAGCCAGGTCCAGCTCGGCCAGGCGCGAGGTGTCCGCCGTGATCCGGGGGGCACCGTAGGAGATGAGGTCGGTGGGGGCGTTGAACTCGTCGGTGTAGTAGTCGGCGATGCCCTGGGCGTCGGCGATGAGCGCGTCGGAGTAGCGCACGGCCAGGGCCTCGGCCGCGCGGTAGTAGCGCTTGCCGGTGGGACCCCACTTGCCGCGGCGCCACTCCAGCCCGTCGACGTGGGTGGCCACCGGGACGCGGGCGGCGCGCAGTGCGGGCAGGAAGGGGGAGTTGGCGGCGTTGAAGACGAAGGCGGCGTCCGGGTGGGTACGGCGCAGCAGGTGGACCACCGACAGTGCCGTGTGAGACAGGGTCTCCAGACTGCGGTTCTTGACCGAGGGCAGCTCGACGAGACGCATCCCCAGGTAGGTGCTGGGAAGCGGGGTCTGCGGCTCAGGGTTGCGGCAGTAGACCAGGACCTGGTGGCCGCGGTCGGCCAGGCGGCGGCCGACCTCCTCGATGGCGGTCTCGAAACCTCCGTAGCGGGCGGGGACGCCACGCGTCCCGATCATGGCGATACGGAGCCGGTTCGGGTTCACGGCAGTCAACGGAGTCCTTTCGAAAGGCGGCGGAGCCGGTCAGGGATGGGAACCGGTGACCCTGGTTGGATCTGACCGCCGACGGCGGCACGGGTGGAGGATCACCGAGGAGGATGACGCCGGGGTGGTGACAACGCGGACAATACGGGCAACGAGGATGACGAGCAGACTCGGCTCCTGCCCGCGAGTTCGTGCGTACCCGCTGGGTGGTTGCGCCGCGTAGACGTAGACCCCGGTACACCTGTTCAGGAGTCTAGAGGCAGACGCGATCCGACACATGCGGAATGCGTGCGGTTCCGTTGCAATTTCTCAGGCGAGGATGCCCAGCGGGGCTGTATCGGCGCACTATTGGCGCGCCGTTGGTGCGCCATCGCGGAGCCGTCGGGGTGCGGGAGCAGGACCCGACTGGCGCCGGTGCAGGTGGTCTACTCCACCTGGGCGCGGGCTGGGCATTCCGGTCAAGAATCAGGTGTGGAACCCAGTGCCGGTTAATGAGAGGCTATCTGTGAGAAAAGTGGACAGAGGGTGCGTTCTGGCGACGTTAGTGATTGATTCCACAACAAGAGGCGGAACAAAGTCTGCTTGAACCGTTATCAAGACGTTACCTCTGTAATAACCTCGTGACCGGCGCCGGTCTTACTACCAGCCCTTCGGACTGTGTGTGGGACTGCCCCGTCATACTGCGCCACTTACCCAGGTTCCCTCACGTCTTAAGAACGGAGCACTCGTGCATCCTTCCCGTGCTGTCTCCAGTGTGGGGGCGGTCCTGACCGCCCTCCCCCTCGCTCTTGGTGCGCTCGTCGCCCCTACTCTTGCCGCGTCCCCGGCTGCTGCTGCCCAGGGGCAGGTCACTCTCGCCTCCCCGCAGGTTCTGCCCACCCCTCAGATCGACGGCATCGTCTGGGATCAGGCGGTCGTGGGGAACACGGTCTACGTCGTCGGAGAGTTCAAGAACGCCCGCCCGTCCGGCGCTGCCGACGGCGAGAACGAGTCCCCTCGTTACAACGCCATGGCTTTCGATATCACCACGGGTGCGCTGCTGGACTGGGCACCCAAGGTCAACGGCAAGATCAGCGCGGTCGAGGCCTCGGCCGACGGATCCACCATCTACCTCGGCGGCAACTTCACTTCTGTCAATGATGAGACCGCCTACCGAGTCGCTGCGGTCGACGCTGCCGGCAAGCGCAAGCCACTGGCTGCCTCGGCCAACGGGTCGGTCATGGATCTGGAGCTCTCGCCTGACGGATCCACTCTGTACATGTCGGGTTCCTTCACCCAGATCAACTCCTCGGCGCGTCAGCGCGCAGGCGCCGTGGATCTCAAGACTCAGAAGGTCAACAGCTTCGCGCCCGCAGTCGACAACTTCATGGTGCGGTCCATCACGGTGGCAGCTGACGACTCCGCAGTGGCGATCGGTGGCTCCTTCACCACGGTGGGGGGATCCTCTGACGGCTACGGCGTGGCCATCCTGGAGAAGGACGGGTCCCTGCGGCATACCAATGTCGCCAGCGTGGTCCACAACGGCGGGAAGGACTCAGGCATCATGAGCCTGAAGTCGGACTCCAAGGGCCTCTACGGCGTCGGCTACTCCCAGGAGGGCACCTTCGAGGGGATGTTCCGCGCCAGCTGGACCACGGGGGACATCGACCTCATGGCCGACTGCCACGGGGACACCTATGACGTGCTGCCCACCGATGACGTCATCTACACCGCCAGCCACTCCCACGACTGCAGCAACATCGGAGGCTTCTCCGACCGTTCGGACGAGGGCGTCTACCACCACGCCGTCGGCTTCTCCAGCACGGCCACCGGTACCGTGAGGCCGAACACGGCAAGGGGCTACAGCGACTACTCCGGGCAGCCCGCTCCCACTCAGTACGACGGTTTCCTGCCCGGTTTTGAGAACGGTAGCTACAGCGGGCTGAGCCAGGCCGTGTGGACTGTCGAGGGCAACAGTCAGTACCTCGTGTACGCCGGTGAGTTCGTGGCTGTCAACGGAACCGCCCAGCAGGGGATCGTCCGCTTCTCCATGAGCGGGGGCAACGCCGGTGCTCAGCCGGGCAACAACGGCGACAACGGCAACGGCGATAACGGCGATAACAACGACGGCAAGGACAAGGACAAGAAGGACAAGAAGAATAAGAAGAACCAGGACGACTGGGACAACCAGGACGGTTGGGACCAGGACGCCGGCGACAACAACCAGGGCGGCGGTTGGTGGTGGTGGTGACCATGAATCCCGCCGGGTCCGCCCGTCATCTCCGACTTCCTGCTGAGTCCTCCGGTTCTCAGGCCGGTAGCGGTGTGCTCCCGAACTCAGTGGCCGCCGATGGCGTCGCTGCGTGTCGTGGAGGTCGTACGCTTCGCCATGTGTCACGAACTCGATTGCTGATCCTGCCCGCCGTCCTGGTGCTGGGGCTGGGGCTGGCCGCCTGCGGAGGCGGGAAGTCCCACAGCGCCGCCAGCTCATCCGTTTCGTCCGCGTCTGCCAGTGGGTCGGCCGCGGCTTCGGCACCTGCCGCGGCCTCGAACGCCACCACTCCGACGGTCCAGACCGCGAAGCCGTCGCCGGCACCTCCGTCGCCGTCGAACGAGGTCGCCACCCCGGACGCCTCCTCGATCGACCCCAAGGCCGTTGAGACTGGCGACCTGTCCAAGGACGAGTATCCTGAGGTGTCTCTGGACAAGTCGGTCCGCGTTGACGGGGACGTCGTCATCTCCCTGGGGAAGCTCCAGGCTCAGGACTTCGCCTCGGGACCCGCTGAAGTGGGAGGTCCCGGTGTCCTGGTGCCGGTGACGGTGACGAACAACTCCGGTCAGGATCTGGCACTGGCCAGCGTGCTGTCCACTACGGTCAACTACGGCGAGGGTGGCGGTACGCCCGCCAGTGAGATCGTCTCGGCCTCGGACGCAGTGCCCGCCTCGCTCGCCGCCGGTCAGACGGTGACCGTCAATCGCGCCTTCGTCATCCCGGCTGAGGATCGCGGGAGTGTCAAGGTGGTTGTTGATCTCGGGGCGGACCACGGTGCTGCCACATTCCGGGGTTCCGCCGGCTGACGCAGGTCGTCGTTCTCGCAGGATCTGTCCTCCTGCGGCTCTTCACCTCCAGGCGCCGTCCGCAGCTCGTCGAAGCGAGCTCGGACGGCGCCTGTGTGTCTGCGCTGAGCAGTGCGGCGAGGGCTGTCGTGTTGCCGTACTGTGACATCGCCTGACCTCTCTCTGAGGTCAACCTGAATAATGTCGATGCAAAATCTGGCTTTGATGATTAAGACTTATGGATGCGGCAAAACCATTGCCATAACGGGAAATTAGCGTAAACTAACCGAAAGGTCGACGCGGACCGGGAATGCTCTGGGTTGTGGTTTGCGCCAAGTGCTCGGCAAGGGAGTTGTTGTCGGTGTACTATGAGCCGACCCGTCGACCCTGGTCGGGCGCGGAATACCAGCCGCTCGTGAGGTTGTGTGTCCGTGATCTGCGTATGTTCTGAATGGAATACCTGTGAAGCTCCCCCGCCGACTTCTGAGCGGCCTCCTGGCTGCGGCTCTTATCCCCCTTGGCGCCGTCACTCTTGCCCCGGCAGCACCCGCCGCCGCGGACCCGGCCCCCGCCGGCGCTGCCGGCGCTCCCAGCACTGTCTCCGCCGACGCCCTGCCCACCGCCCAGATCAACGGCATCGTCTGGGACCAGGTCGTGGTGGGTGACGTCGTCTACGCCGTCGGAAAGTTCTCCGCGGTCCGGCCTGCGGGCTCGCCGGCCGGCCAGAACGAGTCGCCGCGCAGTAACGCGATGGCCTACAACATCAACACTGGAGAGATCCTCGACTGGGCTCCCACCACCAACGCCACCATCAACACGATCGCCGCCTCCGCCGACGGCCAGACCCTTTACCTGGGCGGGGAGTTCACGACGCTGAACAACCAGACGGCATGGCGCGTCGGTGCGGTCAGGGCCGCCGACGGTCAGCGGGTGCCTCTGGGGGCCTCGGCCAACAACAGCGTCAAGGCCCTCAGCGTCTCCGCCAATGGTCAGACGCTCTACATCGGCGGTGCCTTCACTCAGATCAACTCCTCGGCCCGCCAGCGCGTCGCCGCGATCAACCTGAGCACCCAGAAGGTGACAGGCTTCGCTCCGAAGATCGACAACTACTACGTGCGCAGCATCGTTGAGGCCACTGACGGCTCGGCCGTGGCCATCGGCGGGGCCTTCGAGTCCGTCGGGGGCAGCGACAAGCCCGGTCACGGGATCGCCATCTTCGAGACCGACGGCACCCTGCGTAAGAACAACGTCTCCAGCGTGGTCCGTGGTGCCGGCGCCGAGGCCTCTGTCATGAGCGTGAAGGCCGACGAGCAGGGCCTGTACGCCGCGAGCTACTCCCGGCTCGGCACCTTCGAAGGCGTCATGCGCCTGAACTGGACTACCGGGAACATCGACTACATGGCCGACTGCCACGGCGACTCCTACGACGTCCTGCCCGCCGGCGACGTCGTCTACGCCGCCAGCCACTCCCACGACTGCTCCAACATCGGCGGCTTCCCCGACGTCGCGTATCACTACCACAACGCGGTGGCCTACACGAACGCTGCCACCGGAACGGTCGAGGCCACGCATGTCCGTGGCTACAAGAGCTACGAGGGGCAGAACGCCACGACCAACCTCAACTTCTACCCCGACTTCACGCCGGGCAAGATCTCCGGCGCCATTCAGGCGACCTGGACCGTTGAGGGCAATGACAAGTACGTCGTCTACGGCGGTGAGTTCCTGGCCGTCAACGGCACTGCCCAGCAGGGTCTGGTGCGCTTCGCCCGCCGCGACATCGCCCCCAACAAGCAGGGCCCCATGGACAAGGGCGGTGCCTTCAAGGTCTCCGGCTCCTCGCCGCGCGCCGGCGTCGTGTCCTTGTCCTTCAAGGCCAACTGGGACCGTGACGACAAGACCCTGACCTACAACGTCTTCCGTGACTCCATGAACGGCCAGCCGGTCTCCAGCCAGTCGGTGACCGCCGGTTTCTGGGAGCGCCCCGACCTCAGCGCCACCGACGTCGTCGACCCCGGAAGCACTCACCGCTACCGGGTTCAGGTCACCGACCAGTGGGGCGCCTCCACGACCTCCGACTGGGTGACCGTCAAGGCCGGTGAAGGACAGGGTTTGAGCAAGTACGGAGCCCGCGTCCTGGCCGACGGCGCTGCCCACTACTGGTCCTTCGATGAGACCAGCGGTGACAAGGCCGAGGACTTCGTGGCCCAGCGCAACATGACGGTCCAGGGCAAGGCCTACAAGCGCGGGGGCGGGTCCGTCCTGGGCTCCGGAGCCTCGTTGACCATGACCTCGGACGCCAATAACAAGTCGCACGCCGCAACGCGCGTTGCCTCCCAGGCGCCCACGGCCTTCTCGATGGAGGCATGGGTGCGCACCAGCTCGACCTCGGGCGGGGCGATCATGAGTTACGGCTCCTCCGCGACCAACCAGTCGTGGAATCGTGACCGCATGGTGTACATGCGTAACGACGGCACGCTCAGCTTCATGCTCTACCCGGGCAAGCTCACCACCATCACCACGCCCAAGAGCTACAACGACGGCCAGTGGCACCACATCGTGGCCTCGCTGAGCCCGACCTCCGGCGCGATGCTCTATGTGGATGGTAACCTCGCCGCCTTCGACGGCTCCATGACCGAAGGACAGAGCTACTCCGGTTACTGGCGTATCGGTGGGGATGCCCTGAACGGTGTCAACGGGCAGCCCTCCAACACCAACATCCAGGCCGATATTGATGAGGCCGCTGTCTACAGCACACCGCTGTCCGCCCGACAGATCGCCGAGCACTACACCGCCGCCACCGGCAAGCAGGTCGAGCCGGACAAGGGTGATGGCAAGGGTAAGGACAACGCCGGCAAGGGTAAGGACAAGGACAAGCAGCCCGAGGGCAAGGCTCTGCTGGAGGACCCCTTCGAGCGCAGCGTGAACGGTGGCTGGGGCAAGGCCGCCACCGGCGGTTCCTGGAAGACTACCTGGAACGCAGCGGCCTTCTCCGTCGACGGCACCAGTGGCCGGATCGCCATGGCCGGTCCGCGCTCCTCGGCGTCGATCATCTCCGACGAGATCAAGTCGACCTCCACCGACGCCGTCGTGGACTTCTCCCTGGACGCGGTGCCCTCCGGCAACGGTGCGTTCATCTCCTACGCCGCTCGCTCGACCAAGGCCGGCCAGTACCAGGCCACGGTTCGGGTCGGCAGCGCTGGCAACCCCGTCATCACGGTCTCGCGCGTGGTCAAGGGCCGGGAGACCTCGCTGGGCAGCTATGTGCTGCCGCAGGGTTACACGGCCGGCCAGCCGCTCCACCTGCGCATGGTGGTCGACGGTGCGGAGTCGACCAACATCCAGGCCAAGCTCTGGGCCGGCAACACCGAGCCCGCCGAGTGGGGTGTTGAGGTCGTCGACAACGACAAGACCCTCAATGAGGCCGGCAACGTGGGCCTGACCACCTACATGTCCGGCTCGGCCGGGCCGGAGACCGTCACCCTGTCGGTCGACAAGGTCACCATCAAGCAGCACTGACACCTGCTGGCAACGGGCCGGGCCGGGAAGAACGAGCTTCTTCCCGGCCCGGCCCGTTGTGGTGCGCACAGGGAGCCGCTGTCCGCGAACCGGGGACACCGTGGCGTCGATGTGATCCGCCTTCACCACAGGCATGGATTCGGCCGGACGCCCGTCGCTTCGCCGCTCAGCACTCGGCCACTCCCCGATATGTCACACGGCGGCAACACGGTCCGTCTCTAGGATCTCCCTGTAGCGAGAATCCACTAGGAGGAACCATGATCAGGGTAGCGATCAACGGATACGGCAATCTCGGCCGTGGCGCCGAGCAGGCCATCACCAAGAACAAGGACATGGAGCTCGTCGTCGTCTTCACCCGGCGCGACCCGGCCTCGGTCACCACCCAGGGGGCCCCCGTCGCCCACGTGGACGACATGGCCGCCTGGGCCGACAAGGTCGACGTCTGCCTGAACTGCGGGGGCTCCGCCACCGATCTGATCGAGCAGACCCCGGCGACGGCAGCCCTGTTCAACACGGTCGACTCCTTCGACACCCACGCCCGCATCCCCGAGCACTTCGCCGCCGTCGACGCGGCCGCCAAGGCCGCCGGGAACGTCGCCCTGATCTCCACCGGCTGGGACCCGGGCCTGTTCTCCATGCTGCGGGTCCTGGGGGAGGCCGTCCTGCCCGACGGCGCCACCACCACGTTCTGGGGGCCCGGCGTCTCTCAGGGACACTCCGACGCCCTGCGCCGCATCGACGGCGTCGTGGACGCCAAGCAGTACACCCGCCCGGTGGAGGCGACCGTCGCCGCGGTCAAGGCCGGTGACGACGTCGAGCTGACCACTCGCTCCATGCACACGCGCGACTGCTACGTGGTGGCCGAGGAGGGCGCTGACCTGGCCCGCATCGAGCGGGAGATCGTGGAGATGCCCAACTACTTCGCCGACTACGACACCACCGTCACCTTCATCACCGCCGAGGAGCTGGCCGCCGAGCACGCCGGTATCCCGCACGGCGGTTCCGTCATCCGTCGCGGGCACACCTCCGACGGCGTGGCCGAGACCGTGAGCTTCGAGCTGCAGCTCGACTCCAACCCGGAGTTCACCGGCTCGGTCCTGGCCGCCACGGCGCGCGCGGTGACGAGGCTGGCCGCTCGCGGCGAGTCCGGTGCGCGCACCGTCTTTGACGTGACGCTCGCCGACCTGTCCGCCACGACTCCCGAGGACCTGCGCGCCCACTACCTGTGAGGCGTACGGACAGCCTGAGGCGTCCCGCCGCCGACGCTGAGCCGGCGGCGGGACGAAGAATGCGTTGTCTCATGGCTTCTGAGAGTTTCGGATGTCATGACATCTGAGACACTGGTGG
>ERZ773009.1676-NODE-1676-length-14850-cov-3.718554_pt1 | contig 14850 bp, 13 predicted proteins | sample MGYA00580663_ERZ773009 | MGnify/ENA primary metagenome ERZ773009 (study PRJEB29015, sample SAMEA2737969) | human oral metagenome | biome: human oral; feature: human-associated habitat; material: dental | place: China | collected 2026 ... | reverse complement strand
ATAATATGGAAGAGGCACTGACGGAACTCGAAGCTACGGAAGAAGAGAAGGCTGCCGTAATAGACCTTATCAATAATCTGATATCGGGAAATATCTCGAAACAGATGATAAGAGACTATGTGCAAGGTTTACGCCACGATGACGATGTCGACGACGCTAAGGTAGCGGGCTTGGTAGAAGGAAAAAATTCGGTGATAGACAAGAGTAAACTCGAACTACGAGAAGGCGATGATTTGCCGACGCCGAAGAACAGCGGCACACCGAAGAGAGAGCCAAAGCCAGATGGCGACGGTCTGCCTCTCGGAGTAAGAATAAACCCCGCTAACTATATGCGGAAGGTAGATTATTAAAGATAAAAACAATTAATTATAATTATAACGATGGACAAGAGAATTAGATGGATTTTTGGACTACTGTTTGTAGCAGTAGCAGTATTGGGGGCGTTTGGAGTGATAGACTTCGGTACGCTTTTCGGAGCGTCGACAGGTGTGGGTATGGCTTTTGCCGCAGTAGCAACACCCGGTATCGACGGAGCAGGTAAGCATTTGAGCGGAGAGGGAAATGGTCTGAGTTTGGAGAATGCAAATGCGTTTTCGCCCGAAATGATTTCTCACGAGTACGACCGACAGGTAGTAATGATGGGTCTGGGTGGCGTGCCTGTAAATACGTTTATGCGACATTTGCCTCATAAGCGAGTGAGCAGTATGGATTTTGGTTATTTCTCTGTCGACTTGCGACAGGTGAAAGCCGTAACGACAGGTACGGCAGTAGCGGCAGGGGGTGAACAACAACAGGTAGAGGTAGGTGCGTTGCATTCTATCTTCGATATCAACGACCAAATCTATATCGAGGGTATAGACGGACATAAGAAAGGCGAGGCAACGCCTACTGTGGGACTGCCGTATAACGCAATCGTCATCGGTAAGACAACAACTCCGACTCCGAAGCTGATAATACAGCCTATTAACGGTACACCTATCACAGGCAAAGAAAATAATACCGAAGGTCTTGCCATACCTACGGGCACGAACATTTATAGGATAACCAATCTTATAGATGAGGCACAGAACTACAACACTGACACATCTGCATATCCGCAAGAGACGAGACAATTTATGCAGATATTTATGACGACTATCTCGGAAACCGAACTATCGCAGAGTGAGAAAAAAGAGATTAACTGGGGCAAGGTGCAGATGAACCAACTGGCGATGCACGAGATGATGAGAGACGAGGAGGCTGCCACATTCTTCGGAGTAAAGAGCTACACAAAACAGCTACTTCCGAAGACAAGAATGGTATATACTTTCGACGGATTCGAAGCTCAGGCACTCAAAGGCGGTTCGCCTGTGATAACGAAATCGAAATCTGCATTGCTTGCCAATAACGGAGAGGCTGAGTTGGTAGACTTGCTTGAGAAAGTTTTTGTTGGCAACAGCGGTAACAATGCAAGGTATATGTTTGCGGGCTCGGGTGTTATCTCGACATTGTCGAAGATAAAACTCAGCGATAAGAGACCTGTGCTGAGAAACGAGGGCAATTACGCTCAGTTTGGTGTAACCTTCACGAAAATGTCGAGCAACTTTGGTACTTTGTATATCTATCTCCATCCTACGATGGATGTTTACGGACGTAAAGACACTGCCTTTATCGTAGACTTGTCGTATGCTGACAAGATGATACGTGAGCCATTACGTGCAGACAACATTGACGTGTCTGAATATAGGGGGGACAAGAAGCGAGTAATCGAGACATTTGCTCCGGTATTCAAGTATCCGAAGTCGCACGCAATCTTCAAATTGACTGCATAAGTATTTTGTATTTTAATCGAGAGAGGGCTATGCTCTATGGTGTAGCCCTTTTTAAAAAAGGAGAAAAATAGGTATGGTAAGAAAATATTATAGCGGCTATTTGAACTATTGTTTCACGACTTTCTACAAAGACAAGAAATTTGTTTTTGATTTTGTTCCGTTGGAAGGCTATACTCGTGGAATACTCTACCTTAATAGAGAGGAAGATATGGAAGCACTCGAGGCGAGCGAAGAATTCAAAACGGGGGTTATCACTTTGGCAGAGGTTTTAGGAGAAAACGAAAGCGACCAGCAAGACGATGGTAATCCTCAAAAGAAACAAAAGAAACAAAAGAAACAAAAGAAACAAGAGGAGCAAGAGGAAGGAGGTAAAGGAGAAGTAGTGGTTTTCGATGAAGTGACCAAGCTACAAGAGGCGAAGCGTATACTGTCGGAAGAACCGTATAACGTATCGGTTTCGAACTTTATGAACAAGGAGACAATTCTGCAAAAAGCACAAGAGGTGGGCGTATCGTTCCCGAACCTTCAATAAGAGAGCAATATGACGAGGTCGGACATCATAAAGAAGGTGAAGGTAAAGCTTGAAGAGTTCTCGAATTTCGAGAACCAATCTTATGTGCTACCTGCCAACGATATGATGAAGCCTATCGATAGTTATATTGAAGAGACTATGGACGAAGCGACCAGAGAGGTATTACATATATTGCCTCTTTGGTTTGTTTCATCTATGGTAAGAGATGGAGCTGCTCCCATAACAATAGTGGCAGACGGGTACGGCATGCACGCCGAGATGAATTTGCCACAAGACTTTTTGCGACTTGTGGCGGTAAAGCTCAAATCGTGGAGACGAGAGGTGAACGACGTACTAAACCTAATATCGCATACTCACCCAAGATATAAAGAGCAACAGAACCCTGCAACGAGGGGACGAATAGACAAACCTGTCGGAGTATTGACGGGTAAAAAAATAGAATTGTATAGTGCCGCCGATGCCACAGATGTATTGGAGTACTTCATATATATACCTACTTTGAAAGCCGAACAAGTAGAAGACCACATTATAGAATATGTAATACTCAATACTGCGGCGAAGGTAATGGGTATTTATGGTAAAATAGACGGAATGAAGCTACTGCAAGAGCAGTTGGCTCAGAGCATAAAAATGATTGCAAGGTAATATGTCGAAGGTAAAACTAAACAAGAGGAATTATAAGATGTTCGCTAAATCGAATATCTTGAATGCTGCAAGCCCTGCACGCTCTACCTTGTATATCGGTTATGAGAAGAAAAATGAATATGTAGAGTTGCTGAATAGCTGTGCTCAGCTATATAACAACTTTCAAGAATTTAGAGATATGCGAGCAAGAGCTGTGCGATATCTTTTTGGCGACCAATGGGGAGACCCGATAGTAGACCCAGAGACAGGCAAAACCGTAAGAGAAGATACCTATATAAGACGACAAGGACTGATACCTTTAAAGACTAACGTTATGAGAAAGTTGGTTAATAGTGTATTGGGGCTATATGCCAATAGTCAGAGCGAGCCTATAGTGGTAGCCAGAGATAGAGACGAGGCAAAAGCGAGCGAAATGATGACGGTAATGTTGCAGTATGTATGCGACATTAATTCATTCAAAGAGATAGACCGCAGAGGTCTTGAGGAGGCTCTTATAAGTGCTATCTATGTGAGCAACGACCAATATATATGGGATAATGAAAGGGGCAGGTTCGATGTGTATATGTCGAACGAGAATCCGAATAATGTGTTTTTCAATTCGTCGATGCTCGATGTGCGTATGAGAGACATTGACCTGATAGGAGTACTTCGGGACTATTCTTTTGACGAGCTAAAAAGCACCTTTGCGAGAAACAAAGAACAAGAGAAATATCTGTCGGAGTGTTATAGGAATATACTACAGTATGCTGACTACCGACAGTACAAAGAATTTTTCGACAACAAGACGTTGAGGTCAAAAAACTTCTATATGCCACAAGAACCCAACCAATGCAGGGTAATAGAGGTGTGGAAGTTGGAGACTAAGGAACGTCTGAGAGTACACGACACTTTGACGGGCGAGCTGTATAAGGCGGAACTGTCGGAGAAGTCGAGATTTGACAAAATAAATGAAGAGCGAATAGAAGAACTTGTGGAGCTCGGAGGTGTAGCCGAAGAAGCGTTACTGATAGAGTATGAAGAATATTTTGATAGATATTGGTATTACCGGTATCTTACGCCTGACGGTACTTGCCTGAAAGAAGGCGAGACCCCATTTGCTCATAAGAGCCACCCATTCGTGATAACGGCATATCCTCTTATAGACGGCGAAATACACTCTAAGGTGTATGATGTGATAGACCAACAGAGGTATATCAATAGATATATTACGCAAAGAGATATTATCAACGGCGTATCGATGAAGGGTCTCGTGGTATATGACAAACAGGCAGCTGAGAATGCAGGCACTAAACAGAACCAAATAGACAGAGCAATAGCTAAGCCCGGAGCAAGCATAGCAATGGATATGTCAAGAGGACTACCTATACAACAGATAACGTCGAACACCAATGCGGGTGGCGATATGGCAATGGTGAATATGATGTTGGAGATGGTGAGCCAGATATTCGGCAGTAGTGCAGCTATGCGTGGAGAAAAGGCACAACCAGGCACACCTGCAAGTCTGTACGCTCAGGAGGCGGAGAATAGCAACAATAATATATCGGATTTGATAGCGTGGTACAATAGTGCCAACAGTCGTAGGTTTGTGAAGATATTGAAGCTTATACAACAGTATTATACAGAGCCGATGTATATCAATATAGCGGGTAAGAATTACAGCGAAGAGGCAAAATCTTTTGACCCGACAAAGATACAAAACATCGACTTCGATGTAACGGTTAGTAGGGGACAGAATAGTCTTGCTTACAGAATGGAGAGCGAAAATATGTTGCAGTTCCTTGTGCAATCGGGACTACTGCAAAATATCGATATGGCGATATTCTATGCTGAGAATAGTCAGGCACAATTTAGCCAACAACTTGCAGAGAAACTAAAACAATACAAAGAGACAATGCAACAGGCGGCAGAGGCACAACAGCAAGCTATGGCTATGGCACAACAAGGCGGACAGCCCGATATGCAAGAGCAAATGCAAGAGGCAGGACTTAATGTGGGAGTACCACAAGAGGAGGTAGGGCAATGAGTAATAAAGTAGATAGTGCTAAGGCGATGGTGCATTTTTGGTATAAAACCGAAGATATATTTAATGATGTCTATAATAGAACATCGTGGATAGGCAAACATCGTCTTGACGGAGAAGGCAACAATATGATAGAGCCTATCAGTTTCAGCAAAGATGAGGCACATACTTTGTATATGCCATTTTTGAGGGACGCAGCAAGAGAGGTGTATATGGCAATAAGTTCACATAATAACGATTTGCCTCGAGACTACAAAACGTATGCAGTAGATAACAATACTGACATCAACGATATAACCGATAGTAAAGATAGTGTATACTTTGCAATACAGAGCGACGGAGGCGACTTGCATTTAATGGAAGCCGTAGATACTGCTATATATGAAGCTATCATCAATTATATAATATGGAAGTGGTTGTTGATAAGCAATACCCCAGAAGCTCAAAAGGTATATTTTCCTTTGTACAAAGATGCAATGGGGCAGATAAAAGACGGAGTGCGTAAGTTGGCGTGCTTTGCGGTAGGACGAGTAACAAGACATATATATTAAAAATAAATTACGAATATGTTAGAAATCAAGAAACTTGGGGAGAAGACGATACGTATAGCGGACACGGCGACAGGACGGAGCTATACGGGAAGTGCAACGTATAAGGCGAGCAGTGTGGGCGGAGATACCGTCTGCTTGCAGTCGATATACGAAGACAATGAGCCTGTGTTTGTGGCACGTGTGGCAGACATAACGATAGACGGAGCGGCACAGACGGATGTAAGTGCTTGCTTGGTGGGTCTTAATGTTTTCATCGGGTCTTTTAACGGGGCAGCTACGGTCGGAGGAGGCGGTGGCGTGAGTCCCGCAGGAGAGACAGTGGTATTGAGAACCGCCAACAATAGCCCACTTGTGATGAACGATTATTTCGGAGAGGCAAAAATGAGCGATATAGTGGACGCACTGAATAAGGGGCTCGACCCGTCGCCGCTGTTTAACAGCGAGGCAAAAGTGGGTATAGTGGTCTTCAGAGGATTGAAAAAGATAGGCGGTACTATGAGCGGTATGATGAGAAATACGTATATGACACACGCGGAGTTTCCCGACTTGGAGCGGATAGATGCTTTTGCGGGTAATTATATGTTTGAAGGAGTGCCGTTGCGAGAGGTGTCGTTTCCAAAAGTGAAATATGTGGGAGAAAATGTATTAAACGGTGCATTCCAATCGCACGAACTGAAAAAGGCTACCGTATCGCCTGCAATGATAGCTCATAATCCGCCAATGTCGCCGATACCTGCAATGGACTCGGCGGAATGGATAGAAGAACTTACGATAACGGGAGCGATAGAGGAGAACTCGAGTCTGCAGAGGCAGACAAGACTAAAATCGAACTCGGTAAAGCACGTATTGGAGAGTCTCTCGACGAAGAGTATGGGCAAGACTATACTGTTCGGTAGCCTGACGATAGGAACGAGCGACCCGAACAGGGCGGCTATACAACAGCTGATAGCACAGCGAAGCAACTGGAATATAATGGGACTGACTGTATAATAAAATGTGGAGGAGTAGAATATGGCAAAGCGTATAAGGTTGGAAAACACGGAGGGCAAGTGGTGGTACTGCGATAAGTTAGACATATATGCAAGAAATGGCTATCTTGCTACTTGCGAGTGTGTAAGCGGTTGGGTACTCGTAGCAGACGCCGAAAAAGAGGCTGCCGACGAGAAAAGGCGGAAAGAATGGGAGGAGAAATACAATAAAAACAAATAACAGGATATGGTGGAGTTTTTTAAAGGGATTGTAACGGCAGTAGTGGCGTGGATATTGGCGGTATATACGTCTTATACGGACGCTTTTCTGACGTTGTTTGTAGGGTTTACGCTGAACATCTTGCTCGGCGTGGGAGCAGATGTAAACATTAACAAGAAAGCGTTTAGCTTGCGGAAAGCGACAGACGCACTGCTTTTGTTACTGTTTTACTTTATGTTAATAATCTTTATTCACGTGGCATTGGGGCGGAGATATGTGGACTTGGCAAACACGATGATAACGTGGCTGACGTATATCGTGGGGTATTTTTACCTGACCAATATATTCAGGAACGCCAAGATATTATTCCCGACGTCGAAAAGTATCAAATTTATATACTCGTTTTTGAGTACCGAAGTAATGTATAAGCTGAAAGCGTATCTTGGTTTTCGGAAGTACAAAGACGATATTATTAACTCTAATACAGACAATGAATTATGATGCCAAAAATAAGCGAACATATTACTTACGCAGAGGCAACAGTAAGCAACAAGGCGAAGCAGCTCGGCATATCGAACTCGCCTAACGAGCGAGAGCTGAAAGCAATGAAGCTACTTGCGGAGAAGGTGTTTGAGCCGTTACGCAAATGGTATGGCAAGCCGATACAAGTAACGTCGTTCTTTCGTTCGGCAAAGATAAATAAGGCTATCGGAGGGGTGCAAAGGGGAAACACTGTAAGCCAACACGCCAGAGGCGAAGCGGTAGACATAGACACGACGAGCGACAACAGGAAGCTATTCGACTATATCAAGGATAATCTGCCATTCGACCAACTAATATGGGAGAATGGGGACGACAACGTCCCCGGCTGGATACACGTAAGTTATTCGGAGACACGCAACAGAAAGCAAGTGCTAAGAGCAGTAAGGAAAAATGGCAAGACGGTCTATTTGCCGTATAAATGAGAGAGTAAACTATATGCAAGAAGATAGAACAAATCAAAAAAGGAGAGACAAAGCAATGAAACATAATCTTTTAGTATTCCATAATTTACTGATTTTTATTTTGGTTTCGGTTGTAATGGGTTGTACGGTAAAACGCACAACCCAAACCGAGACTAAATCGAAGGTAGATTACTCGGAGATAACCAATGAGTTGAAGACACAACGGACGCAACTCGATAAGGTAACCGAGACGATGAACAAGACAAAGGAGCAGATAGCCGAGTGGTTGAATGAAAATATCGATTACGAGGAGCAGAAGTACGATAGTTTGGGCAGGCTGATAAGCACGATAAAGCAGACTACAAGCCGCAACGGCGGTACTAATGTTGTAAAGCAAGGCGACACATACATATACGAGGGCGTAACGGTGCAGCAGATAGATAGCATCGTATCGGCACAGATGAAGCGGTTGAGGTCGGAGTTGGAGGCTAAGAACACGGAGAAGGAAGAACCACAACCTATTGGTGTGTTTGGCGGTATTATGATACTCATAATGCTCGCCCTTGTGGTGTTTTTAATCGTCTTGCCATATAGTATTTGGGATATGTACGGCAAGCCTAACCTTTGGCGAAAGTTCGTGAATTGGGTGCGAAGAGTGTTTAGGAGGAGGTAGAGGCTATGAAAGATGGCAGGTCGGTAAACATAGAGCTGAGAGGTATATCGAGGAATGGCAGTGCCGGAATGCAAACAGATGGATGTATGGATGAAATCATCAATCTGCGGCAGGAGGCGGGTACGTTACGACCTGTGGGAGCTTATTCGAGTCTGAATAGAGACGTAGATATGTCTGGCTACGATAAGGTATTTGTCCATACGACAGCGATATGGAAGAATTATCTTGGAGTGCGAGGAAAAGAACATAATTATAGCCTTGAATATTTTGCCTCCGGCACAGAGAATACCATATCTCCAATAACACCGCAGAATATAGGAGATTGCGGTAGTAACGATGTGGAGTTTAACCAAGCGGGTAATATAGCGGTATTGTGTGGAGAAAGCACATACTTCTGTCTGAGATATGATGTTAAGAGCAGGAAATATATTCGTATCACAAACGATTTCAACGGGCAGGCTGAAGACAGAATATTGCCGCCTAATTTGGATATACGGTTCAGGGTAGACCTTAATACATATACGCCTACGTATAGCAGCAAAGAAATTCCTGAGCCGATAATAACAGTATGTCAGACAGCAGAAGACGCACGGAAATCGTCGGAGGACGAACGGAAGGAATGTAGCAAACTGACAATGCAACGAATACTAAGGAAGGAGCGTGAAAAAGGGCGTCTAAAAGGGTTCTTTAAGTTAATATATGCATACGAGCTATTTGACGGCAGCCATATATTGCAGAGCCAACCTATACTAATGCCACAGGCTAACGACAAGTGTGTGAGATGGAGTAGTGGAAATTTGAACTATCTTACCGACGATGTGGTGTGGTATCAGAGTTTTTTATATGGTCTGGAAGCCGTTTGGAATGAGGTTCGCATACGGAATTATGGCTCTCAGGGATGGACGGAACACTATGAGGGCGACAATAACATATACTATCGTCCCGTAGCTCCCTCAAGGAGTATACCATATTTGTTGGCGCAAAAATTTGCTGGTATTGATTACACGCACAACCTATTCTGCTGCATAGGTTTGGATGATGAGCAACTGAAAAGAGATATGAGTCATTATACACATCTATGCGTAAGCTACTCGAATAGACTACAATATAAGATAAAGAGTGGTATATCGTCGGAATACAAAGATGTATTCAAAGGAGTATCGGTATTTATTACAAGGGAGGTGTACGGGTATGATACGGGTAGCAATCCTAACCGTTCTCACATAGAGGCAGACGATTATAAGGTTGAGAATTATATTTTCAATCCTAAGACGGACGTAGATATAATAAAGGAGCTGGAAGCTAATAGCGTATACTATAAGGTAGCGAACATATCTTTTGATAAGTTGCAATCGCCCACAAAAGAGTGGGTCGACATTGATTTGGGGACAGATAAGATATTGGCTAACTTGGAGGCACAAGATAGGCTGCGAGTATCGGAAGATGAACGAAAGAGTTATATGCCTAAAACATCGTTTACTTATAATGGCAGGCTGCATATAGCGGACTATCGTAATATTGCATTCAGAGGTTTTCCACTAAATTATTTTTACAACGAAGAGGGTAGAGGACAGTTCGAGACGAAAAGGAATATAATATGGCGACATAAAATAGACAACGAGATACGAGACGAGTGGCGTGTTCGCAACTTTCCTATGATAAGTGTAGAGGTAGATATAGAGACCAATACGGACGATATTAAGGTAGTGAGATACGAGAAAGTACCTCTGCTTAGCAAAGGTATAACGGTGGACGACTCAACGATAGGAGTATTGGGTATCCTAAATGAAAACAATGGAGTGAGTACGTATTCACTCAATCCTATGGTATCGTATCCTGACGGTAGGGCTAAGAAGATAACAATCACAATACAAGACTGCAGAGATGGACAGAATTACCTAAAGAGACTCGTACTGCCACTGAAAGAGGATGAACTCAATAATTGTGCATACTACATATCGCCTGACCTAAAACCGATAGATATAACAGTTGACAAGGTTTGGAACAGTACTCCTCTAAAGTTACCTCAGAGTAATTTCGGAATGGATATCGAGCATAATATGCTCAAGGTGAGCCAAACAGGTAATCCGCTATACTTTCCTCTATCGAATACATATAGGGTAGGCAGTGGAAGAATAATAAAGCTAATGTCGAATACGGTGTCTGTGGGTGAAGGTCAGACGGGAGCAGCTCCTCTGATGGTGTTTTGCAGTGATGGTATATGGGCGTTGATGGTAGACGCAAGCGGACAAGTGGCATACACAAACTCACGCCCGATAAGTAGAGATGTACTTAATGGTAGAGATAATGCCAAGAATGTACAGGGCGGTATAGTTTTCGCCACAGACAGAGGTCTTATGCTATTGAGCGGTGCTGAGGTAACGGAGATAGGCGAGACGGTAGAGGGCAGAGTATCTCGGCACTTTGAGAGTAGTCCGAGTGCAGAGAAGCTGTTGTATGCAAGAGAACTATACGATAACGAGAAAAGTGTGAGGCTGCTAAAATCGATAGACCTAACAGAGTTCAAGGATTATCTGAAAGATATACGTATGGGTTATAACTACAACAAGCAGGAGCTAATGGTGGCTAACCCAAATAAAGAATATTATTATGTATTGTCGGCAGTGGGTAGGTGGTACAAGCTGTCGGGTAAGATACGTTTCTTTGTGGAGGACTATCCAAAGACCTACGCTTGTATAGCCAATAAGTTGCTTAACGTTGGACGAGAAGAAGGCAAGACGGCAGAGACGGGCTTCGTTACAAGAGCTATGAGGCTTGGAGAACAGACATTCAAGAGACTGACACGTGTAATATTGCGTGGATGGTTTGGTGTAGAGCGAGAAAGTTGGGTAAACCATATAGATTGCCGAGATATAAATATGACTCCTCTGACGGAAGACCGTATAGACCTGAGGCAACCAAGCATAAGGAGCATAAAACTAAAACCGAATAAATCGCAAATAACAGAGCTGTTCAATCCAGAAAAACAATCCAAGCGAATATCGAAGACATTGGACATATCGGTAGAAAGCAGCCTGAGGTACTCATACTCGGGAAAGGGCGACATAGAAGTAGAGGGTGAGCTATATTTTCCGAAAGAGCAATACCTAAACTTATTTGCTGAGGGTAGTAACAGTATAATAGAGGTGGCGGTAAAACTGAAATATGCCATATCGTCGTACAAAGACGGTTTCAAAAATCTTACTGTCAATGGTCTGGACAGACGTACATATACCATATATATAAACTATACCAACTGCGGAGAGGTAAATGAGGACAGAGTGGCGTTTCGGTCGTCGACGGGCGATGAATGGTATTCGGAATCGGGCAATGTGTATAATAACAACTTTGAGACAGTAAGTAAAAACTGGGAAAGGACAGGAGAAAAAATCATAAGGGTAGCCGACTTTGCTATGGGAAGTGCAGGTAATCCTTTAACGCAAGAGGTAGCCGCAATTCCTTACGTGAGATTCCCGATAAAGATGGTGATACCGCAAGGAGAGACTACCGTTCCCATATTCATAAAGGAGGGTAATGGTATATCTGTAGAAAGCGAGGGAGTAGAGGCTATGATAAATAGCGTTACCTTGTCGTATGATACCTATTATACTTTTCGTATTCCTCAAAGCAATAGTCTGACGAAAGAAGATAATGTCGGGGTAAAACGACTGTCTATAGATGACTTATCCAAGTCAATCGTTAGCGGACAAGACGGTATATTAGGAACGTTGCGACCCACTGCTCGAGAAAACCTATTGGCAGAGGCAGGTAATAGGGTATTGGGAGACTACGAGGTTTATAACGTGATGTGGACACAAGGCACGCATACACTACCGTACATTACTCTGCTTGAAAATATGAAGACAGGTAAGTACTCAGAGACATACAAAGAGATAGATACTACTTTTTTGCTTGAAGCAGACAAAGCGTATGCTCTGAATACACTTGACAGCGACAGATATGTATTCTTCAATGACAAGGGCGACCACAATATAACATACTCTCGACTGGTGTCGAGTATAAGAAGAGGCGTATATCCTGATTACGATGAAAACGGGATAATACCTGAATATGTATATCTGTCCAAGGGTAGATGTATAACAGTAATAAATGGATGGACGGGGAATAGTATCGGAGATGGTTTTGTATATACGGGTGAGACCGGCAGAGTGTCGAGCAAATATATATTTGAGATGACTCAATCGAATAACCCCAACAAGACACCAATACCATATATCAATAGCGGTTATATGTTGCGTATTAAGAATAATAGTAAAATATTGGTACAGACGGATAGCCAATCGTGGCGTATAATATTCAAAGAGCTACCATTGAATCAATCACACTTTGACATATCTGCCTCACAACTAATAAACAATATAACTTTAAAAAAGTATGAATTTATTTCGGACTACGATAAAGGTCATCCTATCTTTCTGAGAGAGGGGGCTACGAGATTGGTTACCCGAGAAGGCATTGTTTACGAGATAGATTATGTGGGAGATAGCCCTATACCGTATGATAAGCTAATTCAAAACTTAGAGGCGGGGAAATATGCTATCATAGCACCACAGACACAACGCTATGCAGGTCTATATGTATATGGAAGCTATGACGGCAAGCAATGGGCATTGCTCGGCAGAGTAGAGAGAACAGGAGAATTTAGAGACTTGGGGTGCTTGGTAGAGCGTAACGATTGCAAATATTACAAGATTATGTTTTTTGGCAACCTTAATGTTAATAGCGAAATAGATTATTTGGAAGTACAAGGCGGAGATACTTTGTATGGAGAAAAAATAAGATGACATTATGGAAGAAAAAGAAGTAAAGATTAAAAAGAAGACGGGACCGCCGAAAGGAGTAACGAACAATCCCAAAGGCAGACCAAAGGGAATACCAAACAAATTAACCAAAGAGAGCAAGGAAGTATTACTGCATATATTCGAGACTCTATCTGATGTTATAGTGTCTGAATATCTAAACATAGATAAAGTGAAGAGTCTACCGCCAGAAGTACTGCTCGAATTTTATATAAAGATCATCCCATATCTAATACCCAAAGCAGAAACGAAGACGGAGGAAAAGAGTAATGTAAGTATACAGTTCGATAGATTGCTGACAAGTTTCGGGGTGCGGAGCGAACTACCTCAATAACCGGAGATAACTTGCCATACCGCTTTGTTCATTCGGTCTATAACGGAAAAATCTTTTTGGATATATCCCATAGTAACCTTATGTGCCGATGTGTGATTTAGAGCGAAAGCGACCTGCTCGGTAGAAAACTCACAGACGTTTTTAGCTATTGTAGCCCACGAGTGTCGGAAGACATAAGTGGTAACCTTAGGTAGATTGTATCGAGTACATACGGACAATAATCCTTTGTTTACGGCAGTAGAGAAGTAGTCGGGCGTATGGTATTGCTCGGCGAAGTTGAAGAGGTGATTCTTACCTTTATAGACTTCAAGTAAATATCGTATATGTTCGGGTATAGCAATCTCGATATAAGCCTTGTCGGGTCTTGTGTTTTTTGTTTTTGCACGGTTGTAGCATAGTTTGTCTCCTTTTAGACAAGAAGTATCCATCTTATAAAGGTCGACCGTATTGATGCCCGCAAGAGATATAATCATAAGACAGACATCGATAGCTAACTGTTCGCGGGTATATATTGGAGTCGCGGACAAAATCTGTTTTATAACATCTGGACCTACTGCTCTGGGTTCGGGTACATCTACTTTTGGTATCTTTACAGCCCTAAATGGCTGATGTGGTATTTTTATGATATTTTTATCGTAGTCGTTATATTCGAGACATCCTTCTTCGAAGAGTTTCTGAATGCAGATAGGATACATATTCTTTGCCCGTTTAGTATGCGAAAGAGCATAGACCCACTTGCGGATGGTAGATGAGGTAATGTCGGAGAACATAATGTTGTTTTTACCTAAGAATAGACTTAACGACCTAATGGCAGTACGATAGTTTGCGACAGATTTATCTCTGTGTTCATTATACATTTTACCGATGTACCTATCGGCAAATTTAGAGAAAGATATTCCTTGCTTATCGGAGAGTAGCAGATTCTTGATCTCTTTTGCTGTCCAAGACTCCGTATTGTACTCGGCAAGTTTGGCAATATATTCTTTAATCTGCCCATAGCAGTTGGCTAATACGATATTGTCCGTAATCTCGTTTCGCTTATTTATGTTTGACTTATGTATTAAGTATGATGTCCTAATATAGTCGGTTGTCGAGCGAGCCGATATGCGAATATATACGGTGTTAAATTCCTTGTCTGTTCTTGTTACGGGAGTGAAAGTAGCCATATTGAGTTTGTAATTTATTTGTAATTTTTTTCGGTAAAAACAGCGAAATTATTTGCCCCTTTTTGACTACGCTAAAAAATGCGTCATAATAAAAAGCCCTTATAATAGGGCTTTCGGTGTTGTGTCCTCGCAGGGACTCGAACCCTGGACCCACTGATTAAGAGTC
>ERZ773009.1674-NODE-1674-length-14882-cov-8.311998_pt1 | contig 14882 bp, 10 predicted proteins | sample MGYA00580663_ERZ773009 | MGnify/ENA primary metagenome ERZ773009 (study PRJEB29015, sample SAMEA2737969) | human oral metagenome | biome: human oral; feature: human-associated habitat; material: dental | place: China | collected 2026 ... | reverse complement strand
AAACACAATAAAAACCTTTCTAAGGTTACAAGGTTTAGACAACATAATAAATTTTCAAGCAGGTTGGCATTATACCAACCTGCTTTTTAATTTCTTGGCTTTATTTTCTAACCCTTAATAGAATGTGGGTAGTGTCCTTAAAAGTGTGTAATTCATCTTTCTTTTCTCTGTTCTTCCACTACTTTTTTATTCTTTTCTTTCCAACTTTTGAATTGATATATTCTCCTGCTATATGTCGTCTTTGTTTCCTCCATCGCCACGGATGCCAGTAGGAAGATGACGGACTTCTCTGATGGCATGGAGGTTCTCATGTTGATGGTTCTCTTGTACTTCCTGTTGAGCCTTTCAATCCAATTGGTCGTATATATGCACCTCTGCACTTGGGCTGGGAAGTCCATATACGTGAAGTAGGCACTGTTGCGCTCGGCCTTGTACCTTCTCAAGGCAGGGTACTTGCTTTCCCATTTCCCGACAAAGGTAATGAATTGTCCGTATCCCTCAAAGGATTTCATCTCGTTGTTCTCCAATGGGAACACCTCGCTGAGCTGCTGAGCCACTGCCGGCTTGTCCTTATGGGACACGCTGCCAAGTATCTGTCGCTTGACGTGTGCCACGCAGAACTGGTGTGCTGCACCAGGAAAGGCCGCACAGACGGCATTCTCTATTCCTTGAAGTGCATCGGAAACGACTAAGTCTATCTGCCCGACGCCTCTTTGCCTCAATGCCTCAAGCTCGTCTTTCCAGCACAGGGCACCCTCGGTGGGGTGATTGACAACGGTGAGCACCTCCCTGCTGCCGTCCTCCAACACCCCCAGAATGGTATAGTAAGCCTCCTTGGACACCTGCCTGTCCCTGCGGGTGGAGACAAAGGTGGCATCAATGTAGACGGCCAGGTAGTGGGAGGACAGGCTACGGCCGAGCCACCGTTCGACGTCATCACGGCAGCTGCCGGCAAGATGCGACACCTGCTGCTTGCTGTAGGCACGGCCATAGACACAGTCAGAAATCTCGCCTATCTGCTCAGTGTTGAGCTCCTTGGTATAGAGAAGGTTGAACAGCTTGGCACGCTCCTCGCTTTCGTTGCGTATCAACCCCAAGAGAACGGGATAGAAGTTCCCGCTGCGGCTGCGCGGGATACGGAGCGAGAACTCAAAGCCGTGACTGTACCAGCGACGGGAACGGAAGCCGTTGCACTGCTCGTGGGCATTCCCACTGACGAACAACTCACGTTCATGAAACATAAGGGAGTTCATGATTAAAGACTGGAGGGTGACAAAACCCTCGCTACTGCTTGTGTAATTCGAAAGAATTTCCGAAATTTGCGAATGTGTAAGTTCCATTGTTTCTTCTTTTTTATAGTTTTCAAATACAAAGATAAGAAAAAAGGGGCTTACACACTTTTATAGGACAGTACCCAAGAACGCTGCTTGATTGGCAACGATGGGTTCGGCAGTTTTGAGGTTTCCCTTGTCGTCAATACCCGATACAACAGAAAGTTTGCCCGCTTCCTGCTCGTTCTTCACTTCCGTGCGGTCTTCCAAGACCAGCACGTAATTGTCATTGCTGTTTGATTCCATTGCTTGATAATTTTAATGATGAATACTGTTATCAAGCTGCTAAATTATAGCTATATAAAGAGATTGGAACACTTTTGGGAAAAGCGGGAAATAAAAGGAAAGAATATGAAGTTAACCATTATAAAGATTGATAAATAAAACATTATATATCCGTGTTAAATGAAAAAACCGAAAAATAATATATATCTTTTTTATAAGTTCATATAAGAGATACTGATAAAAATATTATTTTATTTGGCTAACTAACTAATTTTAGGTATTTTTGTCACAGGAAAATATTTATTAGAGCAAAAGAAAGCATGATTTTTAATCAGAATGAAATAAAAAAGTTGGCAGAGGGGGATGCACGCACTTTCGAGGCATTGCACCAGACCTTTTTCCCCAAGGTCCATCAGTTTGCCCTCATGCTGCTAAAGAATGCTCAGGATGCCGACGACGTTTGTCAAATCATCTTTATGAAAGTGTGGCTGAGGCGAGCACGACTTTTAGAGGTCGCCAGCTTGGACAGCTATCTTTTCATGCTTTCAAAGAATTCCATTCTGGATTATCTGTCTTCGAGAAAGATGAAAAATAATGGCTCGGACAAGATACCGGAGAAAACGGATGCCGTAACCCCTCACGACAATCTGGTGGCAAGTGACACGCAACTACTGATAGAAATGGTCGTAGAGAATATGCCCGAGCAGCGACAAACGATCTATCGCATGAGTAGAGAGCAGCATCTGAAAAACGAAGAGATAGCCTCAAGGCTCGGCATACAGAAGAAAACGGTCGAGAATCATCTCAATCTTGCGCTAAAAGATATTAAAAATGAACTGTTCCTGATACTGTTCGTCTCGCTCTTTTGGGTGTAGCTCGTTCCCGATATGTCTTTATAGAATAAAAGAATGATTTTCAGAAAAAGGAAAAACAAATCATAAGCGTTTCATATGACAGACACGATAAGAAAAATAATCGCATATTACGCTCATCATGAGGTAAGACCGGAAACAAGAGAAAAGATTTTGAGGCGGTTGGCAGCGACGAAAGACGACAGTATCGCTACGGAAGCCTATCAGCAATTGTGGGATGAGATAGAAACGGAGGAACGTATAGAGAAAAAGCGTATGTTCTTGCGAAACCGTTTGTGGCTGAAAGTCGCAGCAGTCTTCCTGCCTGCACTTATATTCGTCGGATTGGCCGAGTTTTATGTCATTAATAACATGAAGCAGGCAGAAGCCTTCACCTTACAATATAAATATACCCAAGAAGGAGAACGCAAGACATTCGTGTTGCCCGATGGGACGAAGGTGGATATGAAAGGTGGAACGGTAATTCAATATCCGACAACCTTTGATGGCAAAGAACGCAGACTTTACCTTGTCGGTGAGGCTTTCTTCGACATTCATCACGATAGTGCGAAGCCGTTTCACGTTATAACGCCCTATTTTGATATAACTGACATCGGCACTTCGTTCACCGTGTCGTCCTACATGACGACAGATGAGGTCTACGTCTATGTGAAAACCGGCTGCGTGGAACTCTATCCGGAAAAGGGACGCACCACATACAGGCTCTCGCAAGATGAGAGTCTTTCGTACAACGTGAAGAACGGAAGCGTCAACGTGGGCAGAGGACTTCCAAAGTTAGTGCCCGCATGGAAAACGGCACAGATCACCATTGACAATATGACGTTGGAAGAAACGATGAACAAGCTTTCTGAGGTTTATGGCGTTAAAGTTTCTATCCGTTCAAGGAAGAACCGTCGTCAATGTGTCACTGCACACTTCAACCGTGGGGAGACTCTTGAAGGAGCCCTTAGGGTCATAGGCAACATCTTTCCTGATTTCCAATACAAAATTGATGGAGACAGTGTCGTCATATACTGAGGTTTATCGGTAAACGTATAACGGGTGAGCGAGGCACCATGTTGCCTGCCGTGTGTAAAATGGCTGAGATTGCGCGGTAATACGAGTCATATTGCGCGATGAGACCAGCCATATTGCATGACGAAATAGCTGAGATTGGAAAACGAGGTGTAGGTCGTTGATTATCCATTTAGTTGACAGTTGACGAGCAAACGGGTGAACAAGTTGATTGTTGTGCGGCATGTAGGGACTTTGATTTTGAACTTTGAACATTGAACTTTGACCTTGATGATTCGTCCTGTTATCAAGATGATTTGCAGGCAAGAGGCATGTAGGGACGCACGGGGCGTGCGTCTGCCCAACCGGTGTGCATAAATGACGAAGGAAAAGAGTGCTCTGCAGGCAGAAATCACACACGGGTTGTTGAGCGTTAGCGAAAAAATCGAAACAAATCGAACAAATATTGATGTATAAAAATATTTGGAATATTTGGATAGATTTGGTTGATTTCTCGGCAAGGTCGACTGCGACGGGAGGCTTGTCCAATACGGACAGACTTTTCAAAAACGGATTCGGGTTTACGGTTCTTGGTCTTATTTTTGATATTTTTTATTTTCTGTTGGGTGTAACGGCAACTTTTAAGGTCTTTAGAAATATAAAAACCCAAAAAACAAAAGAAAACCAACAATCAAAAGTCAAAGTTTATGAACACACGAAGACTCTCGGCCCTTGTCACAGGGGCTTTTCTTGCAGGCTGCATGACGGTTCATGCCCAGACAGTCTCTTTGGGAACGAACAAAGTGACACTAAAGCAAGCGTTTGAAAAAATCGAGAAAGCCTCGAAGTACCGCATTGTCTATAACGCTACATTGATAGACATGTCACGCACACACTCCGTCTCTAAGACAGAGGGGGACGCCTTGGATTTGCTTAAGCTCGTGCTGCAGAGTGCCGACTGCGAATATGAGATTGACGGAAATTACGTGACAGTGCGCCCCAAAGCGTCAAAGAACCGCTCCAAATCTTCAAACGACAACAAGAGAAAAGTTTCAGGAAAAATCACAGATGCCGCCGGCGATCCCATTATCGGCGCCACAGTAATGGTCAAAGGCACGACCAATGGGGCCTTTACGGACCTTGATGGCAACTATGTTCTGGCAGACGTGCCCGAGAATGCCGAGATCTCAATATCTTACATCGGTTTTCAACCCGTTACGTTGAAGGCCTTAGACCACAAACTTGCAAAAATAGTTCTTCAAGAGGACAGTAAGGCCTTGAGCGAGGTGGTGGTAGTGGGCTATGGAACGCAGAAACGTGGCAATCTTACTGGTGCAGTGGCAACCATTAGCGCTGACGACATCGGTAACCGTCCTGTCACCACATCTGCAGGTGCATTGCAAGGTGCCGATCCGTCCGTGAACCTGACTTTCAATTCGGGCTCACTTGACTCCGACTATTCCGTTGACATTCGTGGTGTGGCCTCTATCAATGGCGGTACCCCGCTTGTATTGGCAGATGGCATGGAAGTGAGTCTCAACCAAATCAACCCTAACGATATTGAGTCTGTCTCCATACTTAAAGATGCGTCTGCCTCTTCCATCTATGGAGCCAAAGCCAGTTCGGGCGTTATCCTTATCACAACCAAGAAAGGTAAGGATATGCAAGGAAAAGCCACCATTATGTATAACGGGCGTATAGGCTGGAAACGAAACACCACCTCGACCGATTTTATCCGCAACGGTTATGACTATGTGTCTTTGGTAAATAAATATTACCAATCTTATAACAACAAGCAATGGCTTTCTTATGATGACGAAGGCATGCAGATGTTGCTGGACCGAAGGAATGACAAGACGGAGAACCCTAATCGGCCATGGGTTATGACGGATAACCGAGGACGTTATATGTATTATGCGAACTTTGATTGGTATAATTATTTCTTCCGTCAAACCCGTCCGGAGAACGAACACAATGTATCCGTCACGGGCGGTAATGACAAAATGAACTATTTTGTAAGCGGACGAATACTGGATCAGGATGGTATCTTCAAAATATATCACGACAAATACCACAACTATTCATTTCGTGGAAAGCTCAGTGCAAAACTGAATAAATTGTTCACCTATACCGGGAATGTCAATTTCAATACGACTGAATACAAATATGCAGGTTTCAAGGACGAGCAGCAGACGCTGTATTTCCTCAGTTATAATCTGTTCCCCAATGTTGTTCCGCGTAATCCTGACGGGACAATCGTGCAATATATCAATCAGATGACAGGCAATTCGCCCCTTGGTGGGGGCCATGCCGGTTTCCTGACCGCAAACGAAGCGAGGAACCGGCGTACAAACAAAGACTTGGTGCTTACCAACCAATTGGATTTGGAAGTGAACAAGGAATTGATATTCACATTCTCATATGCCTATAAAGACCGCAACCGTGTGCGCAGCTACCGTGACATGCCTTTTGAATATTCACGACAGGAAGGGGTCACGCAGACTTTCACGTCTGGAACGATAAAAGACTATTATCAAGAAACCCACGTCAATATCCGTGACCATAACCTTAACATATACGGGACCTATCAACACACATGGGACAAACGACACAACTTCAAAGCCGTCGGTGGTATGCAATATGAAGATTATCGTAGCAACGAACTCTCTGTCACCAAGAATGATTTGCTGAGCAAAGAATTGGCTTCCATGAGCATTGCCACAGGAGAGACCGTTACGACACAAGAGATCAATGCGTTTCGTACGCTTGGTTATTTCGGTCGTCTCAACTACGATTATATGGGCAAATACCTTGTCGAGGCAAGTGGTCGTTGGGACGGTACGTCTCGTTTTGCAAGCCATGACAGATGGGGGTTCTTCCCGTCAGCTTCGTTTGGCTGGAGAGTGAGTGATGAAAAGTTCTTCGAACCGCTCCATCGTTTCTGGGATAATGCGAAGTTACGATTCTCATTGGGAAGTCTCGGAAACCAGCAGGTTGACACTTATGCATATTTCGACGAGATTTCAACAGACAATTCGATGAGCTATACCTTTGATGGACTCAATAGAGCTTATTACGCAAGTGTTTCGAATCCTAAGTCGGCAAACCTGACATGGGAAACGATAACCACCTACAATCTTGGTATCGATTTGGCATTCTTGAGAAACAGGTTGACAGTTACTGCCGATTATTTCATCAGATATACGAAGGACATGCTCACTCATTCACTGACACTACCCGCTGTCTTCGGTGCAGAGGCCCCCAAAGCCAATTGTGCAGATTTACGTACGAATGGTTGGGAATTATATGTTGGCTGGAACGATCAGTTTAAGGTTGCAGGCAGACCTTTACGTTATCATGTGTCGGCAACCATAGGCGACTATAAGTCTACGATTACTAAGTTTGACAATCCCAACAAACTCATATCCGATTATTATGAGGGCATGACATTGGGCGACATGTGGGGCTATAAAGTTGGCGGCCTGTTTAAGTCTGATGATGAAGCAGCCCAATATCAAGCAAGAATAAACGACAAAGCGGTAAACAACAGAGTCTATAACTCAAAAACAGACAACCGTCTTCGTGCCGGCGACGTGAAGTTTCTGGATTTAGATGGTGACAATGTCATATCGGAGGGCTCTGGAACGGTCAATAACCCCGGTGACAAGCGTATCATCGGTAATAATCTGCCAAGATACTCTTATTCTTTCCGCTTAGGAGCAGAATATGAAGGCATTGACTTCTCGGTGTTCTTCCAAGGTGTCGGTAAGCAGAATTGGTATCCAACCCAATATGCCTACACCTTCTGGGGGCCTTATTCCTTGCCGTCAGTCTCTTTCATCCCAACTGACTTTGAAAGTAAAGTGTGGTCGGAGGCTAACCCCGACGCATACTTCCCCCGACCACGTGGTAACCAAGCCTACAGTGCAGGTGCACTCAACGTGTATAACGACCGGTATTTACAAAATGCAGCTTATTTGCGGCTCAAGAATCTTTCCATAGGTTATACCTTGCCCATCAAGAATAATAAAATATTAAAGAAGGCAAGAGTCTACGTGGCTTGTGAGAACTTGTTTTATTGGTCGCCGATGAAGAAATATACAAAGGCTGTTGACCCAGAACTGGTGAACAGTACTTCTACCTACCAAAGTAAGTCTGGTGTGGGTTACGGATTCTCTAAATCCATATCTGTAGGAGCAGACATAACTTTTTAAACTTGTATCATCATGAATAAAAATAATCTTTTCAGTAGCCTGACTTTATTGGGCTTGTTCGTTTTTTCTTCTTGTAACTTGGATTTGGCTCCAGAAGATACGCTTAGTCCGAAAACGTATTTCAAGAACGGGCCGCAGCTCGAGTTGTGGACAAACCATTTTTATAGCTTGTTTCCCGATGTTGACGACCTTGCCAAACAGAATGCCGATGACAATATCAGTTCTGAATTGGGTGAGACACTGATGGGACAACGCAGTGCCGCAAGCGAAAACGGATGGACTTGGGAACGCTTGAGAGATATCAACTATTATCTCCAGCACTCCAATCAATGTCCTGACGAGCATGTAAGAAAGCAGTATGATGGGGTAGCCTATTTCTTCCGTGCCTATTTCTATTTTGATAAGGTGAAACGCTATGGTGATGTTCCATGGTATGATCAAGTACTGAACTTTAATGACGACAAGTTGCTCGCTAAGCCGCGTCAAGACAGGGAAATCATTATGGATTCAGTGATGCAGGATTTAGACAAAGCCATTGGAATGCTCCCAACAAAGAAAGATCAGGTGCGTGTAACCAAATGGACAGCTTTGGCACTGAAGAGTCGTGTGGCTCTCTATGAAGGAACATTCCGCAAATACCGTGGCATGAACGATGCTGAGAAATACTTAAAACAAGCTGTAGCCGCCGGAGAGCAATTCATTGATAATAGTGGCTATAGGCTCTACACCAATGGGGCCGAACCCTATCGGACATTGTTCAATAGCATTGACGCTGTCGGTGATGAAATTATACTGGCAAAAAGACACAGCAATACTGCAAATGTGCGCCACAGCATTCCTTTCAACATCATCATCTATCGCCAAAGCTTTACAAAGCGATTTATGAATCATTATTTGATGGCTGACGGAACACGTTTCGAGGATCAGGCAGGCTGGAGGACGATGGACTATGCAGCAGAAACCCGAAACAGGGACCCGCGCATGGCACAGACCGTACTTTGTCCCGGATATATTCAGGTGGGGGCAACGAAGGAGACGGCTAATGACCTCAGTGCTTTAACAGGTTACCGACCGATAAAATATGTGAATGCTTCGCCCTATGACGGTTCACTCAAAGCCATCACGGATTATCCGCTTTTTAGAGCAGCCGAAGTTTATCTGAATTTTGCTGAGGCAAAGGCTGAGCTCGGCACTTTGACACAGGCTGATTTGGATAAATCAATCAATAGAATAAGGGATAGAGTCGGTATGCCTCATTTGAATATGGCGGTATCCAATTCCAATCCGGACAATCTGCTCTTGCAATATTATCCGAATGTCACAAGAAGTGCGAACACCGGTGTCATCTTGGAGATAAGACGCGAGCGTACCGTGGAGCTTGCATTGGAAGGATTCCGCTTGTGGGATATCTTCCGTTGGAAAGAAGGGCAACAATTGACCAAGGAATTCGAAGGTTGTTACTTCCCCGGTCCTGGTGAATACGACATGAATGGAGATGGAAAGGACGATGTGTTGCTATACACCACAACCAAGGGAGATTTCAAAGGGGCGGCATTCAAAATCGGCAAGGACATTATACTTACCAACAACACATCGGGGAACATACATGCCCTGAGCAACATCGCCATCACTTGGGATGAAAACCGCGACTATTTGTGGCCTATCCCAGCAAGCGAGCGGGTACTGACAGGTGGTATACTGACACAAAATCCGGGCTGGACGGATAGTACTAACTTTGATTAATATAAAAAGTTCCAAGGCAAGCTGGCCAATGTTTGCTTTGGGACATAATCAATTCATCAATAAGAAAGTTTATGAAATTTTTTAAGAAAAGCATTGTCGCACTGTTTCTTATGACAACTCCGTCAGCGACAGTGGGACAGACATGCAGGGTTGATACGCTGCTTCAATACATGCACGATAAAGGCAAGTCGAAACATGTGATGATTTTCGCCCATCGTGGCAATTGGCGTAACTCGGCGGAGAATTCTGTTCAAGCATTCCAAGATTGTATTGACGAAGGTCTCGACGGTATCGAGGTGGATCTCCAGATGACAAAAGACGGCGTGTTGGTCATTATGCACGATGACACCCTCGACCGCACGACAACAGGCTCTGGAAAGGTGGCCGACCACACGATGGACGAGCTCCGGAAGCTTAACCTGTTAACTCCCATTGGTGTGAAGACCCGCCAAAAGATACCGACCTTCGAGGAGATACTACGGCTCGCAAAGGATAAGATACTTATTCAAGTAGACAAATGGAAACCTTACGGAAAGCAAGTGGCAGAACTTGCGAAGAAGCATGGTTGCGAACGGCAGATTGTCTTGCGGACAACTGACAACAGCGAGGTGACAAGAAGAAATTATGGAGAAAGCCTGAACGGCCTCATGCTCATGCCCGTGCTTGTTTGCAAAGGGGGCGACGCGGATAATAAAAGATTGGAAGACTTCATCAAGAACTATTCGTCGCCCGTGATGAGCTTCTCTTTCACGCGCGAGGATTTCGCTATTCTCAAGAAAATCCCTGAGTGCAAGAGGGCCGGCTATCGTATTTGGCTTAACTCACTATGGGATACGTTTAACGCAGGGCACGACGACGAGATGGCGGTTACCAATCCCGACAACAGCTACGGGTGGCTAATCGACCATGGAGCAGATATTATCTTCAGCGACAACCCTATGCTATTAAAGAAATATCTGATAAAGATTAATAGGTGGTAGCAAGAGACCATCAGGCAGAATTCAATAATCCCTTAACTTATAACCTCAATTCATATGCAAAAGAAACTCTTATTGCTCGTTTTCTCGGCCGTCGCCATTTTCAGTACAGCAGCCGAAAACCGTGCAGATTTAATCAGACAGAAACTACTCAACAGAGATAATCGCTCTGTAATTGTTGCTTCACACCGTGGCGATTGGCGGAATTTCTGTGAAAACTCGCTCGAAGCCATTGATAATGCGGCTAAAATGGGAGTTGACATCGTTGAAATAGATGTGCAACGTACAAAAGACGGACAGCTTATCCTCATGCACGACCCTAAACTCGATAGGACAACTACGGGAAAGGGACTCATTGCAGACACGACTTTGGCTTATATCAAGACCTTACACTTGAAAAACGGCTGCAACATTCGTACAATTCATCGTGTACCGACATTGAAGGAGGCGTTGCTGCATGCCAAAGGGAAAGTGATGCTGAATCTTGACAAGGCCGACAGATATTTTGATCAAGTGTATAAATTAATGCAGGAAACGGGTACGACCAGACAAATTGTCATGAAGGGCACCAAATCTGCCGAGGAGGTAAAAAAGCAATATGGTGATTACCTTAAGGAAGTGATTTATATGCCCATTGTTGATCTTGATAAACCAAACGCAGTTGAACAAATTGAAAAGTTTATCAGTGATATGCACCCGGTTGCTTTTGAGCTTTTGTTTAAGAAGGACACAAATACCATTCCACTGTCTTTACCTGTAAAACTCAAGGGAAAGGCGCTAATCTGGTATAATACCCTTTGGGATACTATGGCTGGTGGACATGACGATGACATGTCTTTGGAAAATCCCGATAAAGGTTATGGCTACCTTATCGATAAACTTGGTGCACGAATTATTCAGACCGACCGTCCACAGTATTTAATTGAATACCTACGTTCACGTAAGCTACACGATTGATGGAACTTTTTAACAGAGTACTTTCATTCTATAAAATCCCGTCTCCGACCGACAAGCCCGAGACGGATAAAGAAAGGTTCAAGCGTGTCCGCATCATTTCCTTTCTCACCGCAACGTTGGGCTATGGGGTCTATTATGTTTGCCGACTCAGCATGAATGTCATCCGCAAACCAATGGTAGAGGAAGGCTTCCTGTCAGAGACACAGATAGGAATTATCGGTTCCTGCCTTTTCTTCACTTATGCGATTGGTAAGCTATGTAACGGTTTTATTGCCGACAGAAGTAATGTAAAACGATTGATGGTAACGGGGTTGTTGGTCTCGGCATTGGTTAACCTCATTCTCGGTTTTACCGATTCCTTTTTCCTTTTCGCGTTGTTCTGGGGCATCAACGGGTTCTTTCAATCCATGGGGGCTGCTTCGGGTGTAGTCTCTCTGTCAAGATGGTTTGACAGTAGCAACCGAGGCACTTACTATGGCTTTTGGAGTGCCAGCCATAACATCGGTGAGGCAATCACCTTCATTACCATTGCAATCATTGCGACGCAGTTTGGCTGGCGTTATGCATTGATTGGTGCAGGCGTGATAGGTATCGCATATTTTATGGTCATACAAATTGGTATGAAAGATACGCCACAGAAGTATGGCTATTTGTTGGAACAGAAAAGATTGAATAATGAGAAAGGAAATACCGATTTCAATAAAGCGCAAAAGGCTGTCCTGCGTAATCCTGCTATATGGGTTCTGGCTTTAGGCTCAGCTTTCATGTATATTAGCCGATATGCCGTTAATAGCTGGGGTGTTTTCTATCTTGAAACGATGAAAGGCTATTCAACACTGGATGCCAGCTTTATTATCTCCATTAGCTCGGTATGCGGTATTGTTGGAACCATTGCTTCAGGACTTATCTCTGACAAGCTCTTTAAGGGCTCTCGAAATGTTCCTGCATTGGTTTTTGGACTGCTGAATGTTGTAGCTCTATGCCTCTTTCTGCTTGTGCCTGGTGTGCATTTCATTATTGATGTCATTGCCATGGTGCTTTTTGGCTTAGGTATAGGTGTATTGATTTGTTTCCTTGGAGGATTGATGGCTGTCGACCTTGCACCTAAGAATGCAGCAGGTGCTGCACTCGGTGTCGTTGGAGTAGCCAGTTATATTGGAGCTGGTGTTCAAGATATTATGAGTGGATGGCTGATAGAAGATCATAAACATTTTGTAAATGGTTCTGAAGTATATGATTTTACATATATCAATTACTTTTGGATTGGGGCTGCATTGATGTCTGTTATTCTAACTCTTCTTGTTTGGAATGCAAAAGCTAATAACAATTAAGATATAAGAATTACAGATGATCTGTATGACAACAAAACTATTGAATTATTTGCATTTTTTGTTTTCATCCTAAATCAATTTTAAATCTACATTTTGTCAAAATAATTACAAATCTAATAAATAGCGAACCTTTTATTGATGATACAAGTTCGGGATAAGAGTATTCTCTATAAGTTGGGTGTAAATGACAATAATAGGCGTGAAAAGACTTATTCTCTTTATCCTTTAGAGGAATAAGAGACTCTCTAAACGATTTTGAACGAATATAGTCTTACATTCTTTGCTAATATTTGTATGTATTATATAGGCTATATCAAATGACTAAGATGTGGATTATTTTTTATTCGTTCTATCTCAGAACTAACAAGGGATAATATATCTTGTTTAACACGTTTATAGTTGGCTTCGATAGTCTCTTTGAGATTATCGGAGCCATCTTCGTTTTTGAAGTCTGCGATAGTGGGTATAGACTGATAAACTTTCATTTCAGCAGAGACTTTGGCACTATCCACCACAATCTCAGCATGGAAAATTTTCTGCTCAATGCGCTCGTCAAAGTTATCGGACACTGCTCCTACAAACATACCTTGTGTGAGATTGCTGATTTTCGATGCTGGGATAAGGCTATCCATCTGTGTGGAGATAGAAGTGGACTTATCGTTGCGATTGATGGTCATAGACTGCCGTTGCTGAAGTACCTTGCCGAAACGCTCGGAAAGTGTCTTGGCTGTTTCTCCCACTACCTGCCCGGAAAAGACATTACCGACCGTATTCTGTATCACCTTGCTTTCCTTGTCGCCATAATCACGGGTGAGCTGTGAGAAGTCCTGAAAGCCCAAACACACCGCTACCTTATTGCTTCGTGCTGTGGCAATCAAGTTATCTAATCCACGGAAGTAGATTGTCGGCAACTCATCTATTATAACAGACGATTTGAGTTGCTTTTTCTTATTGATGAGTTTCACGATACGACTGTTATAAAGTCCGAGTGCTGCAGAATAAATGTTTTGTCGGTCGGGATTATTTCCTACGACCAACACCTTTGGCTCGTTGGGATTGTTGATGTCGAGCGAGAAATCATCGCCCGTCATCACCCAATAAAGGGCAGGGCTTATCATACGAGACAGTGGTATTTTGGCACTGGCTATCTGTCCCTGCAACTGGTCCTGTGCTCCACCCTCCCATGCGTCCATAAAAGGGGAAAGGTAGTTGGAAAGCTCATCGTAGGAAGTAAGTATCGGGAATATCTGTGCGTAGGGACGGTTAAGAAACTCTATCGCATGAGGAAATGTGCAATACTTCCCATTCTCATAGATTTTCAGGAACCAGATGATGGCAGCCAACAGGATAATTGGCGACTCCACAAAGAAATCCCCCTGCTTCTGTATCCACGAACGGTTAAGGTTGAGCATAATGGTGTAGGCGCTCTCGTAGGCATCTGAGATGTCTGTCATAAAGGCTGGATTGATGGGATTACAGCGGTGCGACTTTCTTGGGTCATCAAAGTTGATGACATAGAACTGTGGTTTTACCTTGTAGGCATTCAAATGATGAAGCAAGTGATTGTAAGCAATCTCAGAAAGGTCTGGGAACTTGTAGTCGTAGATATACATGGCAAAGCCTTTTTCAATCTGCTGCTTGATATAGTTGTTCACAATGGCGTAGGACTTACCAGAACCCGGAGTTCCGAGCACCATCGAGGCACGAAATGGATTGACCACGTTAATCCAACCTTTGTTCCACTTCTTCTTATAGTAAAAACGTGTAGGGAGATTGACAGAGTATTCATTTTCCATCAATCGCGTTTCCTGCATGAAGCTCTCGTTCTCCGTATTGAATACATCGTCCATCAGATTGTTTTTGAGCAGTCGGCTCATCCACACACCACCCATCAGCAGGCAGATATAGCCAACGGAAAGCGTAAAGATATAGAGCGAAGCCGCTCCAATCTTGCCGATGGGCAATGCCAACAGCCACCAGTTGAGAAAGAAAAAGACAAATCCGGAGAAAAGCACTGTCCAAATCTTCGGCCACGTGATTTTCTCCTCTTTCACGCCCTTTGTTCCAAGGCAGGACAAAGCGAGAAATACCACACAAAAGAGTTTTGTCCAGAGGATGGACGAAAACAATCCTGTGGTACGCTGGAAATTCATCAGTATCTTATCAATGATTCCAAGCGTAAAACCCCAGACATGAAATGCCTCGTAACAGAACCAATAACAGTTAACGAGGAGGAATA
>ERZ773009.1668-NODE-1668-length-14911-cov-12.195140_pt1 | contig 14911 bp, 9 predicted proteins | sample MGYA00580663_ERZ773009 | MGnify/ENA primary metagenome ERZ773009 (study PRJEB29015, sample SAMEA2737969) | human oral metagenome | biome: human oral; feature: human-associated habitat; material: dental | place: China | collected 2026 ... | reverse complement strand
GCAGTACTGGTCACCGCGCGAAGTAGTACTGGTCAGACGAGTGACCAGTACTGGTTGATTTTTGGTGGGCGCAGGCCTGCCACCTCGCACCGTGAGGGGGCGGGGAAGAGGTGTGGGGAAAAGGTCGGGCATTATTCGCCGAGGAAGGCGCGGTAGTCGGCGAGGGTCTCGCGGGTGAGGAGGGGGCGGTTGGCCGCGCTAAGGGGAAGGAGGAGCGAGCCTTCGGGGAGGGCGGGAAGGAGCCCCGTCGCAGAGGTAGCGCGCTCACGGAAGGTCTTGAGATCGCTTGCTGTGGGGAAGCCTTCGATAAGGTAGCCCTTGAGCCCTGTCTCCGTGGGGAGCGGGCTGACCTGGAGCGTCCACTGCGTGAAGTGCGAATAGGCGAAGCTCATCAGCGCAAAGTACACCTCGTGGCGCGGTAGGCTCCCCTCGGGGTAGAGGAGCACGAGGCTGACGACTTCTCCTGCTGCGGTTGGGGAGAAGGTCGTGGCAGGCCCTTCGGTCTCGCTTATCCCCTCGGTTCTACCCGTCACGGGACGAGTGAGGAGGGGCGGAGTGGTGAGGGTGCGCCCCGCGCGTAGGGCGGCGAGCAGGCTCGAAGCATAGGGCATCAGCGGGGTCTCGGGATAGCGCTGGACGAAGTCCTCGAGGTGCTTGCGTAGCTGGGCCTCTTGTCCTGCCTGCGCCTCGGTGAGGGCGGTGAGGAGGAGTGCCTTCGGGCGCAGGTCTTCGTCGTGGTAGGGGAGGGCATCCAGCTCGGTGAGGTACTCGCGAGTGCGGCTGACATCGCCCGTGCGGTAGGCTTCGTAGGCGGCATCATACAGCTCGGTGGAGCGGTTGGCAAGCCTTTGGAGGGAGTGTCTGAGCTCGGGTGAATGGAGGAGCTTCGCACGGGGAGACTTGGGGAAGAGGCGTAGGTATTCCCTGCGTAAGCCTTCGGCCTCGGCATCACGCCCCTGTCGGAGGGCGAGGAGAATCTGACGGTAGGCGACTTCTTCTCGCTCGGCGAAGTGGGGGAAGTCCCTGAGGAGGCGCGTGTAGAGAGCACCCACCTCATCGAGGCGCTGGAGCGGGTCGTCGAGGACGGATGCCATACGGAAGAGGGCGCTGGCGAGGGTGTCCGTCAGCGCTTCGCGTGCCTCGGGGGTGAGGGGAAGGGCACGGAGGTAGGCTTCACGGCTTCGGCCTCTATCGGGTGAAGTGGTATCGGAGGCGCCTGCCTCCTCGGTAGTGGTGGGGGCTACGGGCGTGGCATCGAGGGCGCGCAGACTGCGGTTCCAGTCGTCGGTGAGTGGACGACTGCCCCAGCGCTGGCGGAAGGCGATACGGCCGAGAGCGATCTGCTGAGGGTCGTCGAAGTAGAAGCCCGCGGAGGTGCTTCGTGGGGTCGTGGTCGGTTCGTCAAAGGGCGAGCGAACGGCATCACCGAGATCGTGCACCTTCTCCCCCGAGGCTTCGGCACGAGCGATGAGGCTATCGATGTGGCGCTCCAGCTGGTCGGTGGGGAGGGCGGCAAGGCGGAGGAGGCTGTCGGTACGATGGGCGGTACGTGCGTGAGGGGCGAGGAGGCGAAGTCCGGGCAGGAGTCGCTCCACCGTAGCGTAGTGGGGGTGCTGGCGCTGGAGGAGGGGGAAGGCCTTCTCGAGGGCTTCGGCAGACTCTACGTAGCGCTGATCTTCGAGCGCCAGCAGGCCTAAGCGGGTGTAGGCTTCGGTGGCCGAGCCGCGCAAGGTCTGTGCCGAGTCGATGCTCTGGCGAAGGGCGGTGAGGGCGGCTTCGCGCTGGTCGGAGGCAAGGAGCGCTTCGGCCAGAGCGAGGTAGATGGCGGAGCGGTGGGGGGCGTAGCGGCGTAGACGTGCCAGACGCTGCAGGCGATGGATGCCCGTCCCGCTCTCGGTGGTGAGGGCAAGGGTGCGGAGCTGGGCAGCGAGTTCAAGTGCAGGCTGGAGGCTTGTGCGCTCCGCACGGGCAAAAGCCGCCTTCGCAGCCTCGCGTGCGCCCTGAGCTTCGAGGATTTGCCCGATGAGGAAGGAGAGGCGGGCACGCTGTAGAGCGCTCTTCTCCGAGCGAGCAAGGACGGTGAGGTGTGGGAGGGCGGTAGAGTCTTCTCCACGGGCAAGAGCAAGTTCGGCCGCTGCGGTATGGTAGAGTAGGGGCGCTTGGCGGAGGACTTCTCCCTCACGACGGGTGGCGTGCTGCAGCTCCTCCTCGGCATCGAAGAGCTCGCCACGCAGGGTGTAGAGACGGCAGAGGTAGAGGCGGGCGACGTCGCCGACCTCGGGCTCGGTAGCGTAGCGTCGGAGGATGTCGGTGAGGGTGGTGTGTGCTGCGGGGAGATCACCGGCATAGAGCTGACTGCGGGCGATGAGGAGCCACGCCTCGGCGAGGGCGGGATTGTACTCGGTCTTCTCCTGCATACGCACGGCACGAGGGTCTTGACGCCAGTGGGCGGGGCGAGCGGGCTTGCGGGAGATGCTATGCTCTTCGATGGCCTTCGTGGCCTTCTCTATGGTGCGGGAGAAGCGGGGGGCGGCGCCTGGTGTCGTGGCGTGAGCGAGTACGGGGTCGACCGGCAGATGGAGTGTGTAGTCGTCGGTCGTGCCATCGAGTGCGGTCTGATAGGTGGTCTGGTACGCCTCGCGAGCATTGTAGAGGACGTTGTAGCGCGTGACGAAGGCCTGCCACGTGCGGGAGCTCGCGGTATTCACGCGTCGGGAGCATGCCCCGAGGAGCGCGAGGAGAAGGAGAAGGGAGCCGAGTGCGCGGGGGCTTAGCCTCGGGCGTGCTGAGCCCTGCGTCGTGTGATGGCGCTGAGACATTTGCCGAGGGCAAGGAAGAGGAAGAGCAGGAGGATGATCAGCACTCCCGAGGGGACGCTGATGAGGTAATAGCTTAGGAGTAGGCCGCCGACGTTGGCGATGAGGCAGAGGACGATGGAGCCCACGATGATCTTGCGGAAGTCCGCCGTGAAGAGCCCGATAGTCGTCTGGGGCAGGGTCAGGAGGGAGAGGAGGAGCATGATACCCACCGAGCGGATCGTCAGCACGAGGCTCACGGCGACGAGGATGAGTAGTCCGCGCTCCCACAGCCCGACATTCATGCCACGCACACGGGCGAAGTCGCGGTCAAAGGCGGTATAGAGTATCTGTCGGTAGCCGACGCTGAAGAGCGCTATCAAGAGGACGGCAAGGAGGGTGAGCGCAATGAGGTCGCCCGCCGTGACGAGCAGGATATTCCCGAAGAGATAGGCGGGGAGGCTGGTGGCGTAGCCGGGGGTGAGCGTCATGAAGAGCACGCCGAGGGCCATGCCGAGGGCCCAGATGCTGGCGATGGCGGAGTCCTCGCGGATGCCTTCGGTACGGCTGAGCTTGCCGATAGAGAAGGCGGCGAGGATGGCTGCACCCGCAGCGGCGAGGATGGGATTGATGCCGAGGTAGATGCCGAGTCCTATCCCGCCGAAGGAGGCGTGTGTGATACCGCCGCTGACGAAGACGATGCGTCGTACGACGATATATGCCCCCACGATACCGCAGACGATGGCGGTAAGGAGGGACGCCACAAGGGCATTTTGGAAGAACTGATAGGCGAAGATACTCGGCATGGTGTCGAGGTCGGTGCGCTGGGACTTAGGCTGCGGGGCTGGGCTCGTGACGGCCTACGATGGCGTGGTAGTCGCGGTTCTCCCCGACGATGAGGTAGAGCTCGGGGCGGAGTGTCTCGGGGAACTCGACGCCACGCAGCTGGAGGCTACGCACCCAGGCGGGCACTTCGTCGGCATCAAGCGTGAGGAGGACGTCGCGGAACTCCTCGACTTCGCTCTCCTTGTAGGCGCTGGCACTGCGACCCTTGAAGCGGTCCAGCTCCTCGTCATCGAAGTACTCGATACGCTTGCTGACGGCAGCCAGCAGGCTGTCGGTCTCGCAGGTCAGGTGGTTGCCACAGCAGCCCTCTCCGTGGGGTAGCTCCTGAGGCTCAGGCTCGATGACCTCGCCACGGGCGATGCGTCGGGCCTTGAGGTACGACTGTATGGTGGCTGCGAGAGCAGCGATGGCGCCGAGGACGGCGAGAGCGATGACTATGACGAGGATACTTCCCATTGAGAGTTAAATCAAATGTATTCGTGAGTAAACTATGCTTAAGCATAAGTATATCTATGCAAAGATAGTTCATTCGAGAGGACTGAGCCTCCGTGGGGAGGGGTGGTGTGAACCTATATTGGTCGGCGAGCTGACCTATATAGAATGATGCTGCGACCTATATAGGTCGTCGTCGCGACCAATATAGGTCAGCTCGCCGACCAATATAGGTTCCGAAATCGCCTTCACGTTAATGCGTACTCCATAGGCGCTGAGAGCTTGGTGTGGAAGCCCTGTAGATGGGGGTGTGTCCCTATGCGGAGATAAAGAAAGCGGGGCGGAGCAACTGAGTCGTTGCCCCGCCCCGCTGCGGTATTGAGTGTAGTCAGCTACGCACTTAGAACATATACTGTACGCGGAGCTGTAGTGCGTTGACCTTCTTCGTGTCGGACTGGTCCCACTGCTTGACCTGCATGTGGTGGTAGTTCAGACGCAGTGCGACGTACTTATTCCAGTAGTAGGAGAGGCCAGCGCTGTAGTCGGTCATCTTACCTGCACCAGCCATGCCTGCGATGTTTGAGTTCGTCAGCGCATTGTTGTCGGTGAGGTCGAGGAAGCCGTAGCCGAGCATGAGCTCGAGGTTGCCAGAGTTAGGAGAGTCGACCCCCGAGGTGACGTAGTTGTACTTATAGTCTACGGGGTTGATGATCATCCCACGGGCAGAGACGTAGAAGCCCTTCGTGTCGTAGGCATTGCCCCCGATGCGGTTCACGTGCGACCAGTAGTACTGGCTGCTGACCTGGACGTTATGGAAGATCCCCTGGAACTCGGCCGTGAACTTATTCTCCCAGCGGGCATCCGTCAGGTCGAGCGACATAGCGTTGCGCTTGTCGACAGCGGTGAGGTACTTCTTCGAGTAGGCGATGTGCGAGCCGCCCTTGAGGTCGGACTCGGACTTCACGTGCATACCGCTGAAGCCGATGTGGAAGCCAGCCCCCTCGGTCAGCACGGGGCGCCAGACAAGACGACCTGCTACGGTGTAGCCCTGTGCGCCCTTGTCGGTGCTGGTGGTGAGAGCGGAGTTGTCAGCGAAGGCACCATACTGCCACCAGATGTGGTCGTTGGAGATGGTATGCATGATACCGATACGACGACCTGGCTGGTAGACGTTTGCTTCGGGCTCATCGAGGTACTCCTTGCTGGCAGAGCTGTAGGCCGAGGAGAGACCGAAGGGCACGGTGTAGTGACCGGCGCGGATGAAGTTATTCTTGTTGAAGCTGTACTGCAGGTAGACGTCCTTGAGGGAGACCTTGTTGTTCGTGAAGGAAGCATCTCCACGGAAGTACCAGTTGTCGCCATAGTACGCCTTGAAGCCGATACGCATATCGCGGATACCGATCCCATCGTTCATCGTGCCATCCTGCGTCTTGGCAGCTTCATTCTGCGAGTAGGTCGCAGCGTCGAATAGGGCACGACCCGTGACCTTGACCTCGACTTTTTCCTGTGCATTTGCCGCAGTCAGGGCAGAGAGCGAAGTGACTGCGATGAGAAGACTATGCTTGATATTCATGTGTTAGTAACTTCTTGCTTAGGATGAATGGAGGGGCTTAGAGAGTGTCCTCGATCTTGTCGTAGGCGCGGATAGCCTGGAGGAAGCGGCCGTTGACGTCGCTCATCAGGTAGAGACCGTCAGCGTTGCGCTTGAGACCCTTGAGCTGGAGTGGGTAGACCATCGGGGGATTCTGCAGGTTGAGCTGCTCGATGCCACGGAGCTGCTGGGTCGTCTGGTAGACGATGTTGATGTCGCAGTAGAGCTTACCGTCCTTGCCTTCGTACTTCTCGAAGACGACCTTGCTGCCGATAGGGGTCTTCTTCTCGATGGAGTTGGGGAGCTCGTAGGGCTCTACGTCGAGGGCAGCCGTGACGGAAGCGATGTTGGAGTCGTGCCCGCAGAGGAAGGAGAACTTACGGCCCTTGGCGTTCAGCTCATCATACATATAGGTAAGGAGCGGGTGGGCGACGTTGACAGCGACGATGGGTGCAGCGAAGAGCACATCACCGTAGACGTCCTTGATACGTGCGATCTGTGTCCAGTCCTCGAGCGAGAGGTCGTGGCCGAAGGCGGCCTTCTTGGCATCGAGCTCTTCATAGTACTGGAGGATGAAGGCGTCGGAGCAGGTGGTGGCGTCCTTGAGTGAGCCCTTCATGCGAGGCTCTTCGCCACGCTCGAGGAGGATCTCGGTGTTGTAGTTGTCGAAGGCGCAGAGCTTACCTTCCTTGCAGGCGGGGGAGTCCTTGAGGTCGAGGGTGGAGGCCGTGATCTCATAGGCCTTCTTGAGATCCTCGTTGATACCACGGATGCCGCGCTTACCACCCATAGCAGCGATTTGCTTGAGGGCTTCCTTCTTGAAGGACTCGCTGATCTTCGTCAGGCGGGGGAAGAAGACAGGGTCCATCTTGCTGGGGACGTAGCGGTGGTTGACCTGGATGTCTGCTACGGGGAGGAAGGCGGTGGTGAAGTAGCGTGCAGTGGCGATACAGCGCTGCATGCTATTAGCGTAGATGTTTACTTCGTCTTTCGTGGGGTTTGCGTTTTCCTTGAAGAGGCCTGCATCGACGGCCCATTTACGGAAGTAGAGGCCGAACTGATTTTCCAGTGCGCCACCTCGTGAGGTGAGTTCGCTTGCGCCAGCCGTCCATGCGAACCAAGGGTGCGTGGTGACCTGCTCAAGGAGGCTTCCCTTGGTGGAGAGTGGGGCGCGGATGTTGTGACGGCTCAGGATGACCGCCTCAGAGAGCGTGTACTTGTCCTTGAATTCTTGGCTTCTCTGCTTCTGAGCAAAGAGGGAGGGCGCGACCGCGAGTAGCAAAAGTAGCGCCACTGAGTGTTTGAACTGTCTCATACGATATGATATAAATAAGTCCTCTTCGCGAGGATGTGACCGAATGCACCTGTAGTAGCTCTGCCTAAGTGGGCAGGGAAATAGATCTTCCCCTTCCTAAATCGAGACTTCACAAATATAGCGATATTTGACCTTTCTGTATTTGGGATGCCCTTGTTTTTAAAATATGTATGCCTGTTCTCTCGCTATCTTTAAATCTCTTTTGGGGCGAGTGATATGCCTAAATCAGAGCGGGGTATCGCTCTTATATATAGGTAGTTGTGAGAAGATGCGGAGGAGGGTGATTGCGACCAGTACTGGTCAGCGATCGAACCAGTACTGGTCACCAATAGTAAGCAGTACTGGTCACCGCGCGAAGTAGTACTGGTCAGACGAGTGACCAGTACTGGTCGCAAGAGCCCCCTGAATATGGGCTTTGCGAAGGCAGCTGTACGAGTATATACTATTGGTATGGGGATAGCGTATACGGATCAGCGCCCTTGCTAAGGGGCACTGCCTTTCTTGATGCTGTGAAGACGCCTCCACCGAGGTATCTACGGGTAGAGGATGGGGAGTGAAATGGGTGGGGGTTCATAAGTTTCTTGGGCAAAAAGAGTTGCTTTCTTAAAATCTTAATAAAATCCACTCTCCGTAGTTCGAGAATATTTCTATATTTGCACTCCCTTTGGCAGAGATGCTGAGGGGGCTACGAATTGGCGTCCTGTGAAGGGATTCACAAGCATGATCACTCATATAATTATATATCGTTAATTAACTACCGCATGAAGCAAGCAAAGCACTGGGCTGCGGCCCTCGCGCTGGTCCTGGCCTCTGGATGGAGCACCTTGGCTCAGACGATCAGCTCGCCCAATAAGGGTCTTCAGCTGCACTTCTCTCTGAGTCAGGACGGGGCACCTATGTATCGCCTCTCCTTCGCTGATGGACAGGAGATCATCCGTCCCAGTCATCTCGGTTTGGAGATGACCGATGCGAAGAAGTCCTTCGACAAGGGCCTTGAGGTCACGGACACGAAGGAGTCGACCTTCGATGAGACCTGGAAGCCTGTCTGGGGCGAGGTCAAGTCGATCCGCAACCACTACAACGAACTGCTCGTCACGCTCAAGAAGAAGAGCAACGGTGATCCCATAGCTATCCGCTTCCGTCTCTTCGATGACGGGCTCGGCTTCCGCTATGAGTTCCCCGGTGGCAAGGATCGTAACTTCTACGTCGTCAAGCGTGAGCTCACCGAGTTCGCTATGACGGGCGACCACAAGGCTCACTGGATCCCCGGTGACTACGACACCGAGGAGTACGACTACCAGCACAGTCGTCTCTCTGAGATCCGTGGGCTCTTCGACAAGGCCTTCACGGAGAACTGCTCCCAGACCGCCTTCTCTAAGACGGGCGTACAGACGCCGCTGATGCTCAAGACGGATAAGGGTGTGTACATCAACCTCCACGAGGCTGCCCTCATTGACTTCCCTGCGATTAACCTCGATCTGGACGACAAGACGATGACCTTCCGTGTGGAGCTGACGCCTGACGCACAGGGCAACCGTGGGCACATCGAAGCGCCCTTCAACACGCCTTGGCGTACGGCTATCGTCAGCCGTGATGCACGCGATATCCTTGCCTCGAAGCTGACGTACAACCTCAACGAGCCTTGTGCCTATGAGACGACCGACTGGATCAAGCCTATCAAGTATGTAGGGGTCTGGTGGGAGATGATCACAGGTAAGAGCTCTTGGGCCTACACCGATGATCTACCCTACGTGAAGATCGGCGAGACCGACTACACGAAGGTGAAGCCTAATGGCAAGCACGCTGCCAACACGAAGCACGTCAAGGAGTACATCGACTTCGCCGCTAAGCACGGCTTCGATGCTGTCCTGGTCGAAGGCTGGAATATCGGTTGGGAAGACTGGTTCGGCAATAGCAAGGATCGTGTCTTTGACTTCGTCACCCCTTACCCCGACTTCAACGTCGCTGAGCTCCGTGACTACGCCAAGAGCAAGGGTGTGAAGCTCATCATGCACCACGAGACCTCCAGCTCGGTCACGAACTATGAGCGCCACATGGAGAAGGCGTACAAGTTCATGGCTGACAACGGCTACTCCGCTGTCAAGAGCGGCTATGTAGGCAACATCATCCCCCGCGGTGAGTACCACTACGGTCAGAGCATGGTCAGCCACTACCTCCACGCTGTCAAGGAGGCTGCTAAGCATAAGATCTCCGTCAATGCCCACGAGTCCGTCCATATGACGGGTCTCAGCCGTACCTATCCCAACCTCATCGCGCAGGAGTCGGCACGTGGTCAGGAGTATCAGGCCTTCGGTGGTAGCAAGCCTAACCACCTCACCGTACTGCCCTTCACCCGCCTCATCGGTGGCCCGATGGACTACACGCCTGGTATCTTCCAGATGGATATCAACAAGTACAACCCCGACAACAACTCTCACGTCAACACGACGATCTGTAATCAGCTGGCTTGCTACGTCACGATGTACAGCCCCCTGCAGATGGCAGCTGACCTGCCCGAAGTGTACGCCAAGCACATGGATGCCTTCCAGTTCATCAAGGACGTAGCTGTAGACTGGGACGACACCAAGATCATCGAAGCCGAGCCAGGTGAATACATCACCATCGCTCGTAAGGCTAAGGGATCAGACAACTGGTTCGTAGGTAACGTCGCTGGCTATGATGGTCACAAGTCGAACTTCACGCTCGACTTCCTCGATGCGGGTAAGACCTACACCGCTACGATCTACGCCGATGCCAAGGGCGCACACTACAAGACCAATCCTGAGGTCTACACCATCCGCAAGGTGCAGGTGAAGAAGGGCAGCAAGCTCTCGCTCACCTCTGCTCCTGGTGGTGGCTTCGCGATCTCTATCCTACCTAATAAGAAGTAAACACCGAGGTCTCCGACCGCCCTCCACAGCTCTACTCATAGAGAGTCGTGGAGTGTGGGCGGGGCCTCTCCTTTTTCACTTACACAGAGCACTTCATATGAAAGCGATTCTGCGCCTTACCTACCTCTGTCTATCCCTACTCTTCCTCTCCCTCACAGCCTCCGCACAGGACGTGCAGGTCAAGGGTCAGGTAGTAGATGACAAGGGCGAAGCCGTCATCGGGGCTTCCATCAAGGTCAAGGAGACCCCTCAGGGCGTCATCACCGATATCAACGGGAATTTCTCCGTACGTGCCCCCAAGAATGGGCACCTCATCGTCTCCAGCGTCGGCTATACCACGAAGACCGTAGCTCTCAGTGGCGCTACGCTCCCGCTGAAGATCGTCCTCTCCGAGAGTGCTGAGAACCTCAAGGAAGTCGTCGTCGTCGGCTACGGCTCGATGCAGAAGAAGGACCTCACCGGATCCGTCAGCACCCTCAATGCGAAGAACTTCCAGAAGGGTGCTATCTCCACGGCCAGCGACCTCCTCGTCGGTAAGATCGCAGGGGTACAGATCACGCCCGAGGGCTCTCCTGGGGCTGGCGGTCGTATCCGTATCCGCGGTGGTGCTTCGCTCAATGCCAGCAACGACCCGCTCATCGTCATCGACGGTGTGCCCATCGAGAACACCGCTGTATCTGGTGCACCCAGCATCCTCAGCTCACTCAACCCTCAGGACATCGCTTCGATGAACGTCCTCAAGGACGCTTCTGCTACAGCTATCTACGGTTCGCGCGCCTCCAACGGGGTCATCATGATCACCACCAAGCGTGGTAAGGTCGGGCAGAAGACCCAGATCGCTGTCTCCGTACAGAGCTCCCTCTCCGAAGCTGCTCGCCGTGTGCGCGTGCTCTCGGCTGACGAGTACCGCTCACTCATCCAGCGTATCTCCCCCGCTACGGCCTCTAAGCTCGGTACGGCGAATACCGACTGGCAGGACGAGATCTATCAGCTCGCCTACGGTGGTGACTACAACGTCAGCGTCAGTGGTGCTGCCGGCAAGCTCCCCTACCGCGTGTCTACGGGCTTCTACCACCAGGAGGGTGTACTGAAGACCGACAAGATGAATCGCTTCAGCGGTGACATCAGCCTCAATCCCCGTCTCTTTGACAATCACCTCTCTATCGATGCGAGCGTGAAGCTCAGCGCTACGCACAATCGCTTCGCTAACAAGGAAGCTATCGGTGCTGCTGTACAGTTCGACCCCACGCGTCCGGTCCGTGATGCTGACCCTGCCTACGCGCCCTTCGGTGGCTACTGGACACAGCTAGACGGGACAGGCCTCCAGAAGCTCGCTCCTAAGAACCCTGTCGCTCTCCTCAATCAGAAGGAGGATATCAGTGATGTCTTCCGCACGATCAGCAATCTGAAGATCGACTATAAGCTCCACTTCCTCCCCGAGCTGAAGCTCAACGTGAACCTCGGCTACGACTACGCTTCGGGTAAGGGTACGGTCGTCATCCCCGAGAACTCCTCCCTCGGATGGCAGCGCTACACCCTCAAGCAGGCAGGTCAGCCCGACGTCTATAAGAGCGGTACGAACAATGCTTACGACCAGCGCAAGCGCAGCCTCCTCTTCGACTTCTATGCGAACTACGTCAAGGAGCTTCGCTCGCTGAAGAGCCGCGTCGACGTCATGGCAGGGTACTCCTATCAGGACTGGAAGACCTTCGTCCACAACACGCCTGACTACACCTACGACAAGACGCTCGTATCGACTCCCGTCTACGAGTACGACTACCCACAGAATACGCTGGTGTCCTTCTACGGCCGTCTGAACTACAGCCTCATGGACCGCTACCTCTTCACCGCTACGGTGCGTGCCGACGGCTCTTCGCGCTTCAGCAAGGAGAACCGCTGGGGTGTCTTCCCCGCTCTGGCACTGGCTTGGCGTATGAACCAGGAGAACTTCCTCAAGAATGTCTCTTGGATCGATGACCTCAAGCTCCGTCTCGGCTACGGTGTCACGGGTCAGCAGGATGGTATCGGGAACTACACCTACCTCCCCTTCTACTCGCTCAGCACGAATACGGCGACGTATCAGTTCGGCGACCAGTATTACAACATGCTCCGCCCTGCTGCCTACGATGCGAACATCCACTGGGAGCAGACGGCTACCTACAACGTAGGTCTTGACTACAGCTTCATCAAGGGTCGTCTCTCTGGTACGCTCGACTTCTACCAGAAGAAGACCAGCGACCTGCTGAACGAGATCCCCACGCCTGCAGGGGCGAACTTCTCTAACCGCATCCTCACGAACGTCGGTAACATCTCCAGCAAGGGCTTTGAGTTCAGCATCAATGCTACCCCCATCCAGACCAAGCGCCTGACGTGGGATGTGAGCTACAACATCAGCTCCAATAGCACGCGCATCACCAAGCTCAACGCTGTAGAAGTCCCCGGCTATCAGGGTGTCCCCACGGGGGGCGTCACGGGTCTGACGGGTACGAACGTACAGATCCACTCCGTCGGCTATGCCCCTGGTACCTTCTTCGTCTACGAGCAGAAGTACGATGCTAACGGCAAGCCCCTGGAGGGTCAGTTCGTAGACCGCCACAAGGATGGTGTCATCAACGAGCTGGATAAGTACCGCACGCACAACCCCGAGCCTAAGGTCACGATGGGCTTCTCTACGAGTCTTGCCTTCGACCGCTGGACGCTCTCGACCTCACTTCGCTCGGGTCTCGGGAACTATATCTACGACAACATCTCGGCCTATATGGCTACGCACTCCGCTGTGCTCAACTCGGGTCAGTACTTCCGCAACACGACGCCTGAGATCAACGTCTCAGACTTCCAGACGAATAGTGATAAGCAGTTCATCTCGGATTACTACCTCCACAGAGCTTCGTACCTGAAGATGGACAACCTCACGCTCGCCTATGACTTCGGTCGTATCCTGGGCCGAGCTAACCTCCGTGCTTCGGCTACTGTGCAGAATGTCTTCACGCTCTCTTCCTACAAGGGTCTCGATCCTGAGCGTGCTATCGACTTCAGCCTCTATCCCATCCCACGTACGTACTCGCTCAATCTCTCCCTCACGCTCTAATCTTCACAGCCGATCATGACTACAGATAAGAAGATTCTTCGCCGAGGCCTCACGGCTCTTAGCCTCGTCACGGCTCTCGGCCTCTCGTCCTGCACCAAGGATCTGGATCGCTTCCCCACCAACGGGGAGACTTCCCAGACGATCTATAACTCCCCAGCAAAGACCTTCCAAGCGTTCGCTAAGGTCTACGGCGCATACGCTCTCTCGGGCAATGGTGACGGTGGGGATATCGCGGGTATCGACGAAGGGGCGAGTGACTTCGTTCGTGGCCTCTTCAACCTCCAGGAGCTGCCTACTGAGACGGCTATCTGCGCCTGGGGTGACGGTGGTGTGCCCGACCTCCATGCGATGAGCTGGTCGTCGTCGAACCCCATCATCCGTGGCCTCTACTACCGCTCGATCTACCAGATCAAGCTCGCCTCAGAGTTTCTCAAGAACACCGAGTCGCAGGCCTCCGATGCTACGGTCCGCACCTACCGCGCCGAAGCTCGCTTCCTGCGTGCCTACCAGTACTGGGTGCTCATCGACCTCTTCGGCAATCCTCCCTTCGTCGACGAGTCCACGCCTACGGGTAAGGTCTATCCTCGTCAGATCAGCCGTAGCGAGCTCTTCAACTATATCGAGAGCGAGCTGAAGGCTATCGAGAGCGACCTCAAGACGCCTAAGGCCGGTGACTATGGTCGTGCCGACCAGGCTGCTGCCTGGGCACTGCTCTCTCGTCTCTACCTCAATGCCGAGGTCTACACGGGTACGGAGCGCTACGCCGATGCAGCTACTTACGCCGAGAAGGTCATCAGCTCGGGTAAGTACAGCCTGCACCCCACCTACGCAAACCTCTTCCTGGCGGACAACAACCTCAGCAACCCTGAGATCATCCTCTCCGTCAACTATGATGGTAAGAAGTCGCAGAACTGGGGTGGTATGACCTTCCTCGTCAACTCCTCTACGGGCGGTACGGCGAAGGCAGTCACGGGTGTCGCTATGGGCGTCAATGGTGGCTGGCAGGGTAACCGCGCTACGAAGGGGCTTCTCGACCTCTTCGGTGCGAATAAGGCGACCGACAAGCGCTGCCTCATGACGGCAGCTGCCACGGCAGAGATCTCCTCGGTCACGAACTTTGATGAAGGGGTCTACGTCCATAAGTTCCGCAACGTCACCAGCACCGGTGCCAACGGTAGCGATGGCGACCAGTGCGATACTGACTTCCCCCTCTTCCGTCTGGCAGAGCTCTACCTCAACTATGCTGAGGCAGCTGTCCGCGGTAAGGCTAATACGGCTACGGGTCTGCAGTACCTCAATCTCGTACGCGCTCGTGCCTACGGTGCTACGACGGGGAACTACTCCGCCCTGCCTTCGCTCGACGAGATGCTCGCTGAGCGTGGCCGTGAGCTCTTCTGGGAGGGTCACCGCCGTACGGATCTCATCCGCTTCGGTAAGTTCGTCTCCGCTGACTACGTATGGCCTTGGAAGGCTGGCGTGAAGGCTGGTGCTGCTTCGCAGGCCTACCGCACGCTCTATCCGATCCCTGCGGATGATATCCAGGCTAACCCCGAGCAGCTCAAGCAGAACACGGGTTACTAATCCAGCGTAGGGCGCACTTCGTTCCCTCCGACGGCCTCGCCCCACACGGGCGATCCCTATAGAAGGCTTGCCCTCGAGCTCCCGCTGTGGAGCCCGAGGGCAAGCTGCTTTATGTCATCTCCTTGCACGCCTATATGTGACTTCCCAATAGAAGGGGGTGGTGTGAACCTATATTGGTCATCGGGCTGACCTATATAGATCGCTCTTCCGACCAATATAGGTCACGACGCGGACCAATATAGGTCAGCCCGATGACCAGTATAGGTCGGTAGCATCTCCCACGGGTGTCAGCAACAGAAGCCGTGGGAGAGAGGGAGTTGCGACCAGTACTGGTCAGCGATCGAACCAGTACTGGTCACCCATAGGAAGCAG
>ERZ773009.1664-NODE-1664-length-14933-cov-14.218914_pt1 | contig 14933 bp, 16 predicted proteins | sample MGYA00580663_ERZ773009 | MGnify/ENA primary metagenome ERZ773009 (study PRJEB29015, sample SAMEA2737969) | human oral metagenome | biome: human oral; feature: human-associated habitat; material: dental | place: China | collected 2026 ... | reverse complement strand
CATCAACTTTAACAGTATAACAAAACTTTTTTGTAAAGTAAAGTTACTTGACAGAAATTTTTGATTTTCTTTTGGACAATAGCAAAGCTTTTTAGCAGTTGCGCCTGTTTTTGGATTATTGTTCTAATATTCTGAAAATTTAAAAATTTTCTTCTGTCCAACAGAGCTTAAGTGTGGTATAATAAAGCACAAAGATAACTGCAATGAAAGGGAAAGACATGACAGATAAGCTAGATACACGCCACAGAAGTAAGATTTATGACAGTATGGTCAAATCCCCTAACCGCGCCATGCTTCGTGCGACAGGGATGACGGACAAGGACTTTGAGACTCCGATTGTCGGAGTGATTTCGACTTGGGCTGAAAATACGCCTTGTAATATTCACCTGCATGATTTTGGGAAACTGGCCAAAGAAGGAGTGAAGGAACAAGGTGCTTGGCCTGTTCAGTTTGGTACGATTACCGTTGCGGACGGGATTGCCATGGGAACACCGGGTATGCGCTTCTCTCTGACTTCACGCGACATCATCGCAGACTCTATCGAAGCTGCCATGGGCGGACATAATGTGGATGCCTTCGTCGCTATCGGCGGCTGTGACAAGAACATGCCTGGCTCCATGATTGCCATCGCTAACATGGATATTCCAGCTATTTTTGCCTATGGAGGAACCATTGCACCGGGAAATCTTGACGGGAAAGACATTGACTTGGTTTCTGTCTTTGAAGGAATCGGTAAGTGGAACCATGGCGATTTGACTGCTGAGGAAGTACGCCGTATCGAGTGTAACGCCTGCCCTGGCCCTGGTGGCTGTGGCGGTATGTACACGGCTAATACTATGGCGACAGCTATTGAAGTTCTAGGTATGAGCTTGCCTGGCTCTTCTTCGCACCCAGCAGAATCCCAAGATAAAAGAGACGATATCGTGGAAGCTGGCCGAGCAGTTGTTCGGATGCTGGAAATGGGGCTTAAGCCGTCTGACATTCTGACGCGCGAAGCCTTCGAAGATGCTATCACTGTGACCATGGCTCTGGGCGGCTCGACCAATGCCACTCTGCACTTGTTGGCCATTGCCCATGCGGCCAATGTGGAGCTAACCTTGGATGATTTCAATGTCATTCAAGAGCGCGTGCCGCATTTGGCAGATTTGAAACCATCTGGTCAGTATGTCTTCCAAGACCTATACAATGTCGGTGGTGTGCCTGCTGTTATGAAATATCTTTTGGCGAACGGCTTCTTGCACGGCGATCGCATCACTTGTACAGGTAAGACGGTAGCTGAAAACTTGGCTGACTTTGCAGATCTGACACCAGGTCAAAAGGTCATTATGCCACTTGAAAATCCAAAACGTGCGGACGGTCCATTGATTATCTTGCATGGTAATCTGGCACCAGATGGAGCGGTTGCCAAGGTATCAGGTGTTAAAGTGCGCCGTCACGTTGGACCAGCCAAGGTCTTTGACTCAGAAGAAGCTGCTATTGATGCAGTGCTGGCCGATGAAGTAGTCGATGGCGACGTAGTCGTGGTTCGCTACGTTGGTCCAAAAGGTGGCCCTGGTATGCCAGAAATGCTGTCACTTTCTTCTATCATTGTAGGGAAAGGTCAAGGAGACAAGGTAGCACTCTTGACAGACGGCCGCTTCTCAGGTGGTACCTACGGTCTCGTTGTCGGACATATCGCTCCGGAAGCTCAGGATGGTGGCCCGATTGCCTACCTTCGCACAGGCGATATGGTCACGGTTGACCAAGATACCAAGGAAATTTCCATGGCAGTTTCTGAAGAAGAACTTGAAAAACGAAAAGCAGAAACAACCATTCCACCGCTTTATAGCCGCGGTGTACTTGGTAAATATGCCCATATGGTATCTTCTGCTGCTAAAGGTGCTGTTACCGACTTCTGGAAACCAGAAGAAACAGGTAAAAAATAGCCTATATATGACAAAAAAACCCGCTAGTTTTTCTAGCGGGTTTAAATGTAGATGAACTAGTCGTCTTCTTATCTAGGACTGATCCCTAAGGCAATGCGGCCAAAGCGACTGATACGAGTGATTTTCCACGCGGGCGACCAAGTGACTTCAACAGAGACAGTTTCGATGCCCTCGATTTGCTTCAGGGACTCGACGATTTCAATGGGAACAGTCTCGGTACAGTCGCAGGCTGTGTCTGTGAAGGTCATGACAATCTTGCAGTGGCCCGTTTCGTCCAGATTGATTTCATAGATGAGCCCGAGATTGTAGACATCGAGCTCGACTTCTGGATCGTAAATCGTTTCGAGTTTCTTAATTAATTCTTCTTGGATAGCTGCTGCTCGGTCATTGATTTTGATATCGTCTCTCATCTTCAGTCCTTCTTTCTCTATAGAATGGTGGTCTTATTTTCTCATAATTCTGACAATTTTTCAAGAAATTCTGGCGAATGAAAACGGATTTAGTCTCTCGGAGGGAATTTTTCTGCTCTAACTCCTCAAAACATCTGATTTATGGTAAAATAATAGATATTATATAGTTGCAGAGGATTAGAAAATGAAATTACAAAAACCTAAAGGAACTCAGGATATCCTCCCTCAGGAATCTGCTAAATGGCAGTATCTGGAGGAGTTTGCTCGTAAGACGTTTAAAAAATACAACTATGCGGAAATTCGGACACCGATTTTTGAGCACTATGAGGTCATCAGTCGCTCAGTTGGAGATACGACAGACATCGTGACCAAGGAAATGTATGATTTCTATGATAAGGGAGACCGTCATATTACGCTACGGCCAGAAGGAACTGCGCCAGTCGTTCGTTCTTATGTCGAAAACAAGCTCTTTGCACCAGAAGTTCAAAAGCCAGTCAAGCTTTATTATATGGGCTCTATGTTCCGCTATGAGCGGCCTCAGGCTGGTCGCTTGCGCGAATTTCACCAAATCGGGGTGGAGTGCTTTGGTTCTGAAAATCCAGCGACAGATGCAGAAACGATTGCTATGGCGGCTCAGTTCTTCAAGGAAATTGGGATTGGACAGGTGACGCTGCAACTGAATAGTTTGGGCAATGCAGCGAGTCGAGCTGCCTACCGTCAGGCCTTGATTGATTATTTGACGCCGCTGAAAGACGATCTTTCTAAGGATAGTCAGCGTCGTTTGGAGGAAAATCCGCTGCGGGTGCTGGATTCGAAGGAAAAAGAAGATAAGGCAGCCGTTGCGCAGGCACCTTCGATTTTGGACTTTCTGGATGAGGAGAGCCAAGAGCATTTTGCGGCTGTCCGCTCAATGTTAGAGTCTCTGGGGGTTCCTTATGTCATTAATACCAATATGGTGCGCGGTCTGGACTACTACAATCACACGATTTTTGAGTTTACGACTGATGTGGCAGGCAGCGAACTAACTATCTGTGCGGGTGGCCGTTATGATGGCTTGGTTGACTACTTTGGTGGGCCAGAGACCCCTGCCTTTGGTTTTGGTATGGGAATGGAGCGTCTCCTCTTGATTTTAGAAAAACAGGGAGCAGCTCTGCCACTTGAGACAGGTTTGGATGCCTATATTGCCGTTCTAGGTGAAGCTGCCAATCGCAGCGCTTTGGAATTGGTGCAAGCCCTTCGGAATCAAGGATTTGCGGCCGAGCGAGACTATTTGGACCGCAAGCTTAAGGCACAATTCAAGTCAGCAGATGCTTTCAGAGCCAAGACCATCATTACTTTAGGCGAAAGTGAAATCGAAAGCGGCCAAGTCACTGTGAAGAATAATGCGACTCGTCAAGAAGTGGTGGTTGGACTGGATCAAGTTCAAGAAAACTATCAGGCTGTTCTCGAAGAATTGGATGAACGGGAACAATTAAAAAATATTCATATAGACCTCTAGAGAAAACTTGCCCTTTGTTAAAGCCCTAGCTCTTTAAGGAATCTCAAAATATTACATTTTTATTACGAGACGAGCAAATACTGTAACAAATTGATAATATTTTGGTATAATGGTTATACTCTTACATAAATAAAGGAGAAAAAATGAAAAAATTGATGAAATTTGGCGTATTGCCTGCTTGTATTCTTTTGTTGGGAGCATGTTCGGCCCTACCAAAACCACAGAAGAAGAACGCTGAAAACGTGAAGACAGAGCAATCTTCATCTTCTACATCAGAAAAAGAAACCAATGAAAAGCGGATTGAAAAAGATGCAGATATTATCTTGCGTGCAGTCTTTACAGATCATTCTTCAGGTTTCACGACCTTGATGGGAACTTCTGTTGACAAATGGAAGAAAGGTATTACTCAGTCTTACGTTGATGAAAATCTGTCTAAATACACACCAGAAGAAAACTACACGCTTGACTTAAAGACAGAAAAATTCCCTCCATCAAAAATCTTGGAGTTATTCGACCAAGCACGTTTTAAAGTTTTGGCTACGATTGGCGATGATTTTGAAATTACTAAAGTTGAAGACGATGGAGAAACAGCAACGGTAACATTTAAGAGCCGTGCGATTGCAACACGTGATTTGGCCAATCTAATCAATATGACCAAAGCTAGTTTGTTTGAAAATGGGGTTGAAGATGTAAAAGCCTTGGAAGACTCAACGGATCCAGATCTTGAGAAGCGTTTGGCTTTGGTAAATAACTTCCTCTTCTACTATGCTTTTGACCGTATGAATGAAGACTTTGGCTACATTGCGCCACGTGAGTTTACAATGGAGTTGACGAAGACAAAAGAGGGTCGCTATATTCTCAATGACGAAAACTTTATTGAATTGCGTAAATCAATTTTTGTAAATGAGTATTCAGCAAATGGTGCGGAAACCCGTAAAGGAAACAAATCAACAGATTCTGGCTCTAAATCTGACTCAAGCTCCTCTTCATCTTCCGATAAATCAAAGATCTAATAGTTTGAAATAAGATTTAGGATCTCATTTATATAGATAACAGGTCTGGGGCTTTTTGTCTCAGACTTTTATTTTTTCAAATAGCTTGAATTAACGGAGGATATGAATGAAAACAATTTATTTAAGCAAAGAAGACATGTTGGAAATCTGTCAAGATGGTGACAAGTATTTCTTGCGTTATCCAACTTTTAATATTACCTGCCCAGAAGTGATTAGAGAAATCCCCAAAGAAGCTGCAGATAGTTATATGTCGGGAGAACATACTGGTAAAGAGTTGATGAATTATGCAGATTATGGTTTTTGGAGATCTAAAAAACAATATACACAAGAAGAATCTGACAAGCTCTTTATCGAAAATCATCCTTCTTTTATTTTAAAAAACCCTGAAAATAGTCGTTCTTTGTTTACAGCAGAAGAATTTACCCAAATCGTAACCAAAGCTATTGTTTCAGAACTAGAACCTAGCGAGCTTGACGCTATTGGTACAGTTGATAATTATTTAGAGCTTCTTCTGGTGGATCCAGTTGGCTGGGAGGAAGAGATAGAAGCAGTCCATCTGGAAATTCTGCAGGAAAAACTCAATAACTATATTTATTTCCTCGAAAGCAAGCAGTATGTGGAGCGATATGGAGACAATTTTGCTCAAAAAGTCATCCATATTACGTTCCAGTATTCCCCATCTGACAATGGCCTAGCCTTTTTAGCAGCTGCTCAGAAGGTATTGCAGAATACAGATATGAGCTTGAAGATAGAATTGCTGGAGTGATATGAAGAGAGCGAATTTTCGCTCTCTTTTTGGTCTCTTACAGTATGGTATAATTGAATTGGACGGCACTCAGGCAGTCAGTCTCAAAGAAAGGGATAGAGCTTATGTTAGATATTCGTATTGATGCCATTACTAACAAGCCGTTGACCTACCAGCTATTAAGAAAACATTCGACTTTGCCTTTTTCTCAACTAAAGTCAAGAATAGAAAATCATGATCCAGTGATGGAAGTCGATGATTTAAAGCTGGACGAACTTCGAAAGGTTAGGGAGTTAATTCATGATTTAAACGACATAGGCACGGAGGTCACGATAAAGGACTCAACAGGCATCATCACCTTGGAAGTATTACATAATATTATCTCTAGTTATGAAGGGATTACGGCCGATATAGAAGAGCTAGATACCCTTATGTTTGATGAAGAGGAGTAGTTGATTTTGGGCATAAAGAAGGTAAAACTTATAAAAAAATGTTTGAAAAGTACAAAAATCGTGAAATTATTTTGTAAGAATTAAAGGACTTCCAGTTTAATCTAAATAATTTTAAATTAGCTCCCTTCTGCCAATAGAAGTCATAAGTTTGAATAGGAGACAAGATGGATATTTTCGATATTGTTCAAAATGGGACATATAATGAGTTTATAAAAAGTTACGATGGTGACATAACACAAATTGATAAATATACAAAACTGAATTTGCTATGTGCAGCAATGCTTAACGATGATTTACCAGAAGAGAAATTGAAAATTATTAAATATCTGCTGTCTGAGAAGGTAGAGGTAAATTTTTTGTCAAAACAAGAAAACAGAAATGCTCTTCATTATTTCTTCCAAGCCAATTGGCGGCCTAAAATAGCATATGCATACGAGGTGGTGAAATTACTCGTTGAGGCAGGAATAGATGTAAATGCAGTTGACAAATTTGGTTCTATTCCGATGACTTACTCAGTAATATTATTAAAATTAGCAACGGAAGAGTTAGAACCTCTTTATAAGCTTTTACTAGAGGCTGGTTCGGATTATAAGTTAAAAAATAAATCTGGGAAATCGTGTCTAGACTATGCGGAAGAATATTCTTGGAGAAGTAGTCTGCTTGATATAATAAAGGAGTATGAAGATGGTAGAAATTAATAACAATGATTTTGGTGGTTTCGTTGTTTCAAATAATGTTCTCGATGGAAAAGCTATTCGATATTCCTATCGTGAAAAATCTGCTATTTCACAGTTAAATGGTTGGACACTGTTATCAATTGAAGATGATGAAGCTTACCTAGCTAATTCAAAAAATTTCACAATTTTAGGAGCAAATAGCATTGTAAAAATTGCTCCTGTTATGCTGGAAATTTTTGAAGCCCCATACGGCACCGACTTGTGCTGGCTATATGAGGAGGGCGTTCATGTAGGATTTTATGATTTGGTGAGAGATAGAGAAACTATTATCGAGGAAATCATTAGCTGAATATAGAAATGATGGAAGATTTTAAATGACGAAACAAGAACTAGTAAATTTCATTAATAAACATAGAGATAAAATAGGGACATTTCATATTGCTCTTAATGAACAATTTGAAGGTCAATTTACCTTGGGATACTATTGCGATGATAAGTCTAGGAAGTATAAAGTTTATGAAGTTAATGAACGCCAAGATATCTGGATAAGAGACGAATTTAAAAATGAAAGTGATGCAATAAATCGACTTTATCGTTTGATAAAAACAACATTTTGGATAAAAGAAACTCCAATTCTGTTAGATGATTCAGAAATCGATTGATTAGAAACAGTCATATATTTTTCATTGAGCATACTTATATGAAGGGGAAAGGGTGTATTACTAAATGAATCAAATAAAAGCAAATGGTTTTATTATAACAGAAGAAGACGGAAATTATACTATGTCCTGGATGACAGGAGGTTTTCAAGATAAAGAAGTTAGTTATCCAGTTAGTAAAGAATTAGTTGATAAAGCTTTAAAATCAGAACAGGATGCTTATGAAGTTGAACTGTTCTTAGAAACCGGAGAATGGGTGACTAAGGAAAGCAACGAAGCAGCTAGACAAAATTATTTTAGGTCATCACCTGTTCGCGTTCTAGTAAATCCACCATCCATTAAGCGGTTGTTTTGTGAACGAGAATTTATTGAGTTGCTACAAGAAGCCATTTCTTCAAAACTAAAGCCAACTGAACTTGATGCAATTGGTACAGTTGATAATCATTTGGAACTTCTTCTAGTAGACTCTCTCGAGTGGCAGGAAGAAATTGAAGCAGTCCATCTGGAAATTCTGCAGGAAAAAATGAACAATTATATTCACTTCCTCGAAAGCAAACAGTATGTGAAGCGGTATGGCGATAACTTTGTTAAAAAAGTCATCCATATCACTTTCCAATATTCTCCATCTGACAACGGTCTAGCCTTTTTAGCAGCTGTTCAGAAAGTATTGCAGAATACGGATATGATTTTGAAGATAGAATTACCAGAGTGATAAAATGAGCGAATTTAGAGAAGACGACCATCTTCTCTTTTTTGCGACAGACCTTCTCCTCCCATCGGCGCTCAATATTCAATATGGTATAATGGGACAAGGTAGATATAATGATGGGAGAATGGGTAATTGAAAGCTAAAAAAATTGGTATTATCTTTTTAATTTTAATTGGTGTATGTAGCCTTTTTATATTTGGTATTCGAGAGTTTGAAAAACAAGACTTATCTAAATATGAATATTGGATTATAGATACAGAAATTACGGATTATGAATTTATTGAAAATGGGAGAATGATCACAGTTGATTGGCACAGTAAAAAGGAAGTCAATCAACAAGTGAGAGTTCTTGATAAAAAACCTAAATTTGGATCTCCCGGGCGAATAGCTGGCAGACGTTTCCTTGTTTCCTATGCGGCGCGATTCAAAGCAAAATCCGCCTGGAATGAAGTGCGAGATGATTTTCCTATTCTAGAACAAAATTATCCAGATAAGGGGGAATATTGGAAAATAAATGTCTATGACACTAAAGGTGAAAAGTTAGACAAGAAAGTGCTGGATGTATTTGAGATCACTAGAAATTATAATGAGAACTATTATCCTGCTTTTATATTAAATAAGTATTCGATAGACAGTATAGATGGTAAGGAATATCTAACGATTTCTTTAAGGAAAAAAGGAGATACCATCACTGATGTTAGAGGCGAATCAAAATTACTTAAGAGATTGATAGACTTAGAAACAGGAAAGATTGTAGATATTGACCCGAACAATCAAATAAAGAGTTCGCCTAAAATTGGACTTAGTTCGATAGATGCCTTTTCACAGTTATTTGAAGATCATGATTTTTATGTTAGCGATGATGATATTCATTTTTGGAAACTTGGAGATAATACAAAACACTGGCTCTTAAATAGAAAATACCCGAAATCTATGGAAATAATTTCTAAAAATCCCGAAACAAGTTATATCTATAAACTTGCATCTGATGATGATTTGCAAACGTCCATAGATATGATAAAACTCGTGTTTCCAGAAGGTACGAATATCTTTAAAGATATCACCATTCCAGCGACTAGTTCGAAAGATGGACAGGCGCATCTGGTTCAAAGCGAAGAAGAGTTCTTACATTATTATAAATCCAATGCGGAATAACAGTGGGACAAAAACGAATATTAGCAGAACATATAAAAAGTGTGAAGCATAGTTTTGAGGCATGAGTGGCAGAAATAGAAGAGCTCTAGTCTGATAGAGTCTTCTGCGACAGATACAGCTAAGGATGCCTTAATAAAAACAATAGGAGGGAGGTTTAGTTAATGGCAAAGAGAAATAGAAAAAATAAAGCAAAAATTACTAATATAGATATAGAAAAAATAAAGCAAAAATTACTAATATAGATATAGAAAAAGAAAGATACCATGGTCCTTTGATTACACATGGTGTTAATTTAGGATATATCAAGTTGTATCCGTGGATTGCTTTAGCATTAACTGGTTTTCTGTATGTGGGTGGAACTTATGAAGACAATCTAGGCATCTTTAAAGGACTTTCTTTGTTTTGCGGTGTTGTGAATATATTGGGTATTATCATTTCTTTTATTCCCTATTTGGTAAACGCATGGAAGGCTTTAACGTATTATTTAATAGCCCTCACAGTGTTAAGTTTAGTAATAAGTCTAAATTTTATTTGTTTACTAATGGTTATTTCAGACGGTAGTTCTATAGGAGCTAAGGAGATATATCAATCCCCTCTCACCCCATTTTATGTCATCTTTATGTTACCTCTTTTTATCTTTGCTTGTGGTCTCTATGCTTGGTACTATCTTCCAAAGAATCAGGGAAAAGTCTGGGCCTTTAATCAAGTGAAAAAGGGAGATAGAAAGAAAACATGGTGGAATAATTTTGCTATAGCTTTTGCTGGGGCAACAATCATTCCCGCCCTCCTAACAGGTTATATTCAGATTGCTTTTGGTGTTTTATTGGGAATTTTATTTACTTTGACCCTGCCAGCTGTAATAGTAGATGCGGTTTATGCAGCTATTTATGTGAAAAAGAACCCTGATAGCGATGAATTAGATTAAAAATATTGTAAAAATACAAATTGCTTGACAACAGATTTGTGAGCCTTGGAATACACTATCCGACCTACGCATGGAGAATAACATTTTAAAAGTGTACTCTCCTTGGAATATGAGAAAGAAGCACCTTATAACAGGATATAGCAAGTGTTTTGTTTGACTATATTGCTGCTTTTTATTTAATGGGACATTAAAAGTTGTTGCACTGCATAATATGCTATAATAGTCTATAGAAAGTCGAGGAAATGATGAAAAAAGTATGGTTTGTAGCGCTAGTGCAGGGAGTGGCCTTGTTTGTGATAACGGGTCTGCTCTGTTATTTTATGCGAGGAGATTTTTTCTTCCGTGCTTTGGCGCCGATTTTTGGTCTGGCAGCGGGAGCCTTTCGCTTCTTGACGGCCATGGTGATAAAAACACGGGCTCCCAGTCTTTATGAGGATGGGAAGAAAAAGGAATAATCTATATAGCATTAGCAGGTCTGGGGATATTGACACCAGACCTTTTTTATAAAAGTGGGCACTGGAAATAAAGCCTTTTAATTTTTTTCAGAAAAAGGACAGGTAGGGGGGCTTTCCTAGGCTCTTTGTGGTAAAATAGTAAAAGAATTAAAATTTTGGAGAGTAAAGATGAAACGTTCAATGTATGCGGGACGTGTTCGTAGTGAGCATGTCGGTCAGGAAATTACTTTGAAAGGTTGGGTTGCCCGCCGTCGCGATTTGGGAGGCTTGATTTTTATTGATTTGCGTGACCGCGAAGGTATTATGCAGCTAGTTATTAACCCTGAGAGTGTTTCAGATGAGGTCATGAAGACAGCTGAGAGCCTGCGCAGCGAATTTGTCATTGAGGTGACTGGTAAGGTAGCCGCGCGTGAGCAGGCCAACGACAAGCTGGCTACAGGAAGTGTAGAGCTGCACGTGGACAGTCTGACGGTACTGAATACTGCTAAAACGACGCCTTTTGAGATTAAGGACGGGATTGAAGCCAATGATGATACGCGCTTGCGTTACCGTTATCTGGATCTGCGTCGCCCAGAAATGCTGGAAAATCTCAAGTTACGTGCCAAAGTGACTCATTCCATCCGTAATTACTTGGATGAGCTGGAGTTTATCGATGTGGAGACACCATTTTTGACCAAGTCAACGCCTGAAGGGGCGCGTGATTATTTAGTGCCGAGCCGTATCAACCAAGGTCATTTCTATGCCCTGCCTCAAAGTCCACAGATTACCAAGCAGCTGTTGATGAATGCTGGTTTTGACCGTTATTATCAGATTGTCAAGTGTTTCCGAGACGAGGACTTGCGTGGAGACCGTCAACCAGAGTTTACACAGGTGGACTTGGAAACTTCTTTCTTATCTGAGCAAGAAATACAAGACATTACAGAGGGCTTGATTGCCCGTGTCATGAAGGAAACCAAGGGTATTGAAGTCACCTTGCCTTTCCCACGGATGAAATATGACGATGCAATGGCCCTCTATGGTAGCGACAAGCCAGATACCCGCTTTGACATGTTATTGCAGGACTTGACAGATCTTGTCAAGGACGTTGACTTTAAAGTCTTTTCTGAGGCACCAGCCGTCAAGGCGATTGTGGTGAAAAATGCGGCTGACAAATACTCGCGTAAAGATATTGATAAGCTAACAGAGCAAGCTAAGCAGCATGGAGCCAAGGGACTTGCTTGGGTCAAATTCACTAGTGGAGAACTGGCTGGACCTGTTGCTAAGTTCTTGACAGACTTGTCAAGTGAGTTGACAGCTGCTTTACAGCTTGAAGAAAACGACTTGGTTCTCTTTGTGGCAGATACTTTGGATGTTGCCAACGCAGCTCTAGGCGCTCTTCGTGTCCGCCTAGGCAAGGAATTAGGTTTGATTGACCCTGCTAAGTTTAACTACTTGTGGGTCGTAGATTGGCCAATGTTTGAGTGGTCGGAAGAAGAAGGTCGCTATATGAGTGCCCACCATCCATTCACTTTGCCTCAAAAAGATTCTGAGCAAGAGTTAGAAGGGGACCTGAGCAAGGTTCGCGCAATTGCCTATGATATCGTACTCAATGGCTATGAACTAGGTGGTGGTAGCCTACGTATCAACCAAAAAGATCTGCAGGAACGGATGTTTAAGGCTTTAGGTTTTTCAGCTGAAGAAGCGCAAGACCAGTTCGGCTTCCTTCTAGAAGCCATGGACTATGGTTTCCCACCACATGGAGGTCTGGCTTTGGGTCTGGATCGCTTCGTCATGCTCTTGGCCGGTGAAGAAAATATTCGTGAAGTCATTGCTTTTCCTAAGAATAACAAGGCTTCTGACCCAATGACGCAAGCACCAAGCTTGGTTGCTCCAGCACAATTAGAGGAATTAAGTTTACAAGTAGAATCACATGAAAAAGACTAGTTTGCGGAAACTTTTTCGCTATTATCTTCATCGCTTTGCCTACCATGTCAAGTTGCTAGAAGTCCTGAAAAGTATTTCGCGTGAAAAATATGATGAGAAATTTTCAGCCTCTCTAGTATATGGCTTTCTCTCAGCAGTAGCGGTCAATTTCTTCTTTCAACCGGGGCATGTCTACTCAAGTGGGGCAACAGGTTTGGCGCAGATTGTATCGGCTCTCAGCGGACGCTTTATCGGTTTTACGATTCCAGTTTCCATCACTTTTTATGCCATCAATATTCCGCTGATGATTTTGGCTTGGTACCAAATCGGACATAAGTTTACTGTCTTTACTTTCATCACTGTATCGATGAGTTCATTTTTCATCCACTTTGTTCCAGAGGTGACATTGACGACCAATCCCATCATCAACGCCCTGTTTGGAGGAGCTGTCATGGGAACGGGGATTGGCTTTGCCCTCAAGTCAAGCATTTCGAGTGGGGGGACGGATATTGTCAGTCTGACCATCCGCAAGAAAACTGGCCGCAACGTTGGCAGTATCTCCCTGATTGTCAATGGCATTATTATGCTGATTGCTGGTTTGACCTTCGGTTGGGAATACGCTCTCTACTCAATGATTACCATCTTTGTATCCAGCCGTGTGACGGATGCGGTCTTTACCAAGCAAAAGCGGATGCAGGCCATGATTATCACCAGTCATCCTGAAGAAGTGATTAACAAAATTCACCACAAGCTCCACCGTGGTGCAACCATTATCAATGGGGCTGAGGGAACTTACAATCATGAGCAAAAGGCGGTGCTGATTACAGTCATTACGCGTGCTGAATTTAGCGAATTTAAGTACATCATGAAACAGACGGATCCGACCGCCTTTGTATCCGTATCTGACAACGTACATATTTTAGGAAGATTTGTAGAAGAGTAGGTCTAGGTATTGCGACATTGCTTTCGAATCCTACTCAAACCCAATGATTACACCTATACATAAAATAAGGAACAAGTTCAGCTGGATGTCTTTCCATCCAAAATGAACCTGTTCCTTTTTATATTTTTACTTTATTTCAGAACCAAGACTTGCTTAGCAGGAACTGTATAAGAGTCTGCTAGCGGGGCGATTGGTTTTTTAGCGTTAATGTGCGGATACTGAAGATGGATGCTTTGCTTGGTTTTATTTTCATAAGTCGTTGCTTCAGTACCAAAGTTAATCAAGATGGTCAGCGCTTGCTTATCTTTTTGAATCTTATATTCAACGAAGCTAGGGCTGAGCCATTTGACCTGACAAGCTTTTTGAATAGCAGAGCTAGTTGCCAGAGTCAGAAGTGGGTGAGCCTTTCTAAAGGAAATGAGTTGCTTCAAAAATTCAATGTCTTCAGTATAGTGAAGAGAGCGTAGCCAGTCGAGTTTGTTGATCTCATCAGGCAGGTTGTAGGTGTTGTCAATCAGATTCTTGGTCCGATAAAATTCCTGCCCGCTGTGGAGGAAAGGAACCCCTTGTGCTAGGAGAACGATATGCAGTGCTAGACGAGAGTTGGCTAAGCGCTGACGGAGGCTGATATTTGGATTTTGAATATCAAAATAATCAAACACCGTTGCATTGTCATGGCATTCTACATAGTTGATCGCCTGATGAGGCGCTAGGAAATGTGGCTCTCCTGTCAGGCCGACATTGGCTGTTAAGACATTTTCTAGCCAGCTAGTCGCATGCTCTTTGTCCAGTCGGCTGCCTTGGGCGATGGTTTGCTTGATGGTGTCACGGAAATGATCGCTGAAGAAGCCGTATTCAGCTAGTTGCTCAGCGTTGAATTGGTGAGCCAGAAGGTCGCTATCAAGTCCAGTCGGCATTTGCCAGCCCTCACCGTAAAGATAGATGTTTGGATAGATGGCTTTTAGTTCCTGAGCGATTTGCTTCATGGTGGCTATGTCGAGGATGCCCATCAAGTCAAAGCGGAAGCCATCAAATCCGTAGAGGCTAACCCATTGCTGGACGGATTGTTGGATATAATGCCGTACCATAGCTTTTTCACTGGCTACGTCATTTCCGCAGAAGGTACCGTTTGTCCGTATGCCTCGCTCGTCTAGACGATAGAAGTAGCCTGGCACAATCTTTTCAAAAGCATAGTTATCTGCTTCATAGACGTGATTATAGACAACATCCATGATGACGCTCATATCGGCCTTGTGATAAGCCGCAATCGCGTCTTGTAGTTCAAAGATACGGCTATAAGGATTGTGTGGGTCGCTTGACAAGCTGCCTTCAGGAACATTATACTGGACGGGATCATAGCCCCAATTGTAAACGAGTTCAGGATGTTTTTCGTCAACACTGCCAAAGTCGTAGACAGGCATAAGTTGAACGTGTGTAATGCCCAAATCTTGCAAGTATTTTAGAC
>ERZ773009.1660-NODE-1660-length-14963-cov-6.080762_pt1 | contig 14963 bp, 20 predicted proteins | sample MGYA00580663_ERZ773009 | MGnify/ENA primary metagenome ERZ773009 (study PRJEB29015, sample SAMEA2737969) | human oral metagenome | biome: human oral; feature: human-associated habitat; material: dental | place: China | collected 2026 ... | reverse complement strand
TATCAATATAAAATAAAGAAAAATTTTACATATTCTAAAATAATTAATGCATTCTACTAAATTTCCTACTGCTTCCTACTAATTTATTACTTGAATTAGTGGGGGCTATTCGTAGCCTGTCAAGCTCTGGGTAGTCCTTACTAATTGAATTAATAAAAGAGAGTTAAGACAGGCTCTCCAAATATACAGGAGGTTATTTTATGGAAAATCCAGGATATTATGGAATATTACCAGCAAATGTAAGATATGATAAAAATTTAAAACCTATGGAAAAGATAATGTATTCAGAACTAACTGCATTATCTAATAAAAATGGTTATTGCAATGCAACAAATTCTTATTTTGCAGAGTTATATGAAGTTAGTAAAAATACAGTTAGTTTATGGATAGGCGATTTAGAAAAATCAGGATACATAAAAACAAAATTAATATATGAATCTGGAACTAAAAATATAAAAGAAAGAAGAATATACATTGCTAACCCTATCACGAAAAATGATGATACCTATCACGAAAAAGAAGTAGACCCTATCACGAAAAATGATGATACCCCTATCACGAAAAATCGTGAGGATAATAATACAAGTATTAATAATACAAGATTAATAATAACTAACAATAATAATTTAGAAAATATAATAGAGAACCAGGAGCAAGAAGAAAAAGTTGTTATTAATTCTAATGGAGCATTACAACAAGAGATAAAAATGCTCTTAGGATTAAGAAAAATCAAGCCATATGACATTATAAAACTCAATAAACCTATTGAGCGTATTAAATTTGTCATAGAGTTTTGTAATAAGAATAATAAAGCAGATGGCTATTTATTCAAGGCTTTAAAAGATGATTGGGAGTTAAAAGAAGAAAAGCCTTGTTATTTTACTAAGCCAAAGGAAGCATATAAGGAGCTGGTGTAAATGAAAATTGACACTATATGCTATGAAGAAAAAGCTCTAATATCAATACTATATCTTGCAAATGATGTAGCTTGTAAAAACAAAATAAAAAATATTCCAACTAAATATTTTTCTGACTTAGTTCAAAATTTCATAAAAAAATATAAGACTTATGAAATGAAAAATCTATCAGTTGACAGCTTACTGGAAGAAAAAGAGTATAAAAGTTTTTTATCAGAAGCTTTTGAATTACCAGTTGTAGTATTAGAAGAAAACATAGACAAGTATACAAGAGTCCTTGAAAACAGATACTATAAAAACTGCATTATAGAACTTTCTAACACTCCAAATGAATTGATAAAAGAGAAAATAAATGAATTGCATTCGGAAGTTGTGAAAGAAAATGATAAAAGCATTAAAGTAGCTGATATTAAAGACCTTGAAAGCTTGTTTTATGAGAGTTTAGAAGAAAACGAAGTAGTCAAAACTGGTAAATTTAGACTTGATAAATACCTAAAATTCACAAAAAGAGATTTACACATTATAGGAGCAAGACCAGGAGTTGGTAAATCTGCATTTGCTCTTTATATAGCACTTATGATGGCTCAATTTTCAAGAGGTTTATTTTTTAGCTTAGAAATGCCATTAAAACAAATAGCACAAAGAATTATCAGTAACCAAACTAGGATAGAACTTGATAAACTAACTAACAAAGAAAAATTTAAGGAGCTAACAGCAGATGAAAAAGAGGTTGTAAATGTCTTGTTTAAGAAACTACTAAGAAAAAGTAACTTAATTCTTTATGATGGAAACTTTAAAATTGATGAATTAGAGGAGTATATCAAGAATGAAAAAGAAATAAATAGGCTTGATTATATAGTTGTTGATTATTTACAGTTAGTAAAATCTAATGTAAATTCTAAGAGATATGAGCAAATAACAGATGTATCTATAAGGCTAAAACAAATAGCAAAAGACTATGATATAGCAGTTATTGCACTATCTCAATTATCAAGGGAAATTGAAAAAAGAGCAGATAAAGATATTTACCTTGCAGATTTTAGAGAAAGTGGGCAAATAGAACAAGATGCTTCAACTATCTTAGGGCTAACAACAGAGCCAACAACAACTGAATATAAAGAACTTATGAAAGTACAAATATTGAAGAACAGACAAGGGCAACTTGGAGTAATGAAATATGAGTACTATAAGAAAAATCAAACATTTTTTGAGGTGTAGGGAGTGTATTAATGAGAAAAAACAAGAGACTTAAAAGAAAAATAAAAGCACTAGAAAAACAAAGAAATTTTTATATAAACTATGCTAATAAATGGAAAAATGAATGGTATAAATTAAACTATGAAAGTTCAATTATGCATAAAAAAATAGCAATAACTAATATTGATTTATATTTAAATAAATTTTATATAAAAGCATTAGCTACTGTTGCAATAACCGAATTAATAATAATTTTATTTAAAATATAAGGAGGAACAGATGGTAATTAAAAAAATAGAAACAAGAGATTATTTAAGAACTTTCATAACTAAAGTTAATAAAGAAGCTGGAGTTATTTATAATGCTAGTAAATTAAACAGCATAAAAGAATGTGAAGATTATTTATTAAATCTAGTTAAGAATCTAAGACATAATAAGCAAGACAACAAGGCTTATATCAAAGAGATTGACAGTTTAAAAGAAGAAATTGAAATTTTAAATAATAATTTACTAGCTAAAAATAAAGAAAAAACAAATCTAAAAGACAAATTTGAGAAGCTGGAAGCTGAAAGAATATTTTATATAACTCAAGCTAAGGAAGCTGGAGAAAAAAGAGAAAAAGCTGAAAAAGAAAAAGAATATTATAGAAATAATGCTTTATACTGGAACGAAAGTTTTTATGACACAGATAATAAATTGAGTAGAGCAGAAAATTTAAACTTTTTCTTTGGTGTATTAGTATTTGTAGAGGCTATCTCAATAGCAATGTTAATCTGGAAGTGATGAGTAAAATGATTAAATATAACATAGAAATAAAATATCTGTTAAATGGTATAGAAGAAACTAGAAACATGTATTATAAAGCTATTGAAGTTTTAAATGATGAGCAGCAAGAGGAAGTTGTTCAGGATTTTATAAATAGCTTAAAAAGTTTTTATGGTGTTAGTACAATTTTAGAAACTCACATCTGGGAACATGGCAAAGATAAAGAAAAAATTAACTTAAATAAACTCAAAAACTATAAAGCATTAGCTTATGGAGCATCCACAATGGCTCAACTTGGGAAAGTGAAAGAAGAGTACCAGGAACTATTAAATGAAGTAGAAATAAAAAGTGATGATTTTAGATATGTTAAAAACAGGGATAATTTTGTTGCAGAAGCATTAGACTTAGTAACTGCCACTATAAATTTATTATTGTTATGCAAAGTTACAGACTTAGATTTTAATAAACATATAGAAAAATTAAATGCTTATAGAAATGGAAAGTACAAAAAATGAAGAGGTGGAATTGGTGAAAAAAGAAGAAATATATAAAATCATAGATGAAAGGGTAGAAACAAAAATTAAAGATTTAAAAAATATAAATAATTTAAAATCTCCATACAGGAAAGTGGAAGTTATTTTAAAAAATTACAAGAACTTTCAAAAAATGGTAGATTCTTTAAAAGAACAATTAAATAATATAGAAATAGTAAAAAAAATAAATCCTGATTCCACTAAGCCAGTTGGATATGTTGATTATAAGCCTGATATAGAGAAAAAGGAGTATATAAGAGATAAAATAAATGATGAAATATTGATATATATAAATAGAATTTTAAAAACAGAAAATGCTCTAAAATTTATAAAAAAGGATAAATATTATAAAATAATAGAATTAAAATATTTTGAAAATTATTCTGTTGAAGAAATTTGTAATGAATTAAATATCAGTGAAAAAACATTTAGAACTCACAGAAATAGGCTAATTGATAGTTTATCCTTATATTTATTTCCTAAAGAAATTTTAGAAGATTTTTAAAATTTTACCGTTTTTCTCCCTGTTCATTCCCTTTTATATGTGATATACTATGTATAATGAAAAGTCTAGGCAAAGAGATGTCTAGGCTTTTTCTTTATAAAAAAATATTTATGAGAACTTATTGAGGTTCTCTTTTTTTATTTCAAGAGGTTAATTATGTTAATGAAGATATGTGGTAAGTGTGGAAAGAAAATAGGAATAAGTGAAGTATGTAGTTGTACAAAGAAAAGGCATAAGGTATATGATAGAGAGTACAGGAATAAAGACAATGCTGAGTTCTATCATAGTAAAGCCTGGAAGAATATGACTGCATTATGTAAGTTAAAAGCAAATGGTTTGGACTTATATGAATTGGTTATAAATAATAACATAGTTAAAGGTACTCTCTCACATCATATAGATGAGTTAGAAGAGGATAGAAGTAAAGCCTTAGACATTAATAACCTAATATGGATAAGTGATAAAACACATAGCTATATCCATTCAGAGTATAATAAAAATTTAGAAAGTAAAAATAAAATGAAAGAAGTTTTATTTAATATTATAAAAAATTATTACAAGTAGGGGGGAGTCAAAAAAAGTTTTTGCTCTTTGGGTTGGAAACCGCTTCCCCTCTTTTTTCTGGAGAAAATGCCAGAAATGAAATTTTCAGTTTATGGAGGTGAAAAAATATGGCAGGAAGAAGTAGAAAAATTATTGATATAAGTTCAGGAAAAATTGGAAAAGAAAAAATAAAAGCTAGACAAGAACAAGAGAAAAAATTGAAAATAGATAGAGATAATTTAATTGCTCCTGGTTGGTTATCTAAAGCTGCAAAAGAAGAATTTGACAGAATTGTTTTTGAAGCAGGAAAAGTAAATATTTTAGATAATTTAGATTTAGGAATATTAGCCATCTACTGTAACTCTTATGATAGCTATGTAAATGTTAGTAAGAAATTACAAAAAGAAGGTCCCATTTGCTATAAAGAAACTGCCAATGGAGAAATTGAAATTATAAACCCTCTAATAAATGTCCAGGAAAAATATGTAAAACAAATAATGCAATGCTCAACAAAATTAGGACTTGCAACTACAGATAGATTAAAATTAGTTGTACCAATTAGAGAAGAACCTGCTGAAAATAAATTTATAACTTTGTTAAAAACAAGAAAGCAAGGTTAATATGATAAAAGATAGGACAACAGCCTATGCAAAATTAGTTGTAAATGGTAAAAAAATAGCAGGTAGAAAGGAGTATTTAGCATGTAAAAGACATTTAGATGATTTAAAAAATAAAAAATTAGACTATAAATTTGATGTTGAAGAAGCAGAATTTGCTATAAATTTTGCAAATACTTTAACATTAAAAGATGGAACTAATTTAAAAACAAGAGGTTTTCAAGAATTTATAATAGGGTCTTTACACGGATGGAAGAAAAAGAGAACAAAAGAAAGAAGATTTAGAGAGGCTTATTTGCAAGTGGGCAGAAGAAATGGGAAAAGTTTTCTATCAGGAGCAGAATCCACAATGTTTAGTACATTGTTAGGAAATAAAGATAGGATATTCTGTGCTGCAACAAAGCAAGACCAAGCTAACATAGTATGGGATGAAATAAGAAACTTTATAGAGTCTGATAGTGATCTAAGTGAACTTTATAAAATAAAAGAACATGACAGAACTATAAAGAGCCTAGCAACTGGAACTGTTATAAGGTCAATAGGTAGAGATACAAAATCAATGGATGGGTTTGGTAATATTCTAGCTATATGTGATGAGTTACATGCCCACCCAAATAATCAGATGTATAAACTCTTGCTAGATGGTCAAGCTGATGTTGAGAATGCTTTAACATTGGCTATTACAACAGCAGGATTTAACTTAAATGGTTTTTGTTATGAACACTATAAATTTTGTGAAAAAATATTAGAGGGAGTTGTTGAAAAAGAAACTCTTTTTATTTTTATATGTGAAATGGATAAGGATGATGATATATGGGACTGGAAGAACTGGCTTAAATCTAATCCTTATTTTTTATTTGAAGAAGATGGTATTACACCAAATAAAAAGAAGATAGCTTTATACAGCCAAAAAGCAATAGATGCAAAAGAGAAGGGTGGAGATGAATTAACTAACTTCTTAACAAAGCAATTAAATATGTGGGTAACTGCAAAAGATGGACAGTATATTGATTTAAGTAAATTCAAAGAATGTGAAAGCAATTTGACACTTGAAGATATGAAAGGGAAAGAGGCTTATTTAGGCTTTGACTTATCTAAGGGTGGAGATTTAACAAGTATAGCCTTAGTATTTCCGTTAGAAAATAATCAGATATATATTTATAGTCATTCATTTATGCCAGAACTAAGATTATCAGAACATGAAAAAACTGATGATGTTCCATATAGGATATGGGTAAGAGAGGGACTTTTAACATTGACTACTGGAGCATTTGGAATAAAGACTGATTATAAGTTTATTGTTACTCATTTAAAAGAAATAATTGAAAGATATAATATTAAAATTTTAGAGTGTGGATATGATGCCCACAATGCTGGAAGTTTTTTAAGTGATTTAGATTTTTTAGATTGTGATCTAACAGAAGTTAAACAATCTGCTAAAAGTTTAAATGATGCAACAGTAGATTTTGCTTTATCAGTTAAGGCAGTTCAAGTTTTATATGATAAAAGAAACAGTTTGTTAAAATGGTCCATTGCTAATGCTACAACTGTTGCAAATAGTTTTGGAGAAATAAAAATTGATAAACAAGCTCAGAAGAATAGAATAGACCCTGTTGATGCAATAATAGATGCTTGGAAGATTATGCTAATAAATAAAAAAGAAACAGTAAATAATGATGAAGCTGTTGAAGAATGGCTTGATTTAATCAATAAAAGGAGGTGAGAGAGTGAATATATTTAGAAAATTTTTTAATAAAGGAGAGGAAAAAAAGCAGAAAACAGCAATTAATTCTATGAATTTTGGTGAATTTTTTGGAATAAATGTAAGTTCAGATTTATCAGAAGTAACATATTTTACTTGCTTAAAAGTATTATCTGAAAGTGTTGGAAAGTTATCTTTACATTTAAAGGATAATGATAATAACAGAATATTAAATCATGAAGCATTACAAAAGTTGAAATTTTCACCAAATCCGTTTATGACTCCTACACCAATGATGACTTTATTGGAAACATGGAGAAACCATCACGGCAATGCTTATGCTTATCTAAGTTATGATAATAGAGGGCATTTAGTAGGTATTTATCCTTTACACCCTCAAAAAGTTAGAATATGGATAGACAATGCAAAAATATTCAGTGGTAAAGAAGATTTATATTATGAATATAACAAAGATGGGAAAATATATCTATTTCAGAAAGATGAGGTACTGCATTTAAAAGGCGGTTTAAGTAAAGATGGTATTGTAGGTATGTCAGTAAGAGAAACATTAGCTACAACATTAAATGGAACAAAAGCTAGTCAAAAATATTTAAATAATTTATATGATAGAGGTTTAACTTCAAAGGCAATTTTAAGATATACAGGAGATTTAAACAAAGATTTACAAAAGAAAATGCTTGAGGCAATAGAAGAATTTATTAGCACTGAAAATAATCCAACAGGAATATTACCATTGCCACCTGGAATGGATATAGTACCATTAGATTTAAAATTAACAGATAGTCAATTCTTTGAATTAAAGAAATATAATGCTTTACAAATAGCAGCTGCTTTTGGAGTAAAGCCAAATCATTTAAACGATTATGATAAGTCAAGTTATTCAAATTCAGAAATGCAAAACTTGACTTTTTATATTGATACTCTTTTATACATTTTGACACTTTATGAAGAGGAATTTAATTTGAAACTTCTTACAGAAAGTGAAAGATTAAAAGGGCTACATTTTGAATTTAATGTAGCAAGTATTTTAAAAGGGGATCTAAAAACACAAGCTGAATGTATAACCAAGTATCTTCAAAGTGGAGTTTATACAATAAATGAAGCAAGAAAAAAGGCAGGATTACCTGCAATAGATGGAGGTGATGTAATTGTAATGAATGGAAGTTATGTGCCATTAGAAAAATTAGGAATAGCTTATGAAAAAGGAGGTGCTAAAAGTGAGTAAAAATAAATGGTTAGAAATAAAAAATCAAGCAGAAGTTACTGAAATTTATATCAATGGAGATATAGAAAGTGATGTAGAAAATGATGGCTTTTTAGAAGTATTTGGCATAAATGACACAAATATATATCCACTAGATATAAAAGATGTCTTGAAAGAAGCAGAAAATAAAGAGGTTCATGTTCATATAAATAGCTATGGCGGAGATATGTTTGCTGGTGTTGCTATTTGTAATATGTTAAAAAATCACAAAGGAAAAACAGTAGCTTATGTTGATGGTTTAGCTGCAAGTGCAGCATCAATAATTGCTTTTGGTTGTGATGAGATTATTATTCCAAGTAATGCTTATTTAATGATACACAGAGTAAGTTGTGGAATATTTGGTAATGCTGATGATTTTTTAAAACAAATAGAAGTATTAGAAAAATTAGAAGATGGAATTGCCAATACTTATGAAGAAAAGGCAGTTGAAGGAGTTACCAAAGAACAAATATTAAATCTAATGAAAGAAGAAAGTTGGTTTAATGGTCAGGAAGCAGCTAAATATTTTGATGTAAAGGTTGATGAAAAGGCTAATTTTGTGAATTATGTATCTACAAATCAAAAATTTAAAAATATTCCTAGAAATATTTTAAATAAAATTAATGACAAAAAAGCAGAATTAGAGGAAAAAGAAAGAATTAAATTGGAAAATATGAAAAAAGAAATTGAAATAGAGTTATTAACAGGAGGTATTTAATTATGAAAAAATCAGTAGAATTAAAAAAGGAATTGGAAACACTTAGAAATGAAATTACAGCATTAAAGGATAGTGGAAAGATTGAAGAAGCACATGCTAAGTTAAATAGTTTAAAAGATTTAGAAAATAGAATAAAAGAGGCAGAAACAGAGGAGGCTTTAACAGTTATGAATAAAGGTAATAAAGTACCGTTAGGAACAAATGAAGAAATGGATGTTAATAGAATTTATAATAGAGTTCTATTAGGAAAATCTATAACAGAAGAAGAAAAACAATTTTTAAATGCAGCTGGAACACCAGGACAAGTAGAGGCAACAGATGGCAAGGGTGGTTACTTAGTACCATTAGAACAATTTAATCAAATTAAAGAGTTAAGAAGAAATAAAGTAGCATTAAAAGATTATTGTAATGTATTGCCTGTAACATCTTTTAAAGGAACAATGCCAATAGAAAGTGGAACAACTGGCGAATTAATTGCATTTGAAGAACTAAATGAAATAAATAAATCAGATGTTGATTTTGCACAAGTTGCATATAATGTTGCTGACTATGGAGATATTATCCCAATATCTAATACTTTATTAGCTGATGAAAAAGCTAACTTAACTAATTATATTGGAAAAAGATTTACTAAAAAGGCAATCAATACTGAAAACAAAAAGATAATAGCAATATTGAAAGCATTAAGTCCAAAAGCAGCTGCAGATTATACAGTTATAAATACTGCATTAAATGTAGATTTAGACCCTGCTATTTCTGCGAATGCAATAATTATAACTAACCAAACAGGGTTTAATTTTTTAGATAACTTAACAGATAAACAAGGTAGACCTTTACTAGATACAAATTTACAAAATACAACTCAAAAAATATTTAAAGGTAGAAATATCGTTGTATTGTCTGATGCTTTATTACCAATGAATGTAAAAAAAGCACCTGTATTCGTTGGAGATATGACTGAATTTATAACTTTTTTTGATAGAGAAGGTTTAGAATTGGCACTATCTACTGAAGCTGGATTTACTAAAAATGCAACTTATATTAGAGCAATAGAAAGATTTGATGTTAAGAAAGTAGATAGTGATGCTATGGTTTATCTTGAATTAGAAACAAAATAATAGGTGATTGATATGGCAGATATTTTAACTTTGGAAGAAGCTAAAAATTATCTAAGAATTGATTACAATGAGGATGATACATTGTTGCAATCTTTAATGATTGCAGCAATAGATTATCTTAGAGATGCAATAAATGACTTTGATAAAAAAGTAACAAAAGAAAAGTTCATTAAAAGGGCTAAAATTCTAGCTTGTGTACTTGTGCAAGATTGGTATGATAACAGAGAGCAAAAGGAAAGTAAAGATTTAAGTTATACAGCTAGAAGTTTATTAACTCAGTTGCAAGTGGGTGATAACTTTGAATGATATAACTAAGAAATTAAGACACTTTATTGACGTATATCATATGATAGACACAACTAATGAACTTGGAGAAAATGAGAAAAAGCCAGAGTTATTTAAAAAAGCATACTGTGAAATAGTTCCTTTAAATTCTAGTGTAAAAAATGGAGAAGCTGGAACAGAAGAAAATCAACATCAATTCAAATTCATATTTAGAATAAAATCAGTTCCTGGAATAAAAAAGGACTGGTTTTTTATTTATGAGGGATTGAAGTATGAGGTTATATATTTCAACAGAGATTTTAAAGATAATCAGTTCATAGAAGTTTTTTGTTTAAGAAAAGAGGAGTAGAAATGGGAGTTTTTTCAACAAATGATTTAGAAGAACTTGAAAAAGAAGTATTAAGACTTGCTAAAAAATACCCAAAAGAAGCTAAACAATTCTTACAAAAACAAGGAAATAAATTAAAAGCTAAGGCTAAAAAGAAAGCAAAATCTAAAGTAAAAGTTAAAACTGGTAACTATTTGAAAGGTTTTAAAAGAGGCAAAGTTTATAAATATAAAGGTGAAGAAGACACAGTTAGAGTTTATAATTCTATGCCTCATGCACATTTGATAGAAAATGGGCATATCATAAAAGATAAAACTGGGAAAGAACATGGTTTTAAAAAAGGAGAGCATATTTTAGAAGATTCACAGAGAGAGTTTCAAGATGAATTTTTAAAAGCTGCAGATGACTTTATTGATGAAGTTATTAAAAATGGAGGTTTCTAATGATTAAATTAAGTCAGATACTAAAGGTAGTTAATACAAAATTAAAAGAAACATTTCCTAAAATAGAAATTGATAGTAAAGATTTATCTGAAAAATTTAATAGACCTAGTTTTAGGACTGAGTTAGATGGTCTTAAAACAAGTGCTTTTATGACTACTTTTAAGGAAAGAAACTTTACAATCAAAATTTATTTTTTTACTACTTTACCTGGTAAAGGAAGAGAAGAAAGATTAAAAATATCTGATGAAATTGAAAATGCTTTCTTAGGTACATTATGGGTAAATGAAACTTTTGCTATTCCTGTTGATGAAATAGAATTTGAAGAAACTGAAGATGGAGTATTAATAGCAAGTTTTGATAGTTTAAGTATGGAAGAGATAGAAAATGATATAGATGGCGAAATGATGGAAGAATTAGAGTATCGTTTTGATAAGAAATAGGAGGTAAATAAATGGGATTACCTAAAATAGAAATTATTTTTAAGCAATTAGCAGTTACAGCTGTTAAAAGAAGTCAATTAGGTATAGTTGGGTTAATAGTAAAAGAACCTACTAAAAAATGGGATAGAAAGGTATACAAAGATATTACTGATATAAAAAGTGATGATTATTCTGCTGAAGTATTACCATTGATTAAAGATAGCTTTGAATATACACCAAATAAAGTAGTTGTATTTAATGTTGGAGCTGGAACATTAACAGATACATTAAAGAAAGTGGCACAAGAAAGAATTAACTGGTTAGGATTAACTTATGATGGGAAAGATGGAGATACTGCAACTCTTGTTTCCTGGATAAAGTCAGTAAGAAAAGCAGGGAAAACTTATAAAGCTGTTGTATTTAAGGCTACTAAGCCAGATAACAAAGGAATAGTAAACTTAATGAATGACAAGGTTACATTTGTTGACAACAGAGGAGAAGTTGAAGGTTGGCAATATGTACCAACAATCTTAGGAATGTTAGCAGGTTTACCAATGACTAGATCAGCTACTAGCTTTTTATGTGGAAATTTAAAAGAAGTATCAATATTTGATGATATAGATGATGTTATTGATAAAGGTGGTTTCTGTTTGTATAAGGATGAAGGAGATATAAGAGTTGCTAGAGCATGTACATCACTTCAAGAAATTACACAAGATGAAACTGAAGATATGAAAGATATTATCATAATTGAATCTATGGATTTAATGAGAGATGATATTTATTCTACATTTAAGAAGTGGATTGGAAAATATAAAAACAAGTATGATAATCAAGTGCTATTTTTCACAGCTATTAATGCTTATTTCAAAGAACTTGAAAGAGAAGATATTCTTGATAAAGAATATGATAACTATTCAGAAGTGGATGTTGAAGCACAAAGATTAGCTTGGCTTGGAGTAGGTAAAAAAGAAGTGGAAGAATGGGATGATGAAAAAGTTAAAAAGACTGCATTTAAGAAAAAAGTATTTATGAAAGCTAAAATTAAGATATTAAATGCTGTTGAAGACTTTAAATTTACAATTAATATGTTCTAAAAGGAGGACAGGTAGATGGCTAATAAAATGGATAAAAATAAAATTTTAAGAGGTTCATTTGGTGCTGTATGGCTAGATGGAGAAGAATTAGGTTCTGTAAAATCTTTTGAGGCTAAGGTTACATTAGAATATGAAGATGTGGATATTATGGGAGAACTAGGAAAGTCAAAAAGATATATGGGCTTTACTGGTGAGGGAACTATGACACTACATAAGATAGATTCTACTATTGGAAAGTTACTGGCTGATGGGATAAGAAATGGAAATATGCCTGATTTTAAAATAGTTGCAAAACTAGATGATCCAACAGCTTATGGAGCAGAAAGAGTTGAATTAACAGGTGTAACAATTAGTGAATTAATGGCATTAAAATTTGAAAATAAAGCATTGAGAGAGGAAGAAGTTCCTTTTAGTTTTTCACATTTTAGATATATAGATATGATATAAGGAGGATATGAAAATGGCTAAAAATATAACATTAGAAATATTAATTGCAAAGAAACAACAATCAGAAAATGATAAAATGAAAGTGGTGCTATTTAATTCAGAAGTATTAGGTGGAACAATAGAAGTTGTAAAACATAAAGCAAGAGATGTAATAAAAATTATGGATAGTACAGGAGAAAAAACAACAGAAGCAGCTTACAAAGCTAACTGTAAATTAATCTATAAACACTGTCCTATTTTACAAAAAAAGGAATTGCAAGAAGCATATCAAGTTGCAGAACCATATGAAATTGTAATACCTGTATTTGATGAAAATTTAGGTGAAGTAAATAAGCTATCAGACTTCATCTTAAACCTTTATGGATTAGGTGCAGAAGATGACAAAGCTAGTAAAGTCTTAGAAGAAGAAATTGAAGATATAAAAAACTAATATTGGAGGATGCCGATATGGCATTCCTCTCTTTTTATACTTTAAAAGGTTTTTCTATTAAATACTTGTTAAGTTTACCTTATGAAGAAAAGTTATTTATGATAGCCACAATGGAGCTTGAAATTGAAAGAATGAATAAATCAGGTACTTAGTATAAAAAGCTAAGTACCTTTTATCTTTTAAGAAAGGAGGTTTAAATGGCAAAAACTATTGGTGTATTACTAAGTTTAAAAGACCAGTTTACAACACCATTACAGAAAGCAACTAAGAGTGTTAAGAATATGGATAAACAACTTGAAAAAGCTGGAAACCAAATAAAAGCTTTTGGTAATAGAGTAAAAGCAGGTATGAAGTCTGTAGCAAAATGGGCAGCAATTGGATTTGGAGCATTAACTGCTGCAGCTGGAGTATTTATAAAACAATCTATAGATGCTGCAAAAGATAAATTAAAAGCTGACAAAATGCTAGAAACAAATTTAATGAAACAAGCTAATTTTAAAAAAGAACATATCCAGATGTTAAAAGATGAAGCTAGTGCATTACAAGATGTTGGAGTAGTTGGAGATGATGTTGCTGTTGCTGGAGCAGGGCAATTAGCTATCTATAAATTAAAAGCAGAGCAAATAAAAACTATACTACCTGTCATTGATGATATGGTTGCTAAAGAAAAAGGTTTTAATGGAACACAAGAAGATGCTATTGCTATGGCTGATGTGTTTGGTAAGGCTGTAGAAGGAAAAACAAAAGGACTTGTAAAATATGGAGTATCTTTAACTGATGCAGAAGAAAAATTATTTAAAACTATGAAGCGAGAACAAAGAGCAGAGTTTTTAAATAAGAAATTAACAGCTGCTATTGGTGGAACTAACAAGGCTTTAAGAGAAACAGATGAAGGTAAAATTGTAGCAGCAAAAGGTGCTTGGGGAGATATGCAAGCAGAACTTGGTAAAAAATTAATGCCAAAATTAGGTGCTATTGCTGAGTGGTTTCATAGTAAGATACCAGGTATTCAAGATTTTATATTAAGTCTTGCAGATAAAGTTGAGGAATTAGTTACAAAAGCAGAACCTTATATAACACAAATTAAGGATATGTTTGGAAAAATATTTGAAAAAGTTAAACCAGCATTAGAAGAAACTTGGAAAATATTATCAGATGCTGGAACTGTTGCAATAGACATAGCACAAGGCATAATAAATAATTGGGATAGAATAAGTCCTATTGTTTATACTCTTGTTGGAGCAATAGCAGCATATAAATTAGTAATGTTTGGAGCTTGGGTTTATACAACAGCTATGGTTGCAATAACAAAAGTAAAAACGGCATGGGATGCTGCACAAGCAGCAGCAACAGGAACTTTAACTGTAAAACAATGGTTATTAAATGCTGCTATGAACGCAAATCCAATAGGAATAGTTATAGGTGCTATTGCTTTATTGGTTGGTGGTATATGGTTATTATGCAGAAACTGGGACTTAGTAAAAATAAAAGTAAAAGAATTTTGGGCTAAACTAGATAATAATCCAATAGGCAAGGTTATCAAATTGTTTTTAAAGTTTGGTAATCCAATAGGTTTAGCTATAAATGGTTTTTTGTTTTTAAAAAATATAATTACTGAAAACTGGGAAAATATTA
>ERZ773009.1659-NODE-1659-length-14966-cov-8.823687_pt1 | contig 14966 bp, 10 predicted proteins | sample MGYA00580663_ERZ773009 | MGnify/ENA primary metagenome ERZ773009 (study PRJEB29015, sample SAMEA2737969) | human oral metagenome | biome: human oral; feature: human-associated habitat; material: dental | place: China | collected 2026 ... | reverse complement strand
CCATGCGGGTGCCCTGGTGGATCAGCTGGTAGAAGGCGTGCTGGCCGTTGGTGCCCGGCTCGCCCCAGAAGACCTCGCCCGTCTCGTAGGTGACGGGGGCACCGTCGCGGCGCACGGACTTGCCGTTGGACTCCATGGTGAGCTGCTGCAGGTACGCGGGGAAGCGGTGCAGGTACTGGGAGTAGGGCAGGACCGCGTGCGTGTCCGCGCCCAGGAAGTTCGAGTACCAGATGTTGAGCATCCCCATGAGCAGGGGGACGTTGCGCTCGGGCGGCGCCTCGACGAAGTGGCGGTCCATCTTGTGGAAGCCGTCCAGGAAGTCCGCGAACCCCTCGGGGCCGATGGCGATGGCCAGCGACGTGCCGACAGCGGAGTCCACGGAGTAGCGCCCGCCCACCCAGTTCCAGAAGCCGAAGGCGTTGGCCGGGTCGATGCCGAAGGCGGCGACCTTGTCCAGGGCGGTGGACACGGCCACGAAGTGCTTCGCGATCGCGTCCTGCTCGGAAGCGGCATCGGTGACGATGCCGCGCTCGCGCAGAGCATCCAGGAGCCAGGCGCGCACGACCTTCGCGTTCGTGATGGTCTCCAGGGTGGTGAAGGTCTTGGAGGCAACGATGACGAGGGTCGTCTCGGGATCGAGGTCCTTCGTGGTCTCGCCGGCGTCGGTGGGGTCGATATTCGAGATGAAGCGGCACTCCAGGCCCGCCTGCACGTAGGGCTTGAGGGCCTCGTAGGCCATGACGGGGCCGAGGTCGGAGCCGCCGATGCCGACGTTGACGACGGTCTTGACGGGCTTGCCCGTCACGCCCTTCCATTCCCCGCTGCGCACGCGACGTGCAAAGGCGTAGATCTTATCGAGTTCGGCGTGGACGTCTGCGACCGCGTCCTGTCCGTCCACGGACAGGGAATCGGTGGCCGGGCGACGCAGGGCGGTGTGCAGGACGGCTCGATCCTCCGTGACGTTGATGTGTTCACCCGCGAACATGCGGTCACGCAGATCGAGGACGCCGGTCTGCTCAGCGAGCGCGAGGAGGTGTCCCACCAGCGTGGGGCACACGAGGTTCTTCGACAGGTCAACGTGCAGGTCGGCCGCATCGAAGGTGAATGCCTGCGTGCGCGTGGGGTCGTCCGCGAATAGCTTGCGCAGGTCGGGATCAAAGGTTTCGGCCAGCTGATCGAGCGTGTCCCACGCGGGGGTCATCGTCGGATCGATCACGGGGATATCACTCATGGGGTCTCCTGAGAGTCGAGGAACGTTCGCTCCTATTTTAGCGACGCTGAGCCCCGCGGTCACCCCCGGTTCTCCCTCCCCGATCGGTGAGGCCGCATCCCCCCTCAGAAAACGGGGATCCGCGGCCTCACCACCGGGCGCATACGCCCACGCGTCACTCGATCGAATCGTCGATGTGGATCGGTGCGGCCTCAATCCCGGGGTTCTGCAGGGAGACGATGCGCTGGACGGGAACCATGTCACGCCACCACTGGAGGAAGGGCCGACGGTTGACGATGTCCAGGTCGTCGAGCATGTTCTTCACGGGCCGCGCCTCGGTGTTGTTGCCGACCTGTCCGATGTAGTAGGCCCCCCGGTCCCCACGCTCGAACTGGTCGACGAGCTGCGCGAAGGCGCGACTCACGAGCCGGGTCGCCAAGAGTCGATCGTAGGGCGACGGCGACCCGCCCTGCTGCAGGTGCCCCAGGGCCATGTGACGCACATCAAAGATGCCCTCGGACTCGGCGTTGAACACGTCGGCGAGGAACTCGCGGTCGTAGTACTGGGACGTCGACTCGTTGACGAGGGTGAGGAAGAGCCGACGCCCAGACTTGAAGGACGTCACCATCCGAGCCGCATCTACGGCAATCTGTTCGAGGGAAGGAGCGTCCTCGTTCATGTACATGTACTCCGCGCCCGTCGACAGGGCGCTCATGAGAGTCAGGTATCCGCAGCGGCGCCCCATCGTCTCCGCGATAAAGCAGCGCTTGGAAGCGGCGGCGCTCTCCTTGATCCGGTCGATCGCCCACGTGGCGTTGTTGATCGCCGTGTCGGTGCCGATCGCGAGCTCACAACCGGGCAGGTTGTTGTCGATCGACGCGGGAATCAGGAGCATCGGAATCTGGAACGCCGGGTAGCGGTCCTTCTCCGAGGTGATGGCGTGGACACCGAGGTAGGCGTTGAGTCCTCCGATCACGAGGAGCGCGTCGATCTCATTGCGTTCGATGGCTCGCCCCAGCGCGTAGAACTGCTCCACGGGCGGGATGTCGCGCTTCGTTCCGAGCTCCGCGCCTCCCTTGAAGGCCCACCCCTCAACGTCCGACCAGCTGAGGGGACGCACCCGGTCGTCGGCGAGGCCACTCCACGACCCCTCAACGCCCAGCATCGTCCAGCCGCGGGCAATGCCCAGGCGCACGGCCACCCGGGCCGCCGTGTTCATGCCGGGCGCGAGGCCGCCGGCGTGGATGATCGCGACCCGCATCGTTTCACCCTCCGGTTCCGGGGTGAGCTGAGGAGGCGTCGACAGCACCTGGTTGATGCCCACCATCGAGGAGAAAGACGTGCCCCGCGACGCCTGGGCGGCCTTGTAGTCTCCCGCCGCGACCAGGTCCTTCACAGCGCGAGTGTCGCGCACCGCTTTCATGAGGGGAATCCGGGTGATGCGGTTGTGACGCACCCCCAGGATCACGGGCTCATCATCGCCCGTGCGATCGAGGATCTCCTGGACGGCGGCGTAGCCGAGCAGGGTGGACATCCAGCGGTCGTAGGCCGACGGAGTGCCCCCGCGCTGGACGTGACCAAGAATCGTCACTCGCGCGTCTTCGCCGGTACGTTCCTCAATGGTGTCGGCGACCAGCTGCGCGGGTAGCTCGTTGCCGTCGCGATCGCGCGCTCCCTCGGCAACCAGGACGATCGACTCGCGGCGCCCCGCCTCGCGGCCCAGGCGCAGGTGCTCCGCGAGGTCATCCTGCCAACCGGGACCGGCCGGATCCTCGGGGGTGAAGACATAGTCGGCGCCGCCCGCGACCGCGGCCATCAGGGGCAGGTAGCCGCAGTGACGGCCCATGACCTCGACGACAAACGTGCGCTGGTGGGAGGCCGCCGTGCTGGTCAGCTGGTCGATCGCGTCCAAGATGCGGTGCAGCGCGGTGTCAGCGCCGATCGTCATGTCGGTGCCCACCATGTCGTTGTCGATCGATCCGACCAGACCGACGACGATGAGATCCGGGTGGGCGAGAGCATCCTGCTCCGAAATAACGCCCTCATCGGCGAGTTCTCGAACGTGCTGCCCCCACTCGCTTCTAAACTCGTCCGTTCCCGACAGAGATCCGTCGCCGCCGATCACGACGAGGTGGTCGATCCCGTGTTCGAGGAGGTTGGCCGCGGCACGGTGGCGCCCCTCGTAGGTGCGGAAGTCCGCGCTGCGGGCTGTGCCGATGACCGTCCCGCCTTCGGCGAGGATCGAGGACACGTCCGACCATTCCATTCTCTTGATGGAATCGCCGCCGTCGCATGCACCCTGCCATCCTTCGAGGATGGCGTAGGGCTGCGCGCCCCTGGCCAGCGCCGTTCGCACAACTCCGCGAACGGCCGCGTTCATTCCCTGGGCGTCTCCGCCGGATGTGAGGACTCCGATGCGCACAGTGCTCATTTTTCTGCCATCTTTCATTGACGGAAGGGCCGGGTAAGCCGACAGGCCTATCGCCGTCAATTCTACGCCACCACCCCGCCAGATACCAGGGCCTTACTCCCATGAGATGCCGAGACGAGAGCGTACCCGCGACCCCTAGGGCTGCCCTCCCAGGAAATGCCCCGGAACCCGTGTGGTGCGATGACGAGCGGCCGAATCGGCCAGCTCCTCGGGACTGACAACGCCCTCGACGGAGACGCGATCCAGGTAGACCATGCCGTCGAAAGCCAGCTCGCGGGCGTTCTCCGGGTCTCCCTCGCGCCCGATCGTTCCGTGAGCGACGCGGTCGACGATCATCGCGATCGCCCCGTCGCCCGTGACGTTCGTGGCGGTACCAAAGGAATCCAGGGCGATATAGGTCGCAATCATGAGCCCGACCTGCGCCTCGTTGAACCCCAGCATCGAGGACAGCAGGCCCGTGGCCGCCATGATGGCGCCGCCGGGCACGCCGGGGGCGGCGACCATCGTGATGCCGAGCATGAAGATAAATCCAACCCACTGCACCGGCGAAACGCTGAGCCCCTGGGTCAGGACGATCGCGAAGGCGAAGGCGAAGATCTTCGACGTCGAGCCGGCCAGGTGGATCGTCGCGCACAGCGGAACGGTGAAGGAAGCGACCGCCTCCGACACGCCGTTCTTCTTCGTCTGGCGCAGCGTCACCGGGATGGTTGCCGCCGAGGAGGAGGTCCCCAGCGCCGTCAGGTAGGCCGGCATCATGGTGAGCAACGCCTTGACCGGGTTGCGACGCGCGACCGCTCCCGCGACGCAGAACTGCGTGAGAAGAATGACGACCTCCAAGACGAGGACGACAACGACCACGCGCAGCAGCGTGCGGATGACGGAGATTGCCTCTCCCGTGTAGGTCAGGTTCAGGAAGATGCCGAAGATGTGCAGGGGCAGGAGCGGAACGATGATCGTTTCAATCAGGCGGGTGATGATCGCGCGAAACTCGATGAATCCCTTGCGCAGGACGCCTCGCGGCACCATCGACAGGCCGATGCCGACCACGAAGGACAGCAGCAGGGCGGTCATGACCTGCATGGGCGGGGGCATCTCGATCGTGAAGTAGGACTCCAGGGCGCTACCCGGCTTGTCCACGCTCGACAGTTGAGTCGACGCGAGCAGGCGCGGGAAAAGCGAGAAGCATACGAGGAACGTGAGAAAGCCGGAGAACAGGGTCGATCCGTAGGCAAACGCGGTCGTAATGCCCAGCCACTTCCCGGCCCCTCGACCCAGGTCGGCGATGGCGGGAGTCACGAGGCCGATGATGATCAGCGGGATCGCAAAGCTCAGGAACTGGCTGAAGATGTCGGAGAAGGTTGCAAAAACGCGTCCGACCCCGACCGGGATCAGGTGGTTGCCGCCAATGCGAATCGATCCGAGGACGCTCGCGAGGATGATCGCCGCGATCACCCACACGAGAATTCCCGACTTACGCAGAAACTCGCGCATGTGTTTCACCTTGAGAAGATTATGGATGATGGGTTAGACATAGCATGCACGAGCGTGACGGATCGTTACACGGATAACCAGGATGCGGAACATTGCCCATGCGCGGGTCAGCAGCCTCGTTCATCGCCCCTTATCGCGGGCTCTTCCGCGCGTTTTCACAAAATGCTGGACGTCAGCGCACCGCCATCGTCGACACGTAGGGAGCTAGATACCAGATAATCGCGGCGAGAATCACGTACACGGAGACGTCAACGAGGCGCCCCCTCGAGGCAAACCACGGACGCCCAGGGGTCCACAGACGCAGGGCACCCATCCCCGCCAGCATCGCAACCAGGACCATCACAGCCCGGTAACGGTGATCCGTCGCCGACAGCGCGATCACGCCGAGGACGCCGAGGACGCTGAGAGCGCAACCGAGCCACGCGCCCAGCCGTGCGCGCACTCCCCTCTCCTCGTTCTTCACGCCCCCTACCCTAGCGCACGATCGAACGCGACCGGCATCCTCCTCTCGCCCGCGCGACCGGCCTGGGCCGGAAGAGACTCCGCTGTGACGAAAAGGGATGCGCGCGGGTTTAAGATGGTCCCAAAGGCCTATGTGGCAACGGTTATTCTCTCGCAACCAAAGGAGCAATTCGAGTGTCCCGTTTCATTGTTGTCGCCCCCGGCTCGTCGGAGGCAGCCGCCCTCGCCACGGAGGAGCTCGCCCGCGTCCTGGGCGCCGCCACCTGCGTTGATGCCCTTGCCGGCACGAGCGCCTCGGACGCGGCCCTGCGTCCCGCCTCCGCTCTTCCCGCGGCGGTCCAGGCCGTGCGCGCGTCCGGCGATGACGCGCTGATCATCCCGGCTCGCGAGGCCTCGAACCGTTCGTTCGACCACGTTGCCTGGAACCTCGCGCTGGCGGCATCCACCCGCGCCGGTGTCGTCCTCGCTTTCGACTCCGAGGGTGCCAGCCCCGAGCTGCTCGCCGAGGAGATCGCCGCCGCCCGCCTGCGCGCGCAGGCCGCTGCCGCAAGCGTCGTCGCGGTCATCCTCACCTGTGCCGTCCCCGAGGTCACGTGCGACCTGCCGCTCTTCTCCCTGCCCCTGACCGAGGAGGCCGCCCAGTGCTTGCGCGAGCGTCCCGCGCCGAGCGCAGTCACCCCCATCGCCTTCCAAGCCGACCTCATTGAGCGTGCGCGCGCTGATCGCAAGCGCATCGTCCTGCCCGAACCCGACGACGACCGTGTCCTGCAGGCCGCAGCGCAAGTCCTCGCCGCGGGCATCGCCGACATTACCTTCGTCGGGGACGCGGACTACGTCGCTAAGCGCGCCGGTGAACTCGGCCTCGACCTGAGCGCCGCCCAGGTCGTCTCCGTTAACGATCCCGCCTACCTGGAGCGCTACGCCGAAGAGTTCGCTCGTCTGCGCGCGAAGAAGGGCGTCACGCTGGAGCAGGCGCGCGAGAAGGTCACGGATGTCTCCTACTTCGGCACGATGATGGTGCACATGGGCGACGCCGACGGCATGGTCTCCGGCGCAGCCCACACGACGGCTCACACGATCGTTCCCTCCTTCCAGATCATCAAGACCGCCCCCGGCGTCTCCGTGGTGTCCTCGATCTTCCTCATGGCAATGAAGGACCGGGTGTGGGCGTTTGGTGACTGCGCGGTCAACCCCAACCCCACGCCGGAACAGCTGGCCGACATCGCGATCACGTCGGCGCACACCGCCGCCCAGTTTGGCGTCACCCCCCGCGTCGCCATGCTGTCCTACTCCACCGGCACGTCCGGCTCCGGGCCGGACGTGGATGCGGTTGTCGAGGCCACGCGTCTGGCCCGGGAGAAGGCCCCCGATCTGGCCATTGAGGGTCCCATCCAGTTCGACGCTGCCGTCGACGAGGCCGTGGCGTCCAAGAAGTTGCCCGGTTCCGAGGTCGCGGGCAAGGCCACCGTCTTCGTGTTCCCCTCGCTTGAGGCCGGAAACATCGGATACAAGGCCGTGCAGCGCTCCTCCGGCGCCGTCGCCGTCGGCCCGGTCCTGCAGGGCCTGAACAAGCCCGTCAACGACCTGTCGCGCGGCGCTCTCGTCGAGGACATCGTCAACACTGTCGCCCTGACCGCCGTCCAGGCCCAGGGCTGATCGAGGCATGACGGCGGGGCCCGGTTGCCGCCGATCGGCCGTCGGGCCCCGGCCTCGTCCTTCACTCCCATCTACTCCCTATGAAAGGCTCACACGTGTCTGCTTCCTCCGTTCTCGTCATTAACTCGGGGTCCTCCTCCATTAAGTATCAGCTCGTCGACCCCGAAACGGGCGATGCTATCGCGAAGGGCATCGTGGAGCGCATCGGCGACTCCATGGGCATCGTGAGGCACGTCCACGGCGAGTCGGTGACCGAGGAGGAGATCCCCATTGCGGATCACACCGTCGGAATGCGCGAGGTCCTGCGCCTCTTCGACGCGGAGGGCCCGACCCTGGCCGAAGCGGGCATCGTCGCCGTCGGCCACCGCATCGTTCAGGGCGGCTGTCACTTCGACGGCCCGGCGCTAATCACGGACGAGGTTCGCGACCTCATTGAGGAGCTGTGTCCGCTCGCTCCCCTGCATAATCCCGCCCACCTCAAGGGCATCGACGTGGCGCGCGAGCTCATGCCCGACGTCCCGCACGTCGCCGTTTTCGACACGGCGTTCTTCCAGCAGCTCCCCGACCGCTCCGCGCTGTACGCCCTCGAGACCGAGACGGCCAAGAAGTACTCGGTGCGTCGCTACGGCGCGCACGGCACCTCCCACCAGTTTGTCTCACAGGAAATCTCCACGATGCTCGGGCGCGACGATCTCAAGCAGATCGTCCTGCACCTGGGCAACGGCGCCTCCGTGTCCGCGGTCAAGAACGGCCACCCGATTGACACGTCCATGGGCCTGACCCCCCTCGAGGGGCTGATGATGGGCACGCGCACGGGCGACATTGACCCGGCCGTGGTGTTCCACCTCCAGCGCGTGGCGGGCATGAGCGTCGACGAGGTCGACACGCTTTTCAACAAGAAGTCCGGCATGAAGGGCATGACCGGCGAGTCCGACATGCGCTCCGTGTGGGCAATGATCCACAACGACGAAGATCCCGAGAACCAGCAGCGCGCCCGTACCGCGATGGACGTGTACGTCAACCGCCTGCTGAAGTACGTGGGTTCCTACACGGCGGAGCTCGGTGGCCTCGATGTCATCACCTTCACCGCCGGCATCGGCGAGAACGACAGCGACGTGCGCCGCGAGCTGGCCGAGGCCCTCGCACCCTTCGGCGTCAAGATCGACGTGGAAGCGAACAAGGTACGCAGCGGCGAGCCGCGCATCGTCTCGACGCCGGATTCGACCGTGACGCTGGTCGTCTTCCCCACCAACGAGGAGCTGGCGATCGCACGCCAGGCGCTGACCTTCGCCTGAGTCGTTCGCCTACAAGGCCGGGGTTCCCACGGGGCCCCGGCCTGACGCGTATCCTGGGAAGGGAGCACGAGCAAGGAGGCCCTCATGAACGGCGACGTTTCGACCCTGGCGGATTGGATCGCTGATTCGCCCTCCACCGTGTTTTTCGGCGGCGCGGGCGTGTCCACGGAGTCGGGAATCCCCGATTTTCGAGGGGCGAACGGCTTCTACTTTCAGGAGCGCGAGATTCCCCTTGAAACGGTGCTGAGCATCGACTTCTTCAGCCGCCACCCCGAGGCGTACTGGCAGTGGTTTGACGAGGTGTACCGCCCGGTGGAGCCCAACGGTGCACACAGGGCCCTGGCGTCTCTGGAGGCCGCGGGTCGCCTGGACGCTGTCATCACGCAGAACATTGACGGCCTGCACCAGCGGGCCGGGTCGCGCGCCGTGTGGGAGCTGCACGGCAACTGGGAGCGGCTCGTGTGCCCGGGATGCGGAGCCGTCCAGCCGCTGGGTGAGTCTCTCCGTTCCAGCACCGACCCCGTCCCTTCGTGCCCGTCATGCGGTTCCCATCTGCGCCCGGATATCGTCATGTACGGCGAGGCCCTCGACCAGGGCGTCATCGAGGCCGCCGTCACCGCTATTTCTCGGGCGTCCGTTCTCATCGTGGCCGGGACGTCCCTCGTGGTGTATCCAGCGGCGGGCCTCATCGACTATTTCTCCGGGGACCACCTGGTGCTCATGAACGCGACCCCCACCTCGGCCGATGCGCACGCGGACATGATTATCCGCGAGCCTGTCGCCCACACGTTCGACCAGGTCATGGCCGAGTTGCACGCGCGGGGTGTCGTGTCTGCGTAGGTGTTGCGGCGCACGGGCAGTCACTCACGCGGATAGGTTGTGCCTATACGGATAGGTTGTGCACATGCGGATAGCTTGTTTTCCTATCCGCATCGCAAGCAGGTAGGACGCTGCGTTATAGCCCACTTGCGCGCGCCACCGTGAGCATTCCAGCCCTCGCCACTTCCATCCGCTCCTTCTCCTCAGGGCTTAATCTCTGGCTGATCGACATCGCGAGCGCGGGACGCTCTCTTGCGAAGATGTCGGAGTTATGGAGGTTCCGAACCCCTCCCCGGGAGTGCGACAGGTACAGTTTTGACTCGATCGTCGGTTTCCTCCGCATCAGCTCCTCGAAGGCTGTTGGAACCCAGTCGAACGAACTGCCTTCAAGGAGCTGGTATTCGAAGGCGCGCCGCACGGCCGCCGCGACCCAGTCGGCAAATTGAACGTTTGCACTGAGCTTCGAATCGACATGCATTGTTGATTCGATAAGCCGTCGCATTTCACCATGGTCAGGATCTGCTGTGCGGTTAAAAACATGGGCATACGAGTTCTGCACTTGAACGACACGTTCTTTCTCGTTCTCGGTGTCCATGATGACGATCAGGTCTTCATCCTGACTCTCCGCGAACGTGCACAGTCTGTTGAGAGCTTGATAAAGGCATTTCCACTTAAACTCAAGGAGCCCCTGCTTTTGGGCCCGAGAGTCTTTCCCCCACCGTTCCGTAGCAGTGCCCAGCGGCTTCTCTTCCCCGTAGAAAAACAAACGTCCCCCACGAGAGCAGAGAAAACGCACGAGCTCTCGAAAGCCTTCGATCGGGCGCCGATAGCTTTCCCACGCCACTGGGGTGAAGATATCCGATCCCTTCCTCTCCCAGGTTCCTCCCGTCGCATTCGACGGGATCAGGTGGGCGAAGAGTCTCCTTTTCTTCTCAGTGAAGCATTGCGACATCGCTCGCACCTGATCACTCGAGATTACGAAGCCAGCGTAACCGAAAGCCGGCGACCCGTTGTAGTTCTTATGCCCCTTACTAACAAACGCTCCCGCCTCGGCGACCTCGTCAAGATAAGCAACCAGCATCTGGCCTCTTCTGCTAGATAGACGGAAACCCACGCCACAAGGGCGTGGGTCTTCGATGTGGCACTCTGAGCAATCGCCCCGTTACCGATCTCCATACTACACAGGTAGACACGCTGTGTCCACTGTGGGCCGCTGGAGTCCCTCGTGTTACAAACAAAATTTGACTGGAATGGGAACACCCCTATGCGAGCCCCGCGGGATCGACGAGGGCCAGGGCGCGCGGGGCGCGCGAAATCCGCACGCTTTGTCCCCACGTGAGGGTGAGGCGGTCGGACTCCATGCCATCGCCGAACAACACGAGGGATTCGGAGGCAACGACGAGGCCGAGATCTTCGCCCTCATCCAGGATGCCCTCGGTGTACTCGACGCCGGTGAAGGGCGAGGGCCACGCCTCGCGCACGAACCACGCGAGGCAGCGCGAGGTCGGCGCGGGCAACTCCCCCATGTGGCGGCCACGTTTGAGGGATGCGCCCCACCCGGTCGCCCCGGTCCCAGTCGAGACAACGACGCCCGAGGAGGACTGCCGCTCGACGGCAGCCCCAAGGGTCAGCTCGTAGCGGGCGCTCTGGTGGCTCGGATGCCCAATGAACACTTCGTTGAGGGCGGTGAGCGTGCGCGAGTCGTCGGCGGTTGCCCGCACCATCGTCAGCTGGTCCACCCGCAGGTCGGCGCCCGCGTCGATACGCCCGAGGGCCGCGACCCCCTGGTCGGGAGTGCATCGGACGAGCACGCCGGCGTTCGACTGGGGCACCGAGTTGATGCCGACCACGGCCTGGTTGCCCGCGTACTTGGCGACGTTGGCGACCAGACCGTCGGGGCCCACGACGACGATGACGTCCTCGGGAGCGAAGAGGAAGCGCGACAGGGAGTCGCGCTCCACGTCGGCGCTCGCCCACCCCTGGGGTATTCCTGCCCGCACGCGAGCCAGGGCGGCCACGTGCGCCTCATGTGCGCGCTCGACGGAGGCGAGGGTGCGTCCGCGCGAGCGCAGGACGAATTCGACCTGGCCGCGCGTGGAATAGCGGTCCATGAGCTCGTCGAACTCGGTGGGGCGTCGGACGATGACGGCACGGCGGCGCATGTCTACTGACCCGCCTTCGCGGAGCCGGTGAAGGCCGCGACGAGGTCGCTGAGCACGTCGGCGGTGATGGTGATGTTCCCGAAGGACGGCATGTTCTTCGCCATTTCCTTGAGGGCGAGGGCGCGGGCCACTTCGGGCCCGGCTGCCGCGAGCGCCTGGATGTATGCGGCGTCGTTCGCGATCCTGGCACGGCCAGCAGTGTTCCAGTCGATCTCGTAGGCCTTAGCTTTTTCGGTGATACGGCGCGCTTCCGCTTCGACCTCAATCGCGTCCGCGGCGGCCTTCTCCTCGGCCTCGCGCCGGGCGTTATGCCCTTCCTGATCGACCAGGTCGGCGCGCTTGCGAGCCAGGTCGAGCTTGGACTGCATCTCGTTTTCGGAGATCTGGGACTCGCGTTCGACCGCGAGCGCCCGGCGCTCGTAAAGAGCGCGGTCGGCCTCGGCCTGGAGCTGCTCGAGGAGAGGGGCACGTAGGGAGGATTCAACCCCCTCGTCCGGGCGCAGGCTCAGCAAGCGCGCATCGACGACGGCGACGCCGGTGGCCCGCAGCTGATCATCCGCGGCGAAGGCCTGGGCGAGCACGCGAGCGACCCGCTCCAGTGAGCCGCCAATTGCATCGGCGAGCGTCATCTCTCCGATTGCCGAGGCCAGGGCTGAGAACGCGATTCGGGTGACGGTCTCGTCGATCTGCCACAGCCCCTGAGCGTCCGCTCCCGCTTCGCGCGGGTACAGGCCGAAGTCGTAGTGCGCGGCGGCCGCCTCGGCGTCTTCGATGTGGTAGGTGATCGAAACCTGCGCGTTGATGTTCTGTTGGTCGGCGGTGGTCGTCTGGACGAGGAAGCTGTGGGCGCGGTTCGCGGTGGGGACCTCCGCGAGCGCGCAGCGCCCGGCTCGCAGCCAGAAGGACTGGCCGACCCCGGATCGGACGGTGCGTCCGGCGCGGATCTGGACGACGTGGTCGCCGGCTCCGCCCTGGTAGTGGATGAGGAAGGGGTGGTGGTGAAGGGTTCCCATGTCTGCTCCTTGGTAGGGTGGTCTCCCACTTGTTTATGTCACCCTGACGATAACTCATGACCGGATTTAATGTCAACTCGACATAAATGCGTTAGGCTTGCTCCATGACCCTGCCCTTGACCTTCCCGATCGCGGTCGACATCGTCGCTCTGACCGTCATTGACCACACGCTCCACGCTCTCGTCGTGCGGCGCGGAATTGAGCCTTTCAAGGATCACTTGGCGCTCCCCGGCGGCTTTCTGCGCGACGGCGAGCAGACCGAGGAGGCGGCAGCACGCGAGCTTGAGGAAGAAACAGGCATCACTCCCCCCGGGCATCTCGAGCAGCTGCGTTCCTACGGACCGGAAGGCCGCGACCCGCGCGGGCCCGTCCTCTCCGTCGCCTACCTCCTCCTCGCCCCCTCGTTCTCACCAACCCGCTCGGGCGGTGACGCCGCGGGAGCCCTCTGGCATCCCGTCGACGCCCTCCTTGCTCCCACCTCACCCCTCGCCTTCGATCACGCGAGCATCCTCGCCGACGGGGTTGAGCGCGCACGCTCGAAGATCGAGTACTCACCGCTGGCCACATCCTTCTGCGGCCCCGAGTTCACCATCACGCAGCTGCGCGAGACCTACGAGGCGATCTGGGGCAGCGCCCTCGATCCGCGCAACTTCCATCGCAAGGCCACCAAGACCGCTTCCTTCATCGAAGCAACCGGGGGCACCGTCCGCGAGGGAGCCGGTCGGCCCGCCGCCCTCTACCGCCTCGTCCCCGGCGTCGACGACACCGCCTTCGTCCTCGACCCTCCCCTGCGCAGGCCCACCCGCGCAGGGGTGACACCCCCGACGCAGAGCGCGACCGCGCGCAATGCGCAAAAATAGCCCAATACCAAAGGAGAACCATGAACTTCCATTCCCTCTATGACCAGGGCTTTGCTCGCGTCGCCGCCGTCACCCTGCCGGTCCACCCGGCCCGCCCCGCCGACAACGCGCGCGAGATCATTGACGCCGCACGCCAGCTTGACGCGCGCGGGGTCGCCGTGGCCGTCTTCCCCGAGTTGTGCGTCTCCGGCTATTCAATCGACGACCTGCTCCTGCAGGACGTCCTCCTCGACAACGTCGAGAAGGCCCTGGCGTCGATCGTCGAGGCAAGCACAGACCTGCTCCCCCTCCTCGTCGTCGGCGCCCCCCTGCGCAAGGACAACGCCCTGTACAACTGCGCGGTCGCCATCCACCGCGGGCGCGTCCTCGCGATCATCCCCAAGTCACACCTGCCCAACTATCGGGAGTTCTACGAGAAGCGCTACTTCGTGACCGTGCCTGCGCGCACGCGAGAGCGCATCGAGGTCCCCTGGGGCGGCATCGAGGAGTTCAGCGGCGCCCCCGTGTGGGTCCCCTTCGGCCAGGTCCTCCTGTCCGCAGCCGACGTGCCCGGCCTGAGCGTCGGCATCGAGATCTGCGAGGACATGTGGGTGCCCGTCACCCCGGCCACCGAGCTGGCGCTCGCGGGCGCGACCGTCCTGGCGAACCTGTCCGCTTCCCCGATCACCGTGGGACGGGGAGCTGACCGAGAACTCATGGTGCGCTCGGTGTCCGCACGATGTTCGGCCGCCTACGTGTACACGGCGGCCGGCATGGGCGAGTCCAGCACGGACCTTGCGTGGGACGGGGAGACCATGATCTACGAGGCCGGGGACCGCCTGGCGATTGGCGAACGCTTCCAGGAGGGTGCGCACATGACGATCGCCGACGTGGACCTCGAGCGCCTGCGCACCGAGCGCAAGCGGCAGAACTCCTTCACGGACAACGCCCAGCGCTACTTTGCGGGCGACGAGCGCATGGCCCCCCAGGAGGTCGAATTCACGCTCAACCCGCCGCGCACGGACCTGGGCCTGATTCGCCCGGTCAACCGCTTCCCCTTCGTCCCCAATGATCCGACCCGCTTGGAGCAGGACTGCTACGAGGCCTACAACATTCAGGTCGCGGGCCTGGTCCAGCGCCTGCGCGCGATCGGAAACCCGAAGATCGTCATCGGAGTGTCCGGCGGCCTGGACTCGACCCACGCGCTGGTTGTGGCCTCCCGCGCAATGGACCTGCTGGGCCGTCCGCGCACGGACATCCTGTGCTACACGCTGCCCGGATTCGCCACCTCCGAGCGCACCAAGAGGAACGCGACCCTGCTGTGCCGCTACCTGGGCACGTCCTTCCAGGAGATCGACATCCGCCCGGCGGCCACGCAGATGCTGGCCGACATCGGACACCCCTACGGGGAGGGCGAGGCCACCTACGACGTGACCTTCGAAAACGTTCAGGCCGGCTTGCGCACCGACTACCTGTTCCGCCTGGCCAACCACCTGGGCGGCATCGTTGTCGGCACGGGCGACCTGTCCGAGTTGGCGCTGGGCTGGTGCACGTACGGCGTGGGCGACCAGATGAGCCACTACGCGGT
>ERZ773009.1658-NODE-1658-length-14968-cov-6.793737_pt1 | contig 14968 bp, 14 predicted proteins | sample MGYA00580663_ERZ773009 | MGnify/ENA primary metagenome ERZ773009 (study PRJEB29015, sample SAMEA2737969) | human oral metagenome | biome: human oral; feature: human-associated habitat; material: dental | place: China | collected 2026 ... | reverse complement strand
GGGCAGGAAAGCCCTTCGAACTCATCGACTGGCAGGAGCGCATTATCCGAGACATCTTTGGAGTTTTGAAGCCGAACGGCTATCGCCAGTTCAACACGGCGTATGTGGAGATTCCCAAGAAAATGGGGAAGAGCGAACTCGCGGCCGCTGTCACACTCCTCCTTTGCTGCGGCGATGGAGAGGAACGCGCCGAGGTGTACGGCTGCGCCGCTGACCGTCAGCAAGCAAGCATCGTGTTCGAGGTTGCTGCAGATATGGTGCGGATGTGTCCCGCACTCGGTAAGCGGGTGAAGATCCTTGCCTCCCAGAAGCGAATGGTCTATCTGCCGACGAACAGCTTCTATCAGGTTCTTTCGGCAGAGGCATACTCAAAGCACGGCTTCAACATTCACGGCGTTGTGTTTGATGAGCTGCACACGCAGCCGAACCGCAAGCTCTTTGATGTTATGACGAAAGGCTCGGGCGATGCGCGAATGCAGCCGCTTTACTTTCTCATCACCACGGCAGGAACGGATACGCAGTCCATCTGCTACGAGACGCACCAGAAAGCGAAGGACATTCTCGAAGGGCGAAAGATCGACCCGACCTTCTATCCTGTGATCTACGGAGCGAAGGAGGATGAGGACTGGACAGACCCGGAGGTCTGGAAGAGGGCGAATCCGTCCCTCGGCATTACGGTCGGCATGGACAAGGTACAGGCCGCTTGTGATTCGGCACGGCAGAATCCCGCCGAGGAGAACAGCTTTCGTCAGCTGCGTCTGAATCAATGGGTAAAGCAGTCCGTGCGCTGGATGCCGATGGACAAATGGGATGCGTGTGCCGATCCTGTGGATGCGGACTCCTTGGAAGGGCGTGTCTGTTACGGTGGACTTGACCTTTCCTCTACGATGGACATTACGGCATTTGTTCTGGTGTTCCCTCCGACGGAGGAGGATGAGCCGTTTGCTGTCCTTCCGTATTTCTGGATTCCCGAGGAGAACATCGAGCTTCGTGTACGACGCGACCATGTTCCCTATGACGTGTGGCAGAAACAGGGCTTTCTCATGACCACCGAGGGGAACGTCGTACATTATGGCTTCATCGAAGCGTTCATTGAGAAACTGGGCGAAAAGTACAACATCCGAGAGATTGCCTTTGACCGATGGGGCGCGGTGCAGATGGTGCAGAACCTCGAGGGGATGGGCTTCACGGTCGTTCCCTTCGGGCAGGGCTTCAAGGATATGAGTCCGCCGACCAAGGAGCTGATGAAGCTGACGCTGGAAAAGAAAATAGCGCACGGCGGGCATCCCGTCATGCGCTGGATGGCAGACAATATCTTCATCCGCACCGACCCCGCGGGGAATATCAAGGTGGATAAGGAGAAGTCCACAGAGAAGATTGATGGCGTGATTGCTCTCATCATGGCTCTGGATCGTGCGATCCGCTGTGGGAACGATATGTCGGAGTCCGTGTACGAGGGGCGCGGTGTGTGGGTGTTTTAGATGGTTGAACTTGCACAATGGGTAGATAAGAGTTAAGGAAGCACTGATAAATTCAGCCACATCATCTTGGCACATCTTTTTCGCCCCGCCTGTGTCAACAAATTGTCCACATAGCCATCGCTATGCGTCCGGTTTGTTTCCTTGGCAGGACAAAAATTCTGCACCAATCTGTTGACTTTCATTTTATCATCGATTCCTTAACAAATTGGTATATCACACCATGTTATACACACTGCCTATTTGTTTTCAAATTCTTTTTTTAGTTTTTTCATATCAGCATTTACAACGGTATTCCACTGATCAATGGCATCGGTGGGAATAGGTAGCCTTATGTTATCACCTGATTGAGATGAAATTTCTAAATAAAGTTTATCAACATTTTGTATAAAGTTCCCCCATTTGGGTGATACTACTGAGAAATACTCAGCAGCTGAGCTATGCATATTTAATTCGATAATTTTAGAAGTTCCATCATTAGCTACTACAATGAATCGAGGTTTATGATTTTTGTTAATTAAAGCGTCGAAATCCATACTCCAACTGCAAGTAAGTGATGTTGCAATATCGCTGGGACCGAGCGTAGCCGTATTTCTGTATTTTTGTACTAACAAGGTAAAGCTACCATATTGTTCATGCTCTTCATATAGTTTGCTTGTGTATAAAAAGAAACCATCCTGTGATTGCGTTGTTATGGCAGGCCCTTTTATCTTGAAACCATCAATATATCGTAGATTCTTCTGTTTAGATGAATTTGCATTTTGATCATCTAAGGTATTCTCGTTCAGAGTATTTTTTGTTGATGATGCCAACTCAATATTTGCACCAGAATTAGGTGATGTGTTTTCGAAATCTCCCTTTGTAGCAGTATCATCTCCTACGGAGACGGATGTATTATCATAAGTATTTTGGCTGGGGGATTTAGCTGAGGGATCAGTTTCTCCAACATTGACACTTATGGGGTCTGGGGCTTTATCTTGAACAACTGAAGCATGCTTATGAGTGCGCTCTGTACGCACAATCGTTTCGGCGAACGCATCAGAAGATAGGGTACTTGCGATAAGTAATGAAAGCAATATGCATTTCCCGTGTTTAGAAATAATCATAGTCTCTACCTCACTATAAATTATTTATAGATTTAATGCTGATGAGCCAAAGCTAAGAACAAAATATCCCCATATTTCTTGCCATGAAATATCCTTTTATTATTAATTCGTTAAAACATTAGATATTCCTGTTCGTCGCTCAAAAATCCTTATGTTTCGAAAACATAATTCTGTAAAGGAGTGTGATACCCATGAACTTTTTTACAAAGCTCTTCCGTTCGCGGGACAAGCCCATGAATCATCTTGGAGGCTTGTCCTTTTTGTTTGGACAGACAGCGGCGGGCAAGGCGGTCAATGAGAGGACTGCGATGCAGACAACAGCGGTTTACGCTTGCGTGCGCATCCTTGCCGAATCCATCGCAGGATTGCCGCTCCACGTCTATAAATACAAAGGGCAGGGAAAAGAGCGTGTGTATCTACCTCACTTTCGTTGGATTTTCTATATATTTTCATTATACTACAGTCCACCCAATAATATGATCAGAAACACATAAAAAACACTAACTTTAATTTTTCGACTTGCATTAACAAAAGAACTGTGCTATTATTTCTAACAGGTCGTATGAACGATATGCAGACAGAAGGGAATCACCATGACAAAGCCCCCCCATCGACAGATGAACAAATTCGGTTCTTGTCCCTTTGCTACGGCGCAAAAACTCATCGCAGGGAAATGGGCGATCCTCATCATGCGTACCCTTGCCGCCGGTGCAAGGCGCTTTGGCGAAATTCAAAAGGAAGTCGGCGCAACACAGGCGACACTTGCCACACAGCTGAAAACGCTTGAATATGAAGGCCTGCTGACACGCACCGCCTTCCCCGAAGTCCCGCCGCGCGTCGAATACGAGCTGACGCCAATCGGTTACGCGTTCACCCCCGTCCTCGATTGCATTGAAGTGTGGGGAAACCGCTACATCGACTATCTGCATCAACACACGACACAGGCAGAATCTCTGCCGCAGGAAGAACCCACTCTATCATCACATAACGAAAGGTGATGCCACATGAAAATCACATATTGGTCCGACTACGCCTGTCCCTTCTGCTACATCGGAGAGACACGCATGAAAAAAGCCATTGCCGCGATGGACACCACCGAGCCGATTGAACTTGAAATGAAAGCGTTCCAGCTTGATCCAAATGCACCGCGAAAATCCGTAGGCAACATGACCGACCTCTTCGTACGCAAGTACGGATTCTCGCCAGATGAAGCAGAAAAGCGCATCGACAGCATTACTGCCATGGGCAGACAGGAAGGACTGAACTTCAACTTTGTCGATGCCCAGTTTGTCAACACCGTGGATGCACATCGTTTGACCAAGTATGCACAAAGCAAAGAGCCGGAGAAAGCCGACCGTCTTATCGAGGTTCTCATGGATGCCTATTTCGGCAAAAATGCCGCCCTCTCCGAACCCGATGTTCTGCGCTGTGCGGCACAGTCGGCAGGTCTTAATATGGAAGAAGCGGAAAAAGTGATCAAGTTCGACACGCTCTATCTGGACGAAGTGCAGCAGGATGAAACGGAGGCCTATATGCGTGGCGTCAGCTCCGTGCCGCTCTTTATCATCGGTGATGAACGCATTGCCGGCGCAGACAGCATCACACGGATGAAAGCCGCACTCCAAAAGGCACTGGAAAAATAATTTTTGTAGGTTGTAAAATCAAGTTGCACAGGAAAAATTCCATAGCGGAAGCCTTATGGTAAAATAGAGTTGAACAGACCAATCTACCAAAGGAGTCACGCTATGGAACAACTAGAGTGTACCACAAAATCGGAGCATCGCAAAGGGGCACATCTCACTTATGAAGAGCGCGTCATCATCCAGATCAGACATAGAGACGGACGCTCCCTTCGCAGCATCGCACAGGAGATCGGCTGCGCGCCCAACACCGTACACAACGAACTGAGGCGGGGCAGAGTTCTGCTCCACAACGGGAAGCGCGTGGGATACAGAGCTGTCAACGGTCAGGAAGTATACGAGAGCAACCGCGAACACTGCGGACGCCCCTCGTTGCATGAAAGCAAGAAAGCATTTCTCTCCTATGTAGTGAAGATGTTTCAGGAGATCCCTTCACCAACAAAGTGTACTGCGCCTCCTGCGGCAGCAAGTGTGAGCGTGACACTTGGACGAAGGGAACTAAGGTGTGGTCTTGCAGTCAGCCGCGCACGAAATGCGGATTGAAACGGCTGCCCGAATCCGAACTCAAGGAAGCGGCAGAATCCTTGTTCGGTGACTGCTACGAGGGCAAGATCGTGCAGAACGTCGAGCGGGTTTCCATATCCGATGATGAAGTGATTTTCCATTTGAAAGAAGGAGGCGCATACCGATGGCAAAGACAGTGCGGGTGATTCCTGCAACGCCCAGAGTGTTTCGGTCAGAGACGGCAGCGGTGCATGGGCGACGTAAAACGGCAGGGTATGCCAGAGTTTCCACCGACCACGAGGAACAGGCGAAAGTGGTGAAGCTCATCTACAAGCTATTCGTTGGAGGTCGATCCTTCTATGCCATCACCAAGGAATTGGAGAAGCGCGGTATCAAATCCCCGTCGGGAAAGGACAAGTGGTACATTTCTACGGTACGTTCCATTCTTACCAACGAGAAGTATCGTGGCGATGCACTGATCCAGAAAGAGTATACGGCAGACTTCCTCGATAAGACGCGACGGAAGAACACGGGCGAGATTCCGCAGTACTATGTGGAGGAGCATCACGAGGCGATTATTTCGCCGGACTTGTTCGACTTTGTGCAATCGGAGATAAAGCGTAGAGAGCAGAACGGCAAACATAGCGGCGTGAGCATCTTCGCGAATAAAATCAAATGCGGCTGCTGCGGCGGTTGGTACGGGGCAAAGGTGTGGCATTCGACGGACAAGTACCGCAGGGTGATCTATCGCTGCAATAAGAAATATGCGCACAAGGGAAAGCCGTGCGGCACGAGGCACTTGACGGAGGAGGAAATCAAACAGATTTTTGTCAAAGGACTGAACTCCTTGGTGGAAGTCAAAGAGAACGTAATTGCAGAACTCCGTTCCCTGATCGACAGTGTTTGCCGGACGGAGGAGCTTGTCGAGGAGCGCGGTAGGGTAGAGCAGGAACTTCGTGTTTTGGCAGAACGCCTTGAAACGCTGATTCGCGAGAATGCACGGGTGGCACAGGATCAGACGGAATATCTGAAACAGGAGAATGAGATTCGCGCACGCTATGTGGAGAAACAGGGGCATCTAGCGAGGTTGGACGAGCGAATTGCCGAGAGGGAGAGCAAGAGAAATACCTTGGAGAGCATGATTCAAGTGGTATATGGTATCAACGGAGAGCTGCTTGAGTTTGACGAGGAGCAATGGGGCGGACTACTCGATCACGTTGTGGTCAAGGAGGATGGGCTGGTGATTGTTGTTTTCAAGGGTGGGATTGAGATTGGTGTTGGAAGATAATCTCCAAAGATGCAAAAAGAGATTCCATTCGTCATATTTGACACTTGGAATCCCTTTTTGCAAAGAATCATTAGGCAGTATCGCGTACTCTATGTTATGATTATTTATATTTGATATGAAGGGGGACTGTTTGAATATGTGCGACTGATGTTCTCTCGTTTGGCGAGTCATCTTTGCCCGAACGATCACTATATGTACCGCCGATGCGTAAGGTGTCTCCGGAGCAGGAGACCGTTTGTCCGCCGTATCGCGTACATTAATTTAGTTGTAGATTACTTGCCGTCGATATTTCGGAACAAACACGATATGATATTTACGTATCCATTTACTGTGTGATAAACTTTTACGTCATTCATCGACAAGCGCCTTCTGTGCTATTCTTCATTTGTGGTTGTCAGGCCACTTCTAGTTTAGCATAGGAGGCGCATCCCTTTTCTATAAGATTTTTCTCTACCCCAGTTGAACTGGGGGCATCATGGCTATTCGGCGGCGAATGACGGAGCAATGCGTTCGCGAGAATGCTCGCATTGCTCAGAATCAAGAAGAGTATCAGCGTAGCTACGAGAGGGCTTGTGGCACTATATGATGCTGCAAAGGCTCGGTTTGACGAGATAACGGAAGCCATCAGCAAAGAGTGAGAGACTGGCGGGCTTCATCAAGATGCTTGGGGCGCAGAGGGAACCTGTGGCAGAGTTCGACGAGCAGCTGTGGGGCTGCATAATGGACTATGTGACAGTGAGCGTGGATGGCAACATGCGGCGGTGTTTCGGGATGGAACAGAGATTTAATTTTTATATAACCTTAGCAGGAATTAGCAAGGATGTGTAGAATGTTGCCACTAAGTGCAATATGATTTTTTGCTATAATCTTTTTATTGTTACTTGGCAGATGTCTTTTATGGAATGATATTATAAATCACATTCTTTCCATTACTTTTGAGATTGCTCTACGATATAGGCGGTTGACTTAATGACACTGAACAGAAATCTGTTGGAGAGGCTGTTGGTGGACGTAACACGGTATCGGTCAAGGTAGATACGACAAAAGAAAGACGGACAAACTTCGTTTTCTATGATTTAGTCATAGCGTGTCAGTCCGTACACATCAACGATTGAAACCACCGTGTACCGAACGGTAGGCACGGTCGTGTGAGCGGATGGCGGTTAATTACCGTGCTTCCTACCCGATTATATTTCGTTAAAGTTTTGTAGTCTTTGAGTTACGAGGATGAATGATGGCTGTAAAAGTATCAGTATATGGATCGGATAAGGAGTCCGATGAATATATAGGCGCTCTGAAATTGAAAAAAATAATCCAGGATGGGATGCCATCCTCTGCAGTGGGGGAGATAGTTCTTTTTTCCAGTGCTACGCTTTACGGGCAAACCGTCAAGGATATTGATCTTTTTTTGCTTGGCAATTTAATCAATTATTATGTGGATGGAGAGTTTGTTGTTGGCAAAGAAGAGCAGAAAAGAATACATGAAAAAGTAGATGTGCATAGTTTTTGTACTACCATCGAAATTAAACGTCACGACATATCGGGTATCGTATTACAGGGAACTGATTTTTATGTTAAATATGGAGATGCATTGCATTGTGTAACAAACCAGTCAAACAAGCAGAAGATTTCGGCAAGATATTTTTTCGAAAGAGCGTTATCATTTTCTCCGTTTGTTACAAACCTTATCTGGTTTACACAGGCTACTTCAAATGATATTAATAGACTGCTCACTAACGAGAGAGGAAAACTTCCCTCGAATGTTTTAGGGGCAGATTTTGACTTCAAGACGCTGATTCGATTATTGTTTCTTCAGAAGCCGCCATTCAGGACTCGGTCTGGCTTTGTTTTTGATTCAAACTATGAATCTTGCAATGTGGCGGATTTCCACAGGGCTCTGATGTTGTTTTCAAGATCAAAGGAGCAGATGGGAGAGCTTACAAGGCGTCGAATAGAAATGCTGACGAATCAGTCGTTCTCTAGTCGAGCACTGATTGATTCTAAAGGGATGATGTCGATTTATAGAGGAAGAGCAGGTACCGGAAAAACTGTAGGACTCATACAGACAGCAATCAAACTGGTAGACGAAGAACAAATGCGAGTGCTTATTCTGACATATAATAGATCTTTGGTTTCGGATATAAGACGATTGTTTGCGCTGGCAGAACTCCCAGATATGTTTGAGGAAAACTGCGTAAGTATCAATACTATGCAATCATTTTTTTCCATCTTGCGAATAAGTTACTTTATGATGGGCATATGTTTGGGGATGAGTTTTTAGAAAAATATGATTCTGTTTTGAGGGAAATGAATGTGTTCCTGTCAGATGATGATGCTATTGGTCTTGCGAAGGAATCTATGGCAGAAGATGAGACTCTTGACTGGGATTATGTACTAATAGATGAAGCGCAGGATTGGAAGGTGGGCGAAAGAGATGTTATCCTGAAACTCTTTGAAAAGGGCAAAATTATCGTCGCCGATGGAGGAAACCAATTCGTCAGAAGAGCGCAAATGTGTGATTGGTCTGCGGTGAGGGAGCGGAATAATATCAAGCTCAAGTATTGTCTGCGGCAAAAAGAAAACATTGTGTCGTTTTTGAATGAATATTCACGAAACGTTGATATGCCCGGTGAGAAAATATTATCGAATGGAAAGATGCCTGGCGGTAAAATCATTATCATTTCAGACGATATGGTTTTTGATACACACAAGAGAGAAATGGCTTCTCTAATTAAGTGCGGTAATATTGCATATGACATGCTTTATTTCGTGCCACATTCACTCGTAAAAAGGCGCAATGGCGAGTCACACTTTGCCTTAATCAGGGAATTTGAGCGACACAATATATTTTTTTGGGATGGAACAAACAGCAACAATAGAGGTAACTATAGCACGGCAAGCGATGAGGTAAGAGTATTTCAGTATGATTCGGCAAGAGGCCTCGAAGGCTGGACTGTTGTATGCATGGATTTTGATGTTTTCCTTGAGGAAAAGGTGACGGAGTATACTGAAGGTGAGGTTGACTCGTTATTATTGGAGAGTCCTGAGGAAAAGAAAAAAAGTATATATATAATTGGGCGATGATACCTTTCACCAGAGCGATTGATACTCTCATCATTACGATAAAGGATAAAGAATCACAGACGGGAAGATTATTGGGAGAAATAGCGGGAAAATGTAGAGACTATGTCTCCTGGATGTGACCGTAAGGGATGATTGAATGAATGAGCAGCTTATTATCGAAATGGCTCGACCGTATGTTAAGGACGGTTCCATTACCTATGAAGAGTTTGATCATATATATGAGATGCTTTCTCTGAAAGAAAAATATGCTGTAGTAGAGATTTTATACAATAACGGCATTGATCTTATAGACGCTGATGAGCAGGCAGACGGAGAAAAGTTTGTTCTTGATGCAGATGATGATGTATATGACGGCTCTGAGGATGCGGCTACTGATGATAATTTTGACGTTCTTTATGACGATGGACTCTTTAGAGATACAGGATTTAAGGTTCAAAAGCCAGAAAACGTTGTTGTCAATAAGGTTGTAAAGCAATCAAATGAAATCTTATGCGTGATGATCCAACAGGGGAATTTGCAAGCGGAGCAGGATTTGTGTGTGAAAAACAAAAAGCTTGTAGATAAGTATGTTTTGGCATATGAAAAGCGATATCGACATAGGCTTGACTTTGATGATCTTGAACAGGCAGGCTTTATAGGGCTTATAACAGCGGCAAAAAGATTTGACATCGGCAAGGGAAATTCTTTTAGTACGTATGCAGTATGGTGGATAAAACAGGCAATTACAAGGGAAATAATGGAACATGGATTTGTGATTAGAATACCTGTTCACATGATGGAACGGATAAACAAGGTTGCAACTATAGAGAGCAGATTTAGTGAACTGAATCGAGATGAACGCATCGTAAAAGTAATGGATGAAACTGGTTATCCAGAGGAATGGGTAAGAGAATGCATGATGTTGAAGGAATATGTGCTTACTTATTCTTCCTTAAATGTAACGATAGGGGAAGATGAAAGTGTTGAACTTGGAGAATTCCTTTCAGATGATGATGCCATTCCAATCGAGGAGATGATTGAGAATAGGGAGTTACGGAGAATATTGGATGATGTTCTGGACACTCTTACAGAAAAAGAAGAAAAAGTTATTAGACTTAGATTTGGTTTTGAGGATAACCGACAGTGGACATTAGAAGAAGTGGGAAAGCTGTTTAATGTTACGAGGGAGCGTATTCGACAGATAGAATCAAAAGCGTTAAGGAGATTACGCCACCCATCGAGATTGCGTAATATAAAAAGTTTCCTAGAGTAAAGGAGATTAGAGATGAGCGGGTCAATAATTATTAACCAAATAAAAGATAAGATGAATACATTAAATGTTGACAATAAGTCCGTTGTTGTTCTGAAGGGGATTCCTGTTTCTGTCGTTGATCCAGAAGTAAACAAGATTGTTTTATCTGATGTAGTGAATGATAAAATGGGCTACTTTATGTCTATCTACGGCAAAAGAAATTTCTTGTCATACGAAGAATTTCTCTTAATATCAGATTTTGCTATAGCACAATATAAAGAGATCATCATCTTGAAAAATAATCTTTATATGGATTTGTATCCAGTAGAGGACTGCTTTACAAATGATATAAAAAAAGGTTTACTCGCACACTTTGAAGAGTCCGAAACCGATGAAAATGATGAAACATATATTGGAGACATTGATGAATATATTGCTATTTTTGAGGGAATCAAAGAATATAATGGCTATCTTCTCGGTGCTTATAATGAACCTTCGTCATTGATGAGTAATAAAATAGTTCAAAAAAATATTTTTGATCAAAAAAAATCTGATATGACATTAGTGTCTGATAATGAATTGTTGGAAATGGATTTGATAGAGGAGTGCGATTATATTGATCTGGTAAAAAGAGTATTTTCGGAACCTGATGAGCTGTATATAAGGATATCTAACTATACGGGAGATATGAATCGGCTTAAGGATCATATTGCTCTTTTGGCATATTACTGGAAGGATTACACCGAGATATTCTATATCCAACCACAAACAGTGGCGGATGAATTTGATCATCGGGATGAGTATGGAGCTATTTTAAGGAAGTATTGGGGATATGATTCGTATCGAACTTTGCCCGTATATGATATGGTCAAAATTGAACAAGGCGAAAAGGGTATTATAAATGTATCTCAAGAGGGCATTATATCGAATCTTGTAGAACAGGTTGAAAACTGTGATGAAGACAAGGATTTTAGGGATATATTTGTTACTGCGCCTACTGGAGCTGGAAAATCTGTAATGTTTCAGGTTCCAGCAATATATCTTGCAGAAAAATTTAATTTGTTGACCATAGTAATATCCCCGCTTATAGGTCTTATGAATGACCAGGTTAAGAATCTTGAATTGAGAAATTATAGGCATGCAAAAACTATAAATTCTGATATTTCGCCGATTATTAAGCAGGATATTATTGATAAGGTGGCAGAAAGCCAGTATCACATATTATACATTTCCCCAGAAACACTTCTCAGTAGAAGCGATGTGGAGCAGCTTATTGGAGACCGCACAATAGGGATGATTGTGATTGATGAGGCACATATTGTCACCACATGGGGGAAGCAGTTCAGACCGGATTATTGGTATTTAGGAGATCATATTAAAAAGTTACGAAAGAAGCAGATCGAGAATAAACAAAGATCGTTTGTCATTGCGACATTTACAGCTACGGCAATTTATCGCGGTCTTGAGGATATGTACACAGAGACGATAAATAGTCTCCATATGCTGAATCCAATCACTTATCTTGGCTATGTTAAACGAGGGGATATTGATATTGTCATAGATCAGAAAAAGAAAGCCAAGGGCGAGCGTGCAGAGTATGAATTAGATAAGTTTGAACAGATAGAGTCTGCCTTAAAACGGGCGATACTCACAAATAAGAAAACGCTTATCTATTTCCCGACGGTAACACTCATTGATAGGTGTTATGAGTTTTTACGGAACAAGCATGAGGTCGAGCATGTTGCTATGTATCATGGTTCTATGACGAAAGATCAAAAGCAGGAAAACTACGAGAATTTTTACGAAAAGAAAAAGCTGGTAATGCTCGCGACTAAAGCATTCGGTATGGGAATAGATATTAATGACATAGAATTAGTTGTTCATTTTGCACCAACTGGTAATGTATGCGACTATGTTCAGGAAATTGGACGTGGAGCGAGACGGGATGATTTAAGAGGAGAAGCTTATTACAATTACAACCCGAGGGACTTTAAATACATTAACAGGCTACACGGTATGTCTGTTATTCAGCATTACCAGCTGGTTAAGGTTGTAGAAAAGATAAATGAGCTTTATCAGCAGAATAGACAGAGTAATCGTCAAGATATGACAAAAAAGAAGAATACTATGCTTCTGGATGCTGAGAGTTTTTCATATATTTTCAGATCCCCAATCGGTGATGACGATGAAAATATTAATAAGGTAAAGACTGCTCTTTTGCTTATACAGAAAGACTTCGAGTCGAAAATCGGCTTTTCTCCTGTGATGGTAAGACCGATTCCGATGTTCTCGATCGGCTTTTTTGAGATTGATCCTAAAATACAGGAGAAACTGCGCAAAAATTATCACAATGATGTGATGGAGGAGATAGAGCCAAAAAGACATATATGTCGGGTTAGATTAAGTGTCATATGGAATAAGGATTACAAAACGTTATCCTTTCCAAAGTTTAAGTTTTTGTTGTACTCAAAAACGGATGAGGAGTTGGAGTTTGTAAACGATTACCCTATGTCGGCAGCGTTATGTGTTGATGTGGTATTCGACAATGACTATGCAAGTATATTTAAAAATGTATGGGGTACGATTCAGAAGTTCATATTTAAGAAGGTGCAATCCAACGAGTTTACATCGATGAGAGAAATTGCTAATGAAATAGAAAAGGAGTGTGATTTTAGTAAGTACAAAGCAAGGACTATAAGTGACATTCTTATAGCCTCTATGGATTCTTACCGCAAAAATTTTGCAAAGACGCAGACACCGATTGCAAAGGAGAGAACAACCATTAGCGGTAATCGTACCTATCAGTTCAATGTTGCTGTAAATTCATATTTCTCATGGGTAGAAAAAGGGTTTGATAACATTGACAGTGAGACGAAGGATGGAAAGTTATATCTCATCAACGATACAGGAAACCGCACGAAAGAATATGGTGTAATACTTGGCATACTTGAAGCCTTGGGTTGTTTGACTTTTGAAATGCTCGGTGGAGCTAACAGTCAGCTTTATATTTATGTGAATCAAGTGCAGTCACTGATTAACATCATAAATGCACCAAATAGATACCGCAATAGACTGCTTGATATGGTAGCAGAAAGGCACTTGATCTCGGTGAAGATGCTGACTTATATTTATGAGGGCGGATTCTCAAATGATGAGATGTGGGATCTTATTGAGGATTATTTCCTTGGGAAAATTCCAGAAAAGGTTAAAAGGGACTGTGGAAAAGAGAATCCGGATATAACTTTTGACTAATGCTAAGTGGAGTATGATTTTTGCTTCACATTTTGCGATAAATTTGTCAAGCAAAAAATTCTGAGTAAAATCTCTGGTGGATTGCAAGAATAAGTTGCACGGCAAAAAGATTGGTAGATGAAAATCTTATGGCACTCACTCAGAAAGCATTCCTGAGCAGCTTGGTAACCTAGTTTTTGCACGTCAGGTTTCTGAGCCATTGTTGTATCGCATTCGGGAAGTCATGAAACATCCGTTCCATTATCCCTCGTAATTGTCTCAAAAAACACTTCGAGCGGTGCGCCGAACGCTTATCGGATGGAGCGCAGCGCCTCCATGATCGAACTGTGCTTTTATCTTTCACCTTGCATAAACAAGGATACAGAGTTTTGCGTTCAGCGACAGCAAGAAGTACTTCCTTTCCGTCGCGTCCGCAGAGCATCAGGTCGGTTTTCCAATGGCAGAAGGTGGTACGTGTCATCATAGCGGGATCACGATCATCAATGCCATGCCCATCACTGCGCGGGTCTTGGGCGAAATGACGGTGTCTTTGCTTTCGCTTGGTACGTTCTGGCAGGTCGATACTTTTGATTGGTTTTAGAAAATTCTTTGTGATGTAGTTATATAGCGTTTTTGTGCAGACGATTTCATCTAGACGGAATGCGCCGATAAGCAGCGTACGCCCAACACGGACATCGAGTTGCCACTTTTTTCCTAGAATATTTTCGCCACATAGGACAAGCTTCCCTGTCCCCATGGAGAGAGCTACGCCCGCAGTTCTCGCGATTTGCCTCATATATGTCTTGTCCATTGACGGCGCGATAGCCGCTATAGAGTAGAACCTTACCACGTTTGTTTCGTGCAACAGCACTGTTGCGCAAAATTCACTCCATTTTTCGAATCTAAATGAGAAATTTTTCAAAACCATGTGTGCGCTTATAATAGCATTGACTTGGAGCTCTTTTTCAAGAAGCTGCGCATCAAAATTCCTTATTTTGGAAAAAAATTATGTCCGCATGAAACTCGGGACGTTAATGGCGGCGGAGGGTTATCAACGACGGTCGAAGGATTTTGTGCACTTTCTAAAAATTCAGCTTGTTTTTTAGCATATTCAAACGGCACTTTGCGGAAATGGGATTTGTGATGCGGAGACAATGGACAGTCTCGATGATATGATTACTTTTCGTGTGATGTAAAGAGAGAAGCTTTCCTTTAAAGTTTGAAGAGTACTCCCGTAAACCCATACAACAGAGATCCCGCTCGCTCTACCTAGCGTGTGGAATCTTTTCTTTTGCAAAGAATCTCTCTTGTGTTATAATTTTCTTATATTTGAAGCGTAGGAGGGAGAGCTGTTGTTTGCAAAGACCTATGGTGCGACGACCCTCGGGATAGATGGACGGATTATC
>ERZ773009.1642-NODE-1642-length-15075-cov-19.865646_pt1 | contig 15075 bp, 7 predicted proteins | sample MGYA00580663_ERZ773009 | MGnify/ENA primary metagenome ERZ773009 (study PRJEB29015, sample SAMEA2737969) | human oral metagenome | biome: human oral; feature: human-associated habitat; material: dental | place: China | collected 2026 ... | reverse complement strand
CGTTTTTTCTTGATATTGTTTTTACTCCGTCGCCGTTTAAATCGATCACAATAGGCGTAGCGTTTTCGTCAAAGCTTACAGAATCTATCCAGTTTTCGACATCCATAATGCCGTAGGTTTCCTGCACGATCTCTACTTCGTCAAACTTAACTCCGCTATCTAGCAAAAGCTTGACCGACTTAGTGGCGTTATTTTCCATAGCGTATGCCATAGGGGATAGCTCGTAATTATCTTTCTTATGAAGATCGGCTCCCATCTCTATCAGCTTTTTTGCGGTTTTTTCATCATCGTAAAAGCTAGCATACATCAAAGGGGTAACGCCGAAATGAAGAGGGGTATCTACGCTTATATTATTATCCTGCATAAATTTTAAAATTTTATCCGTATCTTTTGATTTTAAGCTCCTGCGCAAAAGTTCCATCGTGGGATTATCTCTGACCTCCTCTTCGTCTATATCCCAATATCTATAGCCAACTGCGTTTATCTCCTTTTGCGTTACGTATTTGGCTAGCTCGGAGTTAGGATCTACTTTGGTATTTGCAGTGACGGTATAGTGAGAGGAGGTTGATTTAAATCTGCCGGTCTGAACTTTGAGCGCCAAGGCAAAAAGACCTATAAAAACAACTATATAAAATATACCTTTAAAGATGTTTTTTATGATTTTAAGCAAGGTCTTCAAAAAGGTCTTCAAATTTGATCCTTTAGCCTTAAAACACTAGCCTGCAAAGAGCTTTAGCTTTTAAGCAAAACCTAAAGCGACAACTCGTTTTATTTCCCCGAAAGTGCCGCGATTATATAACGAGGAGGATTAAAGTATCTTTAAAATTTCATAGTTGTAGCAAAAATTTGTGACTAAACCGACTTTTTCGTCACTTGTATTGCTGCGTTTGCTTCTCCGAAGCTAATTTTGACCCGGATATTTTATCGGGTGCCTTCCAAAATTTTATAATCTATCCGGCAGCCTTTCGACAGTCATTCTTTTATACGGCGCCATTATTTAAACCTCATAATTCCCTCAATCCCTTAAATTTCTTTAAAATTCCCTCCGAATTTAAGCCCCGTTTCAAATAGACTTAATAGAATTCTTTCAAATTTCACTCAAAGGTATCTAATGCAAACCGCCCTGGGCTCGCTAGGTCTGATAGCCGCCGTAAATCATATCCCATTTGATGCCAAGGCGCTTATAAATAAATTTGCGCTAAGCAGCGAGGAGCCGCAGATCGAAGAGCTGGTGCGGATGGCTAAGCATTGCGAGTTTAAGGCTAAAATCAAAAAGCTAAATCTTTCAAATTTGATGCGCTATAAGCCGCCGTTTATACTTCAGAAAAAGGATGGAAGCTACTTTAACGTCCTAAAGATCGAACAGCAAAGCAAAGCGGATTTTAAAGCGGCAAACGCTAGCAAGACGGCAGCCGATATAAATAGCGCAAATTCCAAAGATACGGCAGATTCCAAGGAGATATTGAGCTCTAACAGCGACACGACAAATTCTTTAAACTCATCTTCGTCCGCATCGTTCTCTTCCGGCGCGTCATCTTCATCCCACGCGGACTCATCCCATTCCTCCACCAAAGAGACTAAAGCCTTCCACTCATTCAAATCCCCTCAATCCAAATCCTCGCAAGAACAAGAAGTAGCCGTTAAATTTATCGTATTTGACGGTGGAAATTCCGTAAAAGAGTTTAATGCTAGCGAGCTATTTGATCTTTGCAGCGGCGAGTTTATAGTGCTAGCTCATAAAACTCTGAATTCTCAGATTAAATTTGGCTTTGCGTGGTTTTACAAGCGGATGCTAAGCTTTAAAAGAGTGGTATTTGAAGTGCTTTTGGCTTCATTTATAATGCAGCTTTTCGGCCTAGTGACGCCGCTTTTTACGCAGGTAGTACTCGATAAGGTTTTAACTCATCATAGCATTAGCACGCTAAACGTCATTGCATTTGCATTTTTGGCGACCATCATATTTGAGATGCTTTTAAGCCTAAGTAGAAATTATATATTCGCGCACACTACCACTAAAATTGACGCCAGATTAGGTAGCGAGCTTTTTAGCCATTTGGCTCTGCTTCCGATGACCTACTTTGAGAACCGCAAGGTCGGAAACATCGTAGCTAGAGTGCGCGAGCTAGATAGCATAAGAGAGTTTATCGCAAATAAAAGCGTAAGCGTGCTACTTGATATTTTATTTAGCTTCGTATTCGTCTTTATGATGCTGCTTTACAGCGTGAAGCTTACGCTGATTGCAATCGCATTTATAAGCGTAATTGCTGCAATATATTTTTTTATCACGCCGGTACTTAGAAAGAGGCTGGAGGATAAATTTCAAATGGGAGCCGCTTCAAACTCCTATCTCGTAGAGGCGGTAACCGGTATGCAGACGGTGAAATCTCTAGCGATCGAGGGCAGTATGCAAAAGATGTGGGAGGAAAATCTAGGCAGATACGTCCGCTCATCTTTTAATCTTTCAAATTTAAGCAATGTCGCAAGCGGCTTTGCCTCCGCACTACAAAAGCTTATGACGCTTTGCATCTTATATTTCGGCGTGGGGCTCGTAATAGAAGGCAAGCTAAGCGTCGGTCAGCTCATCGCCTTTCAGATGTTTGCGGGGCAATTTAGCGCTCCTGTAATGAGGCTGGTAGGCCTTTGGAACGAGTTTCAACAAGCCCTTCTTAGCGTAGATAGGCTAGGAGATATATTAAATACTCCAACCGAGCAGAGCACCGATAAACCCATTGCGCTAAATAATATAGAAGGAGATATAAAATTTGACGCCGTAAATTTCAGATACAGGCCGGATCTAAATTTAGTGCTAAAAGATATCAGCTTTCACGTAGAGCCGGGCAAAAGCGTAGGCATAGTAGGCAGAAGCGGCAGCGGCAAAAGCACGATTACGAAGCTGATCGAGCGGCTCTATCTGCAAAGCTCGGGCGCCGTTTATATCGACGGCATAGATATCAGACATCTAAATCCCTATCTTTTGAGGCAGAACATCGGCGTGGTCCTTCAGGAAAACTATCTATTTAGTGGCAGTATCAAAGAAAACATCGCCTTTGCCGCAAGCGGAGCGAGTATGGAGGAGATCATCAGAGTTAGCAAGATCGCAGGCGCTCATGATTTTATCGCAGAGCTTGCAGGAGGTTACGATACCTTCGTAGGCGAGCGCGGCTCAAGCCTTAGCGGTGGACAGAAACAGCGCATCGCAATCGCTAGAGCACTAATAAATAATCCTAAAATTTTAATCTTTGATGAGGCGACCTCCGCGCTTGATTACGAAAGCGAAAGTATCATCAATAAAAATTTAAGCGAGATCAAAAAAGGAAAAACCTTTATCATCATCGCGCATAGGCTAAATTCCGTAAAGAATTGCGACGAAATTTTAGTGTTAGATAAGGGCGAGATCGTAGAACGCGGAAAGCACGAGGAGCTAATGGCTCTGGGCGGCTACTACAAGAGCTTATATGATAAGCAACTAGGATAGGCTTGGATGAGATGAGAGCTGCGAATGAATGTAGCGCTAATGAAAGATTCATCTTTAAATTTGAGTATGTTTTTCTTGAACCCATATTTTTAATGCGTTTGTTATACGCACAAAGCTTAAGAGCTTTATTATAAATTTATGGCATAATTCAATTAGATTTCCACAAGGATAAACTATGCTTGCATCGATAAATATTCAAACGTCAAACGCTAAAACGCTTAAAGCCATAGAGGATATAATCGCAAACGATCCTACCGCCGTTATAAGCTATAATGAGCCGAATTATTTAAGCCCGCAGGATGAAGCTAGACTTATGGAAATTTCGGATGCCGACGATAGGGGCGAGCTAAAATATCGCTCGCACGAGGAACTGTTAGAGCATTTAAATAAGCTTTTTAAAAAAATGGCCTAAGATATGAAGCTTGTCTACAGCGAAGAATTCCTTAACGATTTGGATAAAATTATTATGTTTATCGCACAAGATAGTCCCCAAAGGGCAGCTAAATTTGCGGATGATCTGATTGTTAAAATTTCAGACATTCCAAATCGCCCGTATAGTTTTAGAAAGAATCCCAAACTTAATCGTAAAGATACTAGGGATCTGGTTTTTAAAGGCTATATGGTGCCGTTTCGCGTAAGCAAAGACGCCATAAAAATATTAGCTATATTTAAACGTAATAGCCATGCTATGAAATAATTTATTGGATTAAAGTTACAAACGTATCCGGGATAAAGAATGAGTGGATCTAAACAATGCTAAAAATTTTCAAAAGAATAGAGGACGATTCAAACGAGTTTAAGCCTCTTTTAATCGAGATAGAGGATGCTCCGCAAAACCCTTTGGGAAGATCAATTTTATGGATCGCTTGCGGGGCTTTGATATTTGCCGTGCTGTGGATGGTATTTGCTAAAGTGGATATCGTAGTAAGCGCTAACGGCAAGGTCGTGCCCGACGGCGAGATTAAAATTTTAAAATCGCTCGAAAGCGGCGTCGTCTCTAAAATTTTAGTAAAAGAGGGTGATAGAGTAAAAAAGGGCGATCATCTAATCTTAATCGATCCTAGCGTCTCTACGGTAAATTTATCCACCAAGCAAGAGAGCCTAGCTCTACTTGAATACTCGATAAAAAGGCTCGACGCTCTAAGCTCGGGCAGGAGCTTAGATGCTAACATCAGCGCAGATGAACTGAGCTTATATAATACGCAAAAATCAAACTACGAAGAGAGCATAAATGTCTATAATCTAAAAATGCAAGCTTTGCAAATGGGGATAAATTCCACCAATTTAGAAGTCGAGAGGCTAAGCGGAATTTTAAAGATAGATGAAGCACGGTTAAGCAATCTAAACAAAGTAAAAGATATAATAGCGCGCAAGGATCTATATGAGCTCAAATCCAAGGTAATCGAGCTAAACTCCAATCTTAAAATTTCAAAAGAGAAGCTTGCCGAGCAAAGGGCGAATTTAGATGAGCTAGCTAAGGAGCTGGAAGCCTTTAAAAGCCAAAGTATATCCAAGTGGCTCGATGAGATGCTAGCCAAGCAGAAAGAAGCCAGCTCTCTAAAGGCGGAGATCAACGCGATTTTATTTCAAACCAGACAGCAGATCATCTCCTCTCCCGTTGACGGCTTTGTGGGGAAGCTACTTGTAAATACGCAAGGAACCGCCATAACCAATCAAGAAAATTTAATCTCTGTAGTGCCTAGCGATAAGCCTTTAATCATCAAAGCAAACGTTCTTAATAAAGACATAGGCTATCTGGAAAACAATCAAAGCGTAGCTATTAAGGTTCAGACCTTCGACTTTCAAAAATACGGCAAGCTAGAAGGTAAACTCATCCACATAGCAAACGATGCGATAAACGATGAGAAGCTGGGAGAGATCTACGAAGTAAAGATTAGACCGGATTCTACATTTTTGATCGTAGATGGGATCAAAAAGGAGATCGAGCCTGGTATGAGCGTAACTGCCGAAGTAAAAGTAGGCAAACGGCGCGTAATAGAGCTATTTATCTATCCCGTCATCAAATACCTGGACGAAGGACTTAGCGTAAGGTAGGGAAGGGGCAGGATGGCAAGTGAATATTTACCCTAATGGGTAAGTCTTTACTTGAATGCACTGCTTGTTTGAGTGACTGTCTATCCTGCCTGTACTAGCGCGACCTCACTTTAAATTTAGCGCAAGCAAGGACGTTCTCTTGATAAATTTTTAATGTAGTGCCGAAGCAGAGTGGATAGCTGCTGCCTCTATCTTGAGCTACTGTTTGTTCTAGCAAGTAAGCCTCTAGCCGAAAATGTGACTCAAACAACCGCTCTAGTCCGGGCGGTTAACTATCTTGCCTGGTTGGGCACGCCTCTTAAATAGCTTGCTTTCCATTCGAGCGTCCTGTTTATTCAAGCGGATAGCGGCAATCCAAGTTAATAAAAGAGACGTCTCTGCGAGGGGCGGAATTGTTACCGCCGGTAGCCTTTGCGAGCAACCGGCGGCGTTTTACGAGTAGTCGTTAGCAGAGCAATCTGCAGTATTGAGGGAGCGCACCGCTAGAGGGGACTATCAATTCCCCCAGCCGCTCGCAAACATCTGCATGATATCCGGATTATTTTTCATATCATCCATCGAGATATTGCTCATACCGTTATTTGAGGCGTAAGCGTTTAGATCCTCGATGATCTTATTGATTTTGCTAGCAGTGATATACTCTCCGCTAGCAAGCGCGATCTGCTCTATAGCACCGCCGCTGAATTGATTATTTATACGAACGGTATCGTTCACGCCGTATTTTAATACAAGATCGTTGGCGACCCTTTGGAAGGTAATATTTTCTTTACCGATCCCCTCTTTAAATTTAATAGTATCATTATCGCGGTAATCATAGATCGTATCCGCTCCATCGCCTCTACCGAATATATAAGTGTCGTTACCGTCATTACCCTCTAGATAATCATTGCCTGCTCCGCCTTCAATGATATCGTTGCCGTTACCGCCGTAAAGCTTGTCGTCGCCGTCACCGCCGTAGAGGATATCGTTACCTTCACCGCCGCCGAGAATGTCATTACCGGCTCCTCCGTAGAGAGTGTCGTTGCCGTTCTGTCCATGGAGGGTGTCGTTACCGGCTTGTCCGTAAAGGGTATCATTGCCGTCTTGTCCGTAAATGATATCGTTGCCGACTCCGCCGTAAATTTCATCATTAGCGTTTGCTCCATAGATAGTATCGTCGGCATTGGTTCCTTTAAAGGCAGTTTGGGTTTCGAATTCATGAAGAGATAGTTTCGTTCCGTCTGCAAATTCGAAATTCTCTATTGCACCGCCACTATAATATCTTTGATCCCAATAAACATTCTTTATCGTCAGCTTATCTTCGGTTCCTTTAATGGAAATTTCCAAGCTATTTTTATCGTCATCGGCCCTTTTTACGATTAGATCATTTAAAGAAACCCCCTCTTTAAATTTAATAGTATCATTATCGCGGTAATCATAGATCGTATCCGCTCCATCGCCTCTACCGAATATATAAGTGTCGTTACCGTCATTACCCTCTAGATAATCATTGCCTGCTCCGCCTTCAATGATATCGTTGCCGTTACCGCCGTAAAGCTTGTCGTCGCCGTCACCGCCGTAGAGGATATCGTTACCTTCACCGCCGCCGAGAATGTCATTACCGGCTCCTCCGTAGAGAGTGTCGTTGCCGTTCTGTCCATGGAGGGTGTCGTTACCGGCTTGTCCGTAAATTTCATCGTCTATATTGGTTCCGTTTATAACATCATCGCCATCGGTACCTCTTAGACTCAAAGCCCGTATCTCGCCTATGCCAATCGTTTCGCCGTTTGCGAATAGGAAATTTTCTATAAAATAGCTCGCATTATTCGCGTTGTATCGCAGCAAAATAGAATCCGTCTCGCTATTTTTAAATGAAATTCTTATATCATCGCCGGCACGGGTCACTACAATATCATCTTTGCTTATACCGACTCCGAATTTAATCGTATCAGATCCGCCACCATCCAGTATAGTATCGGCTCCATCGCCCGGATTGTAGATATACGTATCGTCGCCCGCGCCGCCTTCTAGATAATCATCGCCTTTGCCGCCCACCAAAACATCATCGCCGATACCCGCATAAACTTTATCGTTTCCGCCTCCGGCGTCTATATAGTCACTTTGCGAGGTTCCATTTATCGAATTTTCTGTATCGTCCCCCTTTAAGATTTTATCTGCTAAAACCTTATATATCGCAGGATTTTCTGCACCCAGAGCGGTTAAGTTTTTGCTTAACGCTAGGGTCAAATTTGGCTTATAAGCCGCAGCGGACTTGACTAGATTTTTTAAATTTACCATCTCTTCATATTTTTTATCGGCATAGAGTTCCTTCATCTTGTTTTTAAAGGCGCTAAAATCATAATCCAGCTTTTGCGTTTCGTTATTAAGCACCATATATTCGGTATCCAGTACGTTTTTATAGGTTATTTGAAGCTCAATCTGAGCGTATACGTAATCCTCAAACCTCTGATATAGCTCATGCAGGTAGCTTGATACTGTAGAATTTGGATGTCTTCCTTGACTTACGTGGACGAATTCCTCTCCGGTTAATGCTTCGTAGACATTTAGCTCCCTTGCATCGCTCATCGCGCCTCTGCCGCTAGTAGGATTGTTTTCAACTCCGGCCCATTTATAAATCAGAGATTTTATCGCGGCTTTTCTATCTTTAGGCGACAAACTTATATAATTTTGCAGTGCGGTTTTAAGAGCTGCGTTTAGGCTCATCGCAGAGTGCAGATCATACATATTACCCATTGCCGACACGTTAGGTAGGTTTAAAATTTCAGGAGTGATCTGCACATTAGGCGCCCTTGAGTCGCTTGGATCGACTTTGAAATTTACGTCAGCTATCTCCGCGGTTTTACCATCTTTAAAGGTAACTTTTGAAACCTCTTTTATTACGTTTTCCGCATTTTGTAAATTTTTATTTTCGTAGTTCAGATCGATAGATTTGATCTGTGAATCTTTTATATTGCTAAGTTCGTCTTTGCTTGAGATCGCATCGGAGTTTTTATCCTGCCATAAAAGAAGCTTACTCCAAATTTCATCCTTTTCATCGATCGTTCCATCTTTATTGGAATCATATTTTTTAAGCTCCTCAAAGCCGTTCATAGAAGATCCGTCTCCGAAAAGCTCGCTCGCGTTGTCTATTACTCCGTTGCCGTTTTTATCAAGTGCCAAAAACGCTTCGTTCTTACCTATCCAGCCGGTAGCTTCGGCAAAGCCGTTTAGATCGTGATCGAAATTTATGGCTCCGTTCATCTTTATGAGTTCTATGCCGTCTCCGCCAAGATCTACTACGAGCGGATCGTAATATTTAGGATCGTTAGGCTTTTTAGCTTTATCGTCGTCTTTGATTACGAATTTACCGGACTTTTCATTTACGTATACGGTTGCATTAGAGGATACATTGTATAAGCCTCCATAAAATTTAGAGTCCTCCTCCTCTATCTTATCATCCTTCCAAGTAGCGGCTACGAATTTTTGCCCAGATTCGGTTATTTTTATCTTTTTTCCGTTTGCATAAGCAGTTATGTATTCGCCTGTTTTCAATTCTCTGCTTAGAAATATGGTTCCCTCTATCTTTTCGGCGGCTTCCGCTACGGTGCTTCCTTTCGTGCTTATATAGATAGGAGTATCGTCATCGGTAATAGTTACGGAGCCTTGTTTTTTAACGGAAGCTGATATATTTGAGCTGGAGTCTATCTTCCAAGGCGATATTGTAGTTTTACGTTCTTTTTGGGAGTTTACAGTATAGTCCCCGTCGTATTTATACTCATAAGTTTTATTTTGATCTCCTGCTTTAAATTCTAGAGTATTGCCGTTTGGCATATATAGCTTAATAGTTTCGTTTTCTTTCAGTTCTCTTGATAGCGAAACATTCACTTTGGCTATTTGATTTTTTGTATCGCCTTCTTCTACGGTAACATCGTCTATGCTTATATCGATTTTATCTGTAAGTTTTATTTCTAGATCACCTCCATTGTTACGATATTTATCGTAGTCTTTTATAGTAATCTTCTCTCCGGTATTATCGTCCGTGACGCTTAAAGTATTTCCATTAAGGTTATAGGTAAAATTATCTCCTTTGTAAATTTTACTTCCGGCTTCCGTTTCGACTCCTCCGCTTAAATGATGGGTTCTATGAAAATAAATTTTTCCCTTTCCATCATCATCTTTTATTATATCATTTGTATTTACGCTATAGGTATCGTAGCCCTCTCCACCATATAGTTCATCAGCATCATCATCGTCTCCCGCATTTATAGTATCGTTTCCGCTACCGCTTCTTACGATATCTTTGCCTTTACCGGCATAGATAGTATTGTGTGAGTTTCCGCTTACCGTTATTTGATCTCTGTCTTTACCAGTATTTATGTAATTTAAATTGTCATTTTGGGATGTTAAATTTACTGTATTTTCTCCGTCGCCTAAATTTAATACATTCACACCGCCATTTACCGTGATAGTATCTTTGCCGGCTCCTGTAGATATATTATTTATGCTGGCAGAGGTGATATTTATGATATTATCTCCGTCCCCTAAATTTAGAGTATTTTGCTTACTTTGTTCTATGGTTACGACATCTTTACCTCTTCCGCCATAAATTTTATTGACCGAATTTTCCCTATTAATGGTTACGGTATTACTGGCGCCTTTTGCATAATCTTGATCCATGCCATTTATACTATCGCTATGGGTGTAGATATTATTTATCACTCCTTTTGCGCTTATGGTATCATTACCGGATCCGCCAAATATATTATTTATTCCGTTGCCGCCAAATATATGATCATCCCCCTCTTTGCCGACCAAAGTATTTGTATCGGTAGCTTTATCTTTAAATTCCTCAGAGTCCGCATACAAATAATCCGTTCCTCTTGAGCCTATTAAAGTATCACTACCGGAGTTTCCATACAAATAATTCGTAGTATTAGTATCGTCAAAATTGGCGGCAAGCTCATCTTGATCTTCTACAAAAATATAGTCTTTATTGGTATCGGCATAGATAGTATCATCTCCGCTGCTACCATACAGCCTATCGTTTCCTGCTCCTCCATAAAGAGTATTTGGTGATATGTCGCTACCATTGTCTTTACTCTTGTCCTTGCTTCTATTTCCGGCAAAGATTATATCGTCCCCCTTATCGCCGTATAGGGTATCGCTGCCGTCCCCGCCTATTAAAATATCGTCTTTATCGGTACCTGTTGCAGTATCAGCTCCACCGCCTAGAAGATATATAATTCCATTAGATAGTCTATCTTTGTGCGGATTAAGATTATTATTGAGCTTTTCTAAAAGCGGTAACTTTTGCGCCCTAGCTATTAATTCCTCTTGAGTAATGGCTAAGGATTGAGTTATATTTAAAATTTCAATTATTTCAAAAAATTTGCTTACACATAGTTTTAAAGCATCGTCTATTTTAACATTATGTTTCAAATCAACCGCAAGCTTGGTAACCGTATCTCTAATATTCCAGTTATCTAACTTATCACCATAAATGACATATTTGCCTTCTGCACTATAATTTATAACATTGGATTCATATATTTTTTCAAAATATTCAAAATATGCCTTTGCAAATTTATCCCACATATTTATCATTTTCGAACGGCTTAAATCTAAGCTCTTGCTTTCTATATTTTTTAATCTACCAAATTCCTTTGCAGTTATAGTAGCGCCGGTATTTCCTTCACCATAAAAATCATTTATAAAGTGAAGTTTAACTGTTTTACCAATATCGTTAGGGTCTGATATTTTTCTTAAAGTAGGGTTTATCATACTGGCTATAAGGCTATCACTTTTGAAATCGAAGTTATCATCCGCTAGCGTAAGTTTAAGATTTTCGATACGATTGGGAGTAATGGTTCCGTCGTCATTTATATCGAAAATATACTTTATACCATCTTCTTTTATTCTTGTATCAAATGAGAATTTAGATGAGCCAAACACAAAAGCAGCTTGAGCAAAATCTTCTACTTTATCTGGGTCTTGTTTATACATAGAAAAATCAAGGTTTGGCTTTTGAGCGCTTTCTTTAATTTGATCTTTTTTGAGATCTTTTTTTCCGCTGTAGCTATAGAATAATTCAACAAAATCTTTATGATCAAGGTTCAATTTGCCATTTTCAACTTTACTAGGGTTTTTAGCTATAAAATCTTTAAAATCTATTTTGTTGCCGAATTTATTTTTACATTCAAAAAATAAATTAAACATAGGTATAGTTGCGATGTTGATATGTTTCATAAACATATCGGCATTATAAATTTTAAAATATGTATTCATAAATTCGCTAACTTTAACATTGAGCTGAATAGATGTATTGTCGTATTTTCTGTTTGCATATTTTTCATCTACTATCTCGTCGTTCTTGGGTTTTTTATCGGCACTTTTGCCCCAGATATAATAACTCAAAACATCTAAAGCATAGTCGCCTTTTAGCGGTAAATCATATTCAACGATATTTTCATTCTCTTTCATGATATCCTCCTTCAGTATCTTAAGAATTCGTGTTCATGGATTTTGGCGGTTTTTCCGCAACTACTTTAAAACTATGCGATTGAATTTTTATCGCCCTTAATCTATCTTGCAATTTACATAATAATTATTTACTATTTGTCCAAATGTCTTTATATAGCCCTCGTAATTGTTATTATCTAAAATGTATCTTATATAGTTGTATACTTCTTCCTTAAAATTATTAACCCCATAACTGCCGTAGTGTAGAACCTTATTATGGTATTCTTCATAGTTATCGTAAGAGCCGTAAAATGAAATTTTTCTATATTCTATACAACTTCTCTTATTGATAAAACTATCCTTTGCGTAGATATCCACAAGGTCCTCGTCAGCGCTTAGAACCGCGAAAGCTTGTCTAATGGGTATATCCACATATTGTTCTGTTGGTTTACCATTCTCCCATTCACCCCCTTTAACGATGTCGTTCGTAGCCTCTTTTATGGTGTAATATTTCTTTAAAGCTTCGAAAGGCTCTAGCCTCTCAACCGAAACGTTTTCTATCAGTCCACCGCCCTCAAAATACTGATGTTTCGATATAATCGCGGTTTTATTTACGTCATTTTCGACCACTAATTTTAAGGTTCGCATTATCTCATCCGTAGTTGGGTTTTCTTCTATGATATAAAATTTAGGAGGCAATCCGCCTCTATCATCGCGCCGAACTCTATCAAGAAAGGTAGTGTCTAAGTATTTTTTTAAAATTGCATCGTCGCTAAAAGGAAATTTCATAACGAAAACGATTGAAAGCAGAGCCAGCAGCGATAAAATGTATTTATGCTTTTTCAAATTTATCCCCTTAAAATTTTGCTCGCGACTATACCCAATGAGCGCTTAATAAAATATAAATGTTTACAAGATGCGAAATTGCCGTAGTTTCGGTATGGATTTTTACTAGGAAGTCTGCTCTAAATTTTAAAATTTCACTTCACAGCGCAGCAAAATACAAAGCCTAAAGCCGAATGCAAGACGCGATGTAAAATAGGTAGCTATTCAAAGGCTAACAAACACCAAAACAGTTACCCAGCAAATATGAAATAAACAAATAATATAGGAATGTCAAAGAGCGATGAAAAGACCAAATAGTGAATAAAAGGATAAAGTAGACATTCTAAAAGCTTTTTACACTCATAGCACTAAAAGCAAGCATTGAAGCTTAAGAGTTGCAGCGATTAGAACGTTAGGGTGTTAAGGCACTTAAATGTTATTTCAAAGTAGAGCTTAAGTGTGGCACTTGAAGCAGCCGTAGCTTTTTAAGTAGCAACTCAATACATCAAGCACCTAAAATATTAATAAAGGTTAATGATGATAGAAGTATTAATGAAGGTAAGTAAATCGGGTATATACTGAAAATAGTAGACATAAGTATAACAAGCAAATTAAGTATAGTAAGCATAATAGCAACTAAACCAAGCATGGCAAGCATCGCAAGAATAATCAAGGAGCAAAGAATATCCGCATAATCCGCTTGATTGCAAATATATCGGAGGGCAGTAAAAACATTAAAAGAATAAGTGAACCAAGCAAATAAAGCATAGTAAGAATATAAAGAAACACGAGATGTATGCTGCTCAAAGTGGATAAAGCGTTGAGTTAAACACTCAATGCTCAATATAGGGAAGTATTAGACAGAAGTATTCGACAATTATAAGAAACTAAGAAGCCGGGGTTAAACAACATGGCAAAAACATTATAAATATCAAGCAGAATTTAAATAAAGCGGCATAAATTTAAGCAAGAAACATATAGGCAAATCCCACAAAGATCCATTTAAAATAACCGAGGATATACGCAAAAATCATCGCATTACGAATACCAGTGTAATACCCCGATGACAATATAAGCAAAATACTACCGCTGGCAGTTGCTACATTATACATATCGAAGCAGCTATAGCCAACTGGACTAAGATCAAAAGACGCAGTACTAAGTATCAAAAGATTCCAAACTGGACTAAGATTAAAAACATTATAAGGTGGCATAAATTCTAATAAACGGCAAATAAATAACGATGATTCTTTAACGACGGCAATACTCAAATATACAAACTAGCCCCAAACGATTAAGCACTACCCAACAACATTACCCAATAGCGCAACCCGTTAAAAAGCCATACCCGAATTTAAAATCGCTTCAAAAAGCAGAGGAGGTTTTTAAGGATAAGGATGTAAAGCACTCCACGTCATAGCATTAAAAGAAGCCATAAAGCATTGCAATCATAAAGAACAACATCTTTTGGGCTTATAGCTTTTGTAGTTATGATGACTAAAAAAATACGTATATGTATTTTAAATTTACGTGTAGCTGTAATATACAAAAAATATAGTCGAAAAAAGAGAACCCTTATAAAGCACTAAAACGTCTCAAATACGTCAAACAAGGTAAAACACGACGGAAAGACACACTATAAATATCCGTCAAGAGCCTATCGCCTCTTGACGGATAGCCCCATTCTATCGGTGTTTATAGCTTGTGCGTGGCACGCTTCATGGCGTAAAATGAAACGCATGGAACGGTAAATGAAACGACTTTTTCGGAGTTTGCTACATTCGATCCGCTGCCCCATTACGCTCTTGCAGCCTCTCTTTCGCGATCTCGCCTAAATACTCTTTCTTTAAGCGTTTTAGAATTTAATATGCGCCGATCGTTTTATAGACTAAGATATATACTCTGAAGCGCTCACTTAAATCTTGCGATTTTTAAGGCAGAACTTAAAATTTCATCCGCCGTTTTATAAAATTTTAATCCCCTTTCGTATAAAATGCATTAAAATTTCATTTATAAAGAGCTCCATTTGGATAAATTTAAAATAGCTTTCGCCGTTTTTGCTTTGATCTTGGGTGCGGATGCACTAAACGCAGCGGATAAATTTAATTCCGCTTCACAGCAATCTCTCTCCGATAGAGCGAACATACAAAGATCCGCCTCCTATAAAACGTCCGCACAAAAATCTACTCAAAACCAAGCAGCCGCGCCAAACACTCAGAGTGCTTTGGAAAAATATCTCTCCACTCCCGAGACTGGCCCCAAACAAGATAGCTCGCAAAGCG
>ERZ773009.1640-NODE-1640-length-15083-cov-10.841962_pt1 | contig 15083 bp, 12 predicted proteins | sample MGYA00580663_ERZ773009 | MGnify/ENA primary metagenome ERZ773009 (study PRJEB29015, sample SAMEA2737969) | human oral metagenome | biome: human oral; feature: human-associated habitat; material: dental | place: China | collected 2026 ... | reverse complement strand
ATCTGCGTCTCCTCTACGCACGTGTGGGGACGCCTTACTGTATCAACGGGCATGGAGCTATCAAGGCTTCTTCTGTGGAGCAAATCGTGGATAAGGTTTTGGAGTTACCTGAACGCCAGCGCCTGCAAATCTTAGCCCCAGTTATCCGTAAGAAAAAAGGACAGCACAAGAGCGTTATTGAAAAGATTCAGAAAGATGGGTATGTTCGTGTCCGTGTGGATGGGGAAGTCTATGATGTGACCGAAGTGCCAGAGTTGTCTAAGAGTAAGCAACACAATATCGATGTCGTGGTTGACCGTATTGTTATCAAGGAGGGCATCCGTAGCCGTCTCTTTGATTCCATTGAGGCTGCCCTTCGTATTGCTGAAGGTTATGTCATTATCGATACTATGGACGATTCTGAGTTGTTGTTCTCTGAGCATTATGCCTGCCCAGTTTGTGGCTTTACTGTTCCAGAGTTAGAGCCTCGCCTCTTCTCTTTCAATGCTCCTTTTGGCTCTTGTAGTGAGTGTGACGGTTTGGGCATCAAGCTGGAAGTGGATACTGATTTGGTAGTGCCAGATGCCAGCAAAACCTTGCGTGAGGGAGCCTTGGCTCCTTGGAATCCTATTTCATCCAACTACTATCCAAACATGCTAGAGCAGGCTATGACAGCCTTTGGAGTGGATATGGATAAGCCTTTTGAAGATTTGTTAGAAGAAGATAAGAACTTGATTCTCTATGGATCTGATGGTAAGGAATTCCATTTCCACTATGAGAATGAATTTGGTGGCGTGCGCGATATCGATATTCCTTTTGAGGGAGTTGTCAATAATATCAAACGTCGTTACCATGAAACCAATAGTGACTACACTCGCACCCAGATGCGCCTCTACATGAATGAGCTGACCTGCGGAGCTTGTCATGGTTATCGCCTTAATGATCAGGCCTTGTCTGTCCGTGTGGGTGGTGAGCAAGGGCCACATATCGGAGAAATTTCAGACCTGTCTATCGCAGACCACTTGGAATTAGTCAGTCAGTTGACTCTTTCTGAAAATGAAGCCATCATCGCTCGTCCCATTCTCAAGGAAATCAAGGATCGTTTGACCTTCCTTAATAACGTGGGTCTTAACTATCTGACTCTGTCTCGCTCAGCAGGAACCCTTTCAGGTGGGGAAAGCCAGCGTATTCGCTTGGCAACCCAGATTGGTTCTAACCTATCAGGTGTCCTTTATATTCTAGATGAGCCGTCAATCGGTCTTCACCAGAGGGACAATGACCGTCTGATTGCTAGTCTCAAAAAGATGCGCGACTTGGGTAATACACTCATTGTGGTGGAACATGACGAAGATACCATGCGTGAGGCGGATTATCTGATTGACGTTGGTCCCGGTGCCGGTGTTTTTGGTGGGGAGATTGTTGCCGCAGGTACGCCTAAACAGGTAGCTCGTAACAGTAAGTCTATCACAGGCCAGTACTTGTCAGGCAAACGTGCCATTCCAGTACCAGACGAGCGCCGTGTAGGAAATGGTCGTTTTATAGAAGTGACAGGAGCGCGTGAGAACAACCTGCAAAATGTCACTGCTCGCTTCCCACTAGGAAAATTCATCGCGGTGACAGGTGTGTCAGGTTCAGGGAAATCGACCCTAATCAACAGTATCCTCAAAAAAGCTATTGCCCAGAAGCTCAACCGTAATTCAGACAAGCCTGGTAAATTTAAGACTATTACAGGAATTGAGCATGTAGACCGCTTGATTGACATTGACCAGAGTCCAATTGGACGGACGCCGAGGTCCAACCCAGCTACCTATACAGGAGTTTTTGACGATATACGTGACCTCTTTGCCCAGACAAATGAAGCTAAGATTCGAGGCTACAAGAAGGGTCGTTTCAGTTTCAACGTCAAGGGTGGTCGCTGTGAAGCCTGCTCAGGTGATGGGATTATCAAGATTGAGATGCACTTCTTGCCAGATGTTTATGTAGCTTGTGAAGTCTGCCACGGAACCCGCTACAATAGTGAAACTCTAGAAGTTCACTATAAGGAAAAGAATATCTCGCAGGTCTTGGATATGACCGTCAATGATGCGGTGGAATTTTTCCAACACATTCCGAAAATTCAACGCAAACTTCAGACCATCAAGGATGTAGGGTTGGGCTATGTGACGCTAGGTCAACCAGCTACCACCCTTTCTGGGGGAGAAGCTCAGCGTATGAAACTGGCTAGTGAACTCCACAAACGATCGACAGGAAAATCTTTCTACATTTTGGATGAGCCGACGACAGGGCTTCATACTGAGGATATCGCTCGTTTGCTCAAGGTTTTAGCTCGCTTTGTAGACGATGGCAATACAGTCCTTGTTATCGAGCACAATCTAGATGTTATTAAGACTGCAGACCATATTATTGACTTGGGTCCTGAGGGCGGTGTCGGCGGTGGAACCATCATCGCAACAGGAACTCCAGAAGAAGTAGCGACCAACGAAGCCAGCTACACAGGACAGTATTTGAAAGGAAAGTTACATCATGAATAAACGCGTACAAGCATTTCTAGCTAAAATGCAAGAAAAAGAACTAGATGGTATTATTATCAATAACCTTAAAAACGTCTATTACCTGACTGGTTTTTGGGGCTCAAATGGAACAGTCTTTATCAGCCGTGACCGTCAGGTCTTGGTGACAGACTCTCGCTATATCATTGCAGCCAAGCAAGAAACCAGTGGTTTTGAGATTGTGGCTGACCGTGATGAATTGGCTGTCATTGCAGGCATTGTTAAGGACATGGGTTTGTCTCGAATCGGTTTTGAAGATGAGATTTCAGTTTCTTATTATCATCGTATGCAGGCAGCTTTTGCAGGTTTGGACTTGCTTCCACAAACTCAGTTTGTCGAAGGTCTTCGAATGATTAAGGATGAGGCGGAGATTGCAGCTATTCGCAAGGCTTGTTCTATCTCAGACCAAGCTTTCCGCGATGCGCTTGATTTTATTAAACCAGGAAAGACTGAGATTGAGATTGCCAACTTCCTTGACTTCCGCATGCGTGAGTTGGGAGCATCTGGCTTGTCTTTTGACACCATTCTAGCTAGCGGTATCAATTCTTCTAAACCCCATGCCCATCCTATGCATAAACCAGTTGAGCTAGGAGAAGCCATTACTATGGATTTCGGTTGCCTCTATGACCACTATGTCAGCGATATGACACGAACTATCTACTTGGGGCATGTCAGTGACGAGCAGGCAGAGATTTACAATACGGTTCTCAAAGCCAACCAAGCCTTGATTGACCAGGCTAAGGCAGGATTAAGTTTCCGAGACTTTGACAAAATTCCTCGTGATATTATCATTGAGGCAGGTTATGGCGACTACTTTACTCACGGTATCGGACACGGTATTGGACTGGATATTCATGAGGAACCATACTTTAGCCAGACTTCTACAGAAACTATTAAGGCAGGTATGGCCTTGACAGATGAGCCAGGTATCTATATCGAAGGCAAATATGGCGTTCGTATCGAGGATGATATCCTGATTACAGAGTCAGGTTGTGAATTGTTGACCCTAGCTCCAAAAGAGTTGATAGTCATTTAGTTATTTGTCAAGAAAAAAGTACGAAAATGACGAAAAAAGTCAAAAAAATTTAAAAATAGGTCGCAAGTCGGATGTTTTTTATGGTATAATAGACTAAACTGATAGTAACATGTAGCGAAAGGGGTAGGTACATGATTAAAATTTATACAGTCTCAAGTTGTACTAGCTGTAAAAAAGCAAAAACCTGGCTCAATGCCCACCAGTTAAGTTATAAAGAACAAAACCTTGGTAAAGAAGGAATTACGAGAGAAGAATTACTGGATATTCTGACAAAAACAGATAACGGAATAGCCAGCATCGTTTCGTCTAAAAATCGCTATGCCAAAGCCCTTGGAGTGGATATTGAAGATTTGAGTGTCAACGAAGTCCTCAATCTGATTATGGAAACACCGAGAATTTTAAAGAGCCCAATCCTTGTAGATGAAAAACGCCTGCAAGTTGGCTATAAGGAAGATGATATTCGTGCCTTCCTACCACGCTCTGTCCGTAATGTAGAAAATGCAGAAGCACGTTTGCGTGCAGCTCTATAAACATCAAGGCTGGGAGTGCTTCCTAGCCTTGTTTGCTCTTTTAATTCAAAAATGATGTGAGGAATTATGAAAAAAATACTGATTACAAGTTTTGCACTACTTTTCTTGCTTGCTGGATGTGGACAAAAAAAAGCGACAACTGCGTCCTCTAGCAGTAAATCTGAAACGTTACAGTCAACTTTACCTGTCCTAGAGAATGCTGAGAAGAATACAGTAGTTACAAAAACATTTATGCTACCGAAGTCAACAGACGGCAGTCAGCAGATTCAAACAGTCACATATAAAGGAAAACAATTTTTAAGTTTGACTATTATTCAAAAAAGACCAGTTACCGATGAATTGAAGACTTTTGTAACTGAGCATGGTGTAGAGGCAACCCAAAAAGCACTCATTGAAGCTGAAGGTAAAGATACCTCAATTCAGGAAGCGCGCAAGTTGCCAGGTTTTACACTTGAGACGAAGCTACTAAGTGAAACAGAAATTCAAACAACAACTACTTATGATTTTCAGGTTTTAGATATCAAAAAAGCTTCACAGGTTGAATATTTAAAGAATATTGGCTTGGAAAATCTTTTGAAAAATGAACCGAGTCAATATGTAGCAGACAGATTGGCAAATGGTGCGACAGAACAGTAGAAAATCCAAATAAATAGACTGCCTGAATTGTAGAACGTAAGGAATTATGCTATAATGGTACTATTCTAAGGAAAGAGGGTGTTAGAATGGGATTTACTGAAGAAACAGTACGTTTTAAATTGGACGATTCCAATAAAAAAGAAATTAGCGAAACTCTGACTGATGTTTATGCTTCGTTGAACGATAAGGGCTACAACCCAATTAACCAAATCGTAGGTTACGTATTGAGTGGAGACCCTGCCTACGTTCCTCGTTATAATAATGCACGAAATCAAATCCGTAAGTATGAGCGTGATGAAATCGTTGAGGAATTAGTCCGCTACTACCTTAAAGGACAAGGAGTCGATCTATAACCTATGAGAATTATGGGATTGGACGTCGGTTCAAAAACGGTAGGGGTGGCCATTAGCGATCCGCTTGGTTTTACAGCTCAAGGACTTGAAATCATCCAAATCAATGAGGAGCAAGGTCAATTTGGTTTTGACCGCGTTAAAGAGTTGGTTGATACTTACAAGGTAGAACGATTTGTAGTGGGCTTGCCTAAAAACATGAACAATACAAGCGGACCGCGCGTGGAAGCTAGTCAAGCCTACGGAGCAAAGTTAGAAGAGCTTTTTGGTTTATCAGTAGACTATCAAGATGAACGCTTGACAACAGTTGCCGCAGAGCGCATGTTGATCGAGCAAGCAGATATTAGCCGTAACAAGCGCAAGAAAGTCATTGATAAGTTAGCAGCTCAGCTGATTTTACAAAATTATTTAGATAGAAAATTTTAATACAAAGGAGAGGCTATGTCACACGATCATAACCACGACCACGAAGAACGTGAATTAATTACACTAGTAGATGAGCAAGGAAATGAAACCTTGTTTGAAATCCTTTTGACGATTGACGGAAAAGAAGAATTTGGTAAAAACTATGTTCTTCTAGTACCAGTTAACGCAGAAGAAGACGAAGACGGACAAGTTGAAATCCAAGCTTACTCATTCATCGAAAACGAAGATGGAACAGAAGGCGAATTGCAACCAATCCCAGAAGACTCAGAAGACGAATGGAACATGATTGAAGAAGTCTTCAACAGCTTTATGGAGGAGTGATACAGTCTGGGAGACTGTATCACCCCAACTCCTAGAAATTAGAAGAGTTGGAACATCCAGTGGACGTTTTTAGCCCAGTTCCTTAAAATAAGAGAGAACTGGTGTGTTCAGTGAACATTTTTACCCTGACGCTAAAAATAAAAACCGTCAGTAAGTTCGGGGGACGTTTTTAGCCTTGCGCTAGAAATTAGAAACGCAGGCACATCCAGTGGATGTTTTTAGCCCAAGTTAATATTCATAGTAGCTAGTTATTAACTAACCAGGTTAGAGGTCGGGACGAAAATCCTGGCCTTGTTTTTATTAGTCATCATGCTTTGATGTGGTAATTGATTGGACTTTTGTCAAGGAGATATATATGTTTGAAGTAGAAGAATGGCTTCACAGTCGGATTGGTTTGAATTTTCGATCAGGTTTGAGCCGAATGCAACAAGCGGTGGATTTGTTGGGGAATCCTGAGAAGTCTTATCCTATTATCCACGTCACTGGGACTAATGGGAAAGGATCTACCATTGCTTTTATGAGGGAGTTATTTATGGGGCATGGCAAAAAAGTTGCGACCTTTACCTCCCCTCATATCGTCTCTATCAATGACCGAATCTGCATTAATGGACAACCAATAGCTGATGCAGACTTCATCCGTTTGGCTAATCGGGTCAAGGAGATGGAGAAAATGCTTCTGCAAACCCATGATCAGTTGTCCTTTTTTGAATTGCTGACCTTGATTGCTTTTCTTTATTTTAGAGAGCAAGAGGTGGATTTGCTTCTACTAGAAGTGGGAATTGGTGGCTTACTTGATACGACCAATGTGGTAACTGGAGAGATTGCTGTCATCACCTCCATCGGACTTGACCATCAGGAGACTCTGGGTGACAGTATAGCAGAAATTGCAGAGCAGAAAGCTGGTATTTTTAAGACTGGTAAAAAGGCAGTGATTGCTAAGTTGCCTTCAGAAGCTAGGCTTGTTTGTCAGAAAAAAGCAGCCTCTTTAGCTGTTGACCTTTATCAGGCAGGTCAGGATTTTTCAATGCTGAATGGGGATTTTTCAAGCTCTTTGGCTAACCTTTCACAGTTGAAAATAGGTTTAGAAGGAGCTTATCAGCAGGAAAATGCGACCTTAGCGTTGCAAACGTTTCTTCTCTTTATGAGGGAAGGAAAGGAAGTTGTTGATGAACGGGTTGTAAGACAGGCTTTGGAGAAGACCCATTGGGCTGGGCGTTTGGAGCGTATTCGTCCTCAAATTTACTTGGACGGTGCTCATAACCTCCCTGCCTTGACTCGCTTGGTTGAATTTATTAAAGAAAAAGAGCAGGAAGGATATCGTCCTCAAATCCTATTTGGAGCCTTGAAAAGGAAGGATTATCAAGGGATGTTGGCTTATCTGACTGAAAAATTGCCTCAGGTGGAACTCAAGGTGACCGGCTTTGACTATCAAGGTTCTTTGGATGAAACAGATGTAACAGGTTACGATATAGTTCCTTCTTACCGAGAATTTATTAGCAATTTTGAAGCAAGAGCAGGTGCCCAGGATTTGTTGTTCGTTACAGGGTCTCTCTATTTTATCTCAGAAGTACGGGGCTACTTGCTGACCCATGAGCAGATGAATTGACCTCCTTTTTTGAACTTGTTATACTAGGGAAACTACTAGTTAGAGGGAAAAAATTCTGTAAATTGGTAGCAGAAAGGAAATTTATCATGAAATTAAAAAGATTCACACTTTCTCTTGCTTCTCTAGCAAGTCTTAGTCTTTTAGTAGCTTGTTCACAAAGAGCACAACAAGTTCAACAACCAGCAACTCACTCGCAAACACAACAAACTCAGCAATCACAATCTGCTGCTTCATCTTCTACAGAAAATAGCAGCCAGGCAGCAACAAGTTCTTCACAAAATGCTCCTGAGGCTCAACCAACTGATATTGATGGAACCTATACCGGTCAGGACGAGGGAGACCGTATCACTTTAGTGGTAACTGGTACAACGGGCACCTGGACACAGGTAGAAACTGACGGAGATCAAGAAATCAAGCAGGTTAGCTTCGATGCCGCTAATCAACGTATGATTATTGGGGATGATGTCAAGATTTATGCAATCAATGGAAATCAGATGATTATCGACGATATGGATAGAGAAGCGTCTGATCGCATTGTTTTATCAAAATAGACTAGAAGGAGACTGGTTTTGTCAGTCTCTTTTGTTTTTACGCAGAAAAATGATTATAAATACTTGCCTTCTACCGAATACCTGAGTTATACTAGTATCAATTACCTGTTTTTAGCATTCATACTCTTCGAAAATCTCTTCAAACCACGTCAGCTTCCATCTGCAACCTCAAAACACTGTTTTGAGCAGCCTGTGGCTAGCTTCCTGGTTTGCTCTTTGATTTTCATTGAGTATTAGAATAATTTTTCAAATTGAAGAACAGAAATAGACAGGGAGAATTACTATGGTAGAATTGGGAATTTCGACATTTGGGGAAACAACGGAGCTTGAAGGAACTGGGCAAACTTACAGTCATGCCGAACGCATTCGTCAGTTGGTGGCAGAGATTGAACTGGCTGACAAGGTTGGTTTGGATGTGTATGGGATTGGCGAGCACCATCGAGAGGATTTTGCAGTATCAGCTCCAGAGATTGTCCTGGCAGCTGGGGCAGTCAATACCAAGAAAATCCGTTTGACCAGTGCAGTCAGCATTCTCTCGAGCATGGATTCGATTCGCTTGTTCCAACAGTATGCCACTATCGATGCTTTGTCAAATGGACGTGCGGAGATTATGGCCGGAAGGGGTTCTTTCACGGAATCTTTCTCCTTGTTTGGCTATGATTTGAAAGACTACGAAGCCCTCTTTGATGAGAAATTAGACTTGCTTCAGTTAGTCAATGAAAAGACAAAGCTAGACTGGAAAGGTCGATTGACCCAAACGATTGCTGGTAAAGAAGTTTATCCTCGTCCAGTTCAGGACAAATTACCCTTGTGGATAGCGACAGGTGGTCATGTCGAATCAACAGTGAAGATTGCTCAGGCAGGCTTACCGATTGTCTATGCCATTATTGGTGGTAATCCTCGTTATTTTAAAAAGTTGATTCAGGCTTATCGTGAGATTGGGAGCGAAGCGGGTTATGCCAGTCAGGAACTAAAGGTCGGGGCTCATTCTTGGGGTTGGATTGCGGAAGATGGCGAGCAGGCTGTGAAAGATTATTTCCATCCGACTAAGCAAGTGGTAGATGCTATTTCCAAAGACCGTCCGCACTGGCAGGAATTGCGTTATGAGCAATATTTGGAGCAAGTTGGATCAAATGGTGCCATGTTTGTGGGCAATCCAGATCAAGTGGCAGAAAAATTGATTCGCATGATTGAGGATTTAGGATTGGACCGCTTCATGCTCCATCTACCGCTTGGTTCTATGCCTCATGAACAAGTCCTGAGAGCTATTGAACTTTTCGGAACGCAAGTGGCTCCAAAAGTACGGGCTTATTTTGCCATGAAAGAGGCTTAATAAAAAATCCTAATCAAGTTTATTATGACGACAAATATTGTATAAAAATCAATCCCCCGAGCGTTATGGCTTGGGGGATAGTTCTATAGGAGGGCTAGTTTAGTTCTCTTTTTTGTTTTTTAGCAAGAACCCGAGACCTAGAAGAGCAAGGAGACTAATTCCTGCAAACAGGAGTTTGTGATCATTTTTGGTTCCTGTATTTGGTAGTTCAGCTTGTGAATCAGCTGTAGCTTGGTTAGGTTTATTTTCTGCATCAGATACTTTTGCATCTGGTTTTGCAGAATCAGGTTTAGTTTGTGGAGCTGGAGTTTGCTGTTCCGGTTTGACTACTCGGTTTGACATATTGTCTTGGCTGTTATTTTGACCGTGTTCTTGTTTTAAGCTAGAAAGATCAAATTCTGGTTTTTCTTCCACAGCTGGGGCAACGATAGCACCGCCTTGAGCGATTCGAAGAACAGTAGCTGTAAGGGCATTTAATTTCAAGCCTTTTTCGGTCCATTCAAGTCCTTTCGGGTTGGCAATTCCGACTGGTCCTGCTTGGTTTTCATCTGCCAAAACTTCCGCATTTCTGAGGTGGGCAAAGGCGGTTCCCAAATTAAATTCGCGGGCTTTTTCGTCAGCATTGACAAAGACTGCGTAGATATCACCGTTTGGAGCAGTAATTTGGTAGCCAATTACCACATCCTCTTTTTCCACACCATTTTGGCCTGGAACAGTGATGAGGTGGACACGGTCTTTGATATCTTGGAGACTCTTGAGTCGGAAGGCATCTGTAGATTGACGAAGGGCAATCAAACCTTTCATATAGTCACGGCTCTTGACATTTTCAGGATATGCTTTTCCATCTGTAGCTTTAGTCCAGTCAAACTTGTTAATAGCATCACTCGAATCGTAAGAGTCATGGATGAAGTAAGGATAGTCAAATGGATTGCCATCCTTATCACGCAACAAGTGAGATTTGTTTGGAACCTTATCCTCCGCTACTGGAGTCTTGTAGGCTGGGTCACGGAATTGTTTGGTGCGACCATATTCCTGACCAGAGTGGATAAACGGAGTTCCTTGAGCTGTCAAGACCATGAGATTTCCAAGTCGCAAACGACGGTGAATTTCAGCATAGTTCTCAGCCTTGCTTGGATCTTTTTTGATAGACTGGGCGATGATGTCAAAGAGGGTCAAGTTATCATGGGCTGCGATGTATTGGATGACATCTCCAGGGCTGTCAGCTTCAAAGTTGGTTGGCTGAGCAATGAGATTTTTAAAGATGGTGTTGATATCACGCTTGCCACCTGTGATAAAGGCAGGTTGACCTTCGTTTGGATAACCAGACTTGAGGTTGTTACGGATGTCATCTGAAAAGACAGCGACAGTATCGGTATGTTTCATCCAATCTTGGTCAGCAGCTTTAGTAGGCATATTTTCATCACCAGCATAGGTTCTCCAACCTTCACCAAGCATGATGAGGTTTGGATTGAGGGCGCGTGCAGCCTTGTACGCTTCTTCGATAGAAGCTGCATCATGGTCTCCCATCATATCGAAGCGGAATCCATCCACTTTGTAGGTATCAACTAGATATTTGATAGAGTCAACTAGGAGTCGTTTGGTCATATGATGGGTTGTTCCCAAACGTCCACCACCAAAGCTAGTGCGAGGTGTCCCATCAGCATCCATAAAGTGGTAGTAGTTTGGTTCTAAATCTTCAAAGATATCGACTTTAGCTGTATGGTTATACACTACATCCAGGATAGCTCCCATGCCACGTTTGTGGATTTCGTTGATGAGGTTTTTAAATTCTGCGATTCGTTTTTCTGGATTTTTAGGATCGCTTGAATACATACCAGTCAAGGAGAAGTAGTTTTGAGGGTCATATCCCCAGTTGTAGTTGCTGTTGCTTGAAGCATAGTCAGACAAGCGTTCATGGTTTTTCAATTCATTGACAAAGTAGTAAGACAAGACGGGAAGGAGCTGGATGTGGGTTACACCCAAGTCTTTGAGGTAGTCTAGTTTTTCAATAAAGGCTTCAAAGGTACCAAATGGTTTGGTCAAGTCTTTTGCGATAGCGGGATCTGAAGTGAAGTCACGCACATGAGCTTCGTAGATAACGGCATCTTCACGAGTCTTGAAGTTGTGAATCTTACCATAAGTCAAGTCTTGAGGTCCTAGTTTGGCTGGATCTACAAAGGCGGCTTTAGCCACTTTATGGGAAGCGTCTGTTTTTGCAAGATCACTATTCCAAGCAGCGAGGGACTTAGCGTAAGGATCGAGTGCAAGAACAGTTTTACCTTGACGTTCAATTTGGTATTGATAATAGTAGCCAGTGAAATCTGTGATTCCTAATTTATTTGTGCTATCTAGAGTTTGTTTCCAAGTTCCTCTTTCCCCTTTTTCAAGAGCGACAGTTCCAACCACTTTTTCAGGGTCATTCTTGTCGTAGACAACGACAGAAACCTTGTCAGCACTTGGTGACCAAAGGGTTAAATCAACCTGTTTTCCTTCTTCTTTTAGGTCAGCTCCAAGTTTGCCATCATAACTGTATGTCTCATCTTTAAGTCGCCAGCTTGTTTTGGTAGTGAATTGGTCGGAATTGTAGCTAACAGTATATGGATGTTTTGTGTCCGAGAAATCTCCGCTGTAGGTCACTTTCTTACCAGCTTCATCTATTGCAACATCAGTAATAGCTACTTTGTTTCCTAGGTGATTAGTGATGTTGGAGTGTTTGAGGATATCCTCTTTTTTAGCACCGACAAGTGTTGAAAAACTACTCTCAATGCTAGAAGTACCTACGTGTTGGGCTCCTGTCATGCGGATATCGTGCACATAGTAGGGGTTGGTGTAGATGGTTTCATCATCGTCTTTGAGGAAAATTTGGCTATGATTTTTTAAATCTGTGAACTTATAATCTTCTTTACGGATTTTCACATCGTCTCCTTGTTTGTTTCTGTCTAGTAATAAAAATCCAAGGTCTTTAGCTGCATCTTTGAGTGGAATATCGATATAGCGACCATATTTGCCTGTAGCCGTAAAGTCTGTTCCATTAGGCCATTCACCACTACTTGGCTCTTTCACATCTCCCCAGTACCAGAGAGACTTCTTGTCATAGTTGCCATCTGTGCGGTAGTAGTTGACGCGAATAGTTCCTGCAGGTTGTGGCTCGTAAGAGAAAACCTTGTTATCTTGGTCCAACCAAGCCTCATTCATCTTTGGTGCCAGTTTTTCTACTGATTTATCGCCGGTTAGATTTTTCCCAGCTGTATTATTGATGAGGAAGCTAATTTTCTTGGCTTGTTCTCCCTTTAATTTGACATCTAGGTAGTAGCCATAGTCATCTTTTTTGGCATCCTTGAAGGACAAGGCTCCGTTCGGCCAATTTTCAGAAGGTTTTTCAACATCGTCCCAAGTCCATAGTCCTTGAGCATCCTTGTTTTCTTCAGGGAGTTTTTTGACATGGATGCGGAAGTAGTTGTCTTCGATTGGCTCTTCTGTCTTAGTTTCAGTCGTTACTGGACTCGTAGAAGTAGTTGGTTCACTTGAACGATCTTGTCCGGTTTGTGGGGCTGAATCGGCGGGAGTTGCAGCAGGAGTAGTTGGCTCTGTTGCAGGTTTTTCTTCTGTTTTCTTTAGGGAAGCGTTTGCACTATCGGGTGAAGAAAAATCGCTTTCGTTCTTGCCAGCGATGTTTGTTGCATCAGTAAGAGGTTGAGTAAGGGAGGTCGTATTTCTGTTGCTGGGTTCGTTAGTGGTTGGTGTATTTTCGTTTGCTGAGATAGTTGGTGTAGCCATGGCAAGCAGAATAAGGCTTGCTCCAATAAGGACAGAACCAGTTCCATTTTTGAGGGAACGGATGCTGTAAACCATTTTTTTCTCAGTGTGAGATGGTGTTTTTCTCATAATCATTCTCCAATCAATAAATTTCTATCATCAGTATAGCACTTAGTAAAATAAGATGCAAGCGTTTTCCTAAAATTAAAATAAAAGAAAAAATCGCAACAAATTTTGTTACGATTAAGCCAGTCTTTCTTTATGAATTTGAGAAGCCAGCAGGTGAAGGTGATGAAATAGTTCTGAAGTAGAGAAGTTACGATTGTAGATAAGTGGTTTAGGAGAGTTGGTGACAGGAAAGGTAGTGATAACAATATCGTGAGGAATTTGATTGAGAATTGAGAAAGAAATCGTAGATTCTTCCCAAGAATCAAAGAGATAGAGATTATTGCCGTAGTGAGCAAGGGTGTCGATAAGGTTTTGTGCGTGATGACTATCCAAATGACTAATGACTAAAACACGTATTTTGGGAAGTTTTTGAAGTAATTGGACTAAAATTCGTTGCCCTTGGATAGAAAAGGTGTAGACAAGTTCTTGTAGCTTACTTGGGTGATTTTCTAGCCCCATTTCAGTAAGGTAAGATTGGAATTTGTGTTGACTTACTTCAAATAGTTTTGGAAATTCTACTTGATAACTGCTTAAAATTTGGGATTTCTGTCTGTCGAGAGACTGGTTACTGAGTAAATGAAAGAAATCAGATTGGGCAGTGTAGTGGAGGAGCCAAATCAATTCCTCGCGATTTTCAATCTGTAGGTGAAATTCTTTAGCTAGTTCTTCCAGAATTTGGCTCAATAAACGGTAGGATTTTTGGATATGATGAATATCGCCCAGTGCTCCATTGTTAGCATTGTCTGTGATTTGAGGAGACTTTACTGGGTTTGAAAATAGCTGTTCCAGTGTTTCTTTTGTCGGTTCAAAATGGAGTTTTTTAGCCAGCTTTTTGATATCTTGTTCAAACTGCGGAATTTGCATGAGAGAACTGTAGTGACTAGTTAAAAGGGGAGTAGGATTTTTAATCAAGTATCTCTTATTAAACCGCTCTAGATTGATAGCTAGGGTATATTTGATTTGCCGTAAGCTACTGAGGTTGGGTGAAACTTGTTGGGCGTCCAAAAATAGCTGAATCAAGTGAGTGAGTGATTCTTCAGAAATAGAAGGGAAGGGCCAATCAAGAAAGTCGTAACTTTGGCTAAAGTAGTCTAGATAAAAGGCACGAATGTCCTCTTCTGTTCCCTTCATGACTAAAGGGGAAAGTTGGATTTTAATGCCATAGTGTTGGGGAAGTTTAGTATTTAGATGTTGGATGATTTCCTGAACTCGTTCGCAACTCATTACAAGTTCTTGACACATTTGCTCGAGTGATTGTCCCTCATTGAAAAACAACTGGTTCAAAAAGGAGTAGGTTTCAGATTGTTTAAAAATCGCAGTTCTGGGATCCAAGACGTTTTGGAAGTCAAACTGCAATTGAATGCCTTTTTTTCTTGATTGAAGCAGGAGGTTTGGAAATAATTGCTCAAGCTCAAAAAGGTGTTCTTGCAATTCTTCTATTGAAAAATTCAGTTTCTCAGCCAAGTCTGGAATTTCTATCCAATCATGGTGTTTGGTTAATTCTTCCAGTAAGAATAGCAAATCTTGTTCAGTCTTAGAAAGCAAGATATTCATCATAAATCTCCCTATATATTTATACATATATATTAAAAGAAAAGCCTAGCAAAGTCAAGAAAAACAACCCAAGATAAAATAGGAAAATCGTAATTTACTATATTTTTGTGAACTACTAAGCTGAAAATGAAATTTGTAAAGTGAAAGTTGAATTTAATTTTTTATAGGAAAAGATTTTGTCAAAAAATCGTTAATCCCCTTGAAAAATCTAGCTAAATAGGGTATAATATGAATAATCATTTGTCGTAGGTTTTGTCTGAAATATTGTCCAGACAAGGCTCACAGCAG